>WNGR01002025.1_pt1 | contig 24761 bp, 14 predicted proteins | sample 5407581 | NCBI WGS metagenome assembly WNGR01 (sample SAMN13153383, study PRJNA577476) | soil metagenome | isolation source: 80 cm soil or saprolite under Garry oak tree replicate 2 | place: USA:California | collected 2016-06-15
TGGGTGTAGGAGATCGCGGCGATGACGACGTGATGCCCGGCCGCGCCGACGGCCACCACCCGCAGCATCGACGGCATGCCCAGCGGCGGGCCCGCCAGCGTGCGGGCCCGGCCGGTCCGCGCGGCCGCCCGCGCCTGGGCCGGCGGCAGCATCGGCACCAGCCGGTCCGCGCCCGGCGAGATGTTGGTGATCCGGCCGGTGGCGTCGAGCACCTGGATCGTGAGCGTCCCCGGCGCGACCGGCACCGGGCTGGGCAGCCGGTTCTGGTCGAGGAGCGCCGCCACCTCGACCGCGCCCTGCCGGGCCGACACGTCCAGGTCGCGGACCAGCGACGCGTGCAGCGCGCTGACCAGGAGCACCGCCGCCAGGGCCAGGGCCAGCGCCAGCCCGGCCGAGGTGGCCAGCGTCAGCCGCGCCCGCAGGCTCCGCCGCCGCCACCACATGACCATGGTCAGCCGCCGTCGGCCGCGAGCCGGTAGCCGGCCCCGCGCACGGTCTGCAGCGCGTTACGGCCGAACGGCGTGTCGATCTTGCGCCGAACATACCCGGCGTAGACCTCGACCACGTTCAGGTCCGCCACCGCGTCCGGGTCCCACACGTGCTCGAGCAGCTCGGCCTTTGACACCACTTGGCCCGCCCGCCGCATCAGGTACTCGAGCAGCGCGAACTCCCTGGCGGTCAGCTCGACACCAGCCTCGCCACGGCGGACCGTCCGGGCGGCCGGGTCGAGGCGCAGGTCACCCGCTGCCAGCACGGCGGGGCGCGGCCGGGCGCCGCGGCGCAGCAGGGCGCGCAGCCGGGCCGCGAGCACCACGTAGGAGAACGGCTTGGTCATGTAGTCGTCGGCGCCGAGATCCAATCCGTCGGCCTGGTCGTACTCGCCGTCCTTGGCCGACAGGATCAGCACCGGCACCCAGTTGCGTTCGGCCCGCAGCCGCTCGCACACCTGGTAGCCAGACAGGCCGGGCAGCATGAGGTCGAGCACCACGGCGTCGTACCCGCCCTCCCGGGCCAGGTGCAGGCCGTCCACGCCGTCGTGGGCGACGTCAACGACGAACCCCTCCGCGGTCAGGCCGCGGCGCACGGCTGTGGCGAGCCGCCGTTCGTCTTCTACCACGAGCACCCGCACTGTCCCAGTGTGGCGCACCCTTCCGAGTGCCGTCGGCCTCTCAGGGTGCTCACAGCGGCGGTACGGCACTGTGGGATCCATGATTCAGGCACCGAAGCTGTCCCGGCGGGCCCGGTGGGCGATCCCCGCCGGCGCGCTGGTGGTCACCGGCGGGGTCCTGGCCGGAACCCTGATCTCCTCGGCCCAGGCCGCGCCGGGCCTGCCCGCGCGCACCGCGGCCCAGCTGCTCGCCGAGGTAGCCGAAGCCGCGCCGCCCCCGCTGACCGGGACCGTGGTGGAGACCGCCTCGTTCGGGTTGCCCTCGCTGCCCGCCACCGGGAACCCGACCTCGCTGTCCTCGCTGCTCACCGGGTCGCACACGATCCGGGTGTGGTACGCCAGCCCCGGGCACTTCCGGCTGGCCGCGCCGCAGTCGCTGAGCGAGAGCGACGTGATCAGGGACGGCCGCACCGCGTGGCTGTGGCAGAGCACGCTGAACAAGGTCACCAAGTTCACCCTCCCGGCGAACGCGCCTGAGAAGGCCGTGCCGCAGCAGCCGCTGACACCCCAGCAGGCGGCTCAGCAGGTGCTGGCCGCGGTCGGGCCGACCACCACGGTCCGGGTGGACAGCAACGTGACGGTGGCCGGGCAGGCCGCCTACGCGCTGGTCCTCGCGCCCAGGGACGCCAGGTCGCTGATCGGCCAGGTGCAGATCGACGTGGACGGCCATAACGGCGTGCCGCTCCGCCTGCAGGTCTTCGCCCGCGGCGCGAGCAGCCCGGCCTTCCAGGTGGGCTACACCGACATCGCATTCGTCAAGCCCGCCGCCGCCGACCTCAGCTTCACCCCGCCGCCGGGCGCGACGGTCACCCGGGTGAACCTGTCGGACCACCCCGCCGGGGCCAAGGCCCGCCCCGACGTCACCACGACCGGGTCCGGCTGGCTGACCGTGCTCGACCTGCCGTCGTCCGAGCTGACCTCGGGCGCCGGCCCGGGCAGCGGTCATTCGCCCGGCGACGACGCGGCCGTGCTGCGCACCCTGCTCGCCGCGGCCACCCCGGTGCACGGCGCCTGGGGCAGCGGCCGGCTGCTGCGGACCAGCCTGGTCTCGGTGCTGATCACCGACCAGGGCCACGCCTTCGCCGGCGCGGTCCAGCCGAGCGTCCTGTACGCGGCCGCAGCGGCCCAGCCGCATTGACCGCGATCTCGACCAGCGGGCTGACCAAGCGATTCCGCGGTGGTCAGCTCGCGGTCGACCATATTGACCTGGCCGTCCCGGTCGGGTCGGTCTACGGTTTCCTCGGACCGAACGGGTCGGGCAAGACCACCACTCGGCCTGGCCTACCCCACCAGCGGCAGCGCGTCGCTGCTCGGCGTGCCGATGCCGGACGGCGCCACCACGGTGCTGCACCGGGTCGGCTCGCTGGTCGAGGGGCCGGCCTTCTACCCGTTCCTGGCCGGCGCGGACAACCTGGCCCGCTACGACGCGGCGGACCGGACCGCCGACCCGGCCACGGCGCGGGCCAGGATCACCGAAGCCCTGGACCGGGTGGGCCTGCTCGCGGCGGCGAAGAAGCGGTACCGGCACTATTCCCTGGGCATGAAGCAGCGGCTGGCCATCGCCGCGGGCCTGCTGCGGCCCCGCGAGCTGATCATCCTGGACGAGCCGACCAACGGGCTCGACCCGCAGGGGACCCGGGAGGTGCGCGCGCTGATCAGGCAGATCGCGGCCGACGGCACCACCGTGTTCGTCTCCTCGCACCTGCTGGCCGAGGTGGAGCAGATCTGCACGCACGTGGGCGTGATGCGCACCGGGAGGCTGGTGTTCCAGGGCTCGCTGCCCGAGCTGCGCCGGACCGGCGCCGTCCGGGTCACCGTGCAGACCGCCGACGCCGAGGCGGCGGCCAAGGTGCTCACCGGTCTTGGCCTGGCCGGCGCCCAGGCCACCGAGGCCGGTGATGCCGACGCCGGGGCGTCGGCCATCCTCGGCGACGCGTCGCCGGAGCAGGTCTGCGCCGAGCTCGTCCAGGCCGGGATCGGCGTCCGCGGCTTCGCGGTCGCCTCGCCCAGCCTGGAAGACCTGTTCGTCGGGCTCACCGGGGAGGGCTTCGATGTCAGCGGGTAGGTTCTACGCCTCCGAGCTCCGGCTCGTCCTGCTGCGCAGGCGCAACCTGCTGCTGCTGGCGGTGACCGCCGTCTTCCCCCTGATCATCGGCATCGCCCTGCGGCTGGCCGCGCCCCGCCCGGACGGCGGCAACGGGTCCGGCCTGGCGTTCTTCAACCAGCTGGCCGGCAACGGCGTGTTCCTGACCTTCATCGCGCTGTCCACCCTGCTCGTGCTGGTGCTGCCGGTGGTGGTCGCGGTGGTGGCCGGCGATTCGGTGGCGGGCGAGGCCGGCTACGGCACGCTGCGCTACCTGCTCGCGGTGCCGGCCGGGCGGACCAGGCTGCTCGCGGTCAAGTACGGCGTGATCGTGACGTTCGCGCTGTGCGCCACGTTCATCGTCTCGGCGGTGGCGCTGGCGGCCGGCGCCGTGCTGTTCCCGGTCGGCCCGGTCACGCTGCTGTCCGGGACCACCGTCTCGCTGGCCGCCGGGCTGCTCCGGCTGCTGTTCGTCACCCTGTACGTGGCGGCCGCGATGGCCGCCCTCGGCGCGATCGGCCTGGCCATCTCCACGCTGACCGAGCACGCGATCGGGGCCATCGCCACCCTCATGATCCTGGTGGTGACCAGCGAGGTACTCGACAACGTGCCGCAGCTCCACGCGGCCGGCCCGTACCTGCCGACGCACTGGTGGCTGTCCTTCGACTCCCTGCTGCGCGTCCCCGTGGACACCTCGACCCTGCTCCGCGGCCTGCTCTCGTTCGCGGTCTACGCCCTGCTGTTCGGCTCCTTCGCCTGGGCCCGCTTCACCTCAGCCGACGTCACCAGCTGACCCCGCCCGGTCCCACCACCCCGCAGCGTCCCCGCCTGCATCGTCCGTCCCGCTCCACCTGCACCTCATGCGTTATTGCGACTTAGTTGCAACTACTTCTAGACTGGGACCCTTGTGCAGGAAGGGGACCAATGGCTGACTCGCGCGGCCGTCTGAGGAAGATCCGGCAGGGGCTGAGCCCGGCCGAGTGGACCCGCCTCGGCGGCATGGTCGCGGCGGTCGTCGGGCTGCACGTGGCGGGCTGGGTGATGCTCGCGGCCGCACTCGGCGGCCACTACCAGATCAGCAAGACGACGGTCTTCGGGGTCGGCACCGGGGCGCTGGCCTACACGCTGGGCATGCGGCACGCGTTCGACGCCGACCACATCGCGGCGATCGACAACACCACCCGCAAGCTGGTCAGCGAGGGCAAGCGCCCGCTGTCCGTCGGGTTCTTCTTCTCCCTGGGGCACTCCTCCGTGGTGTTCGTGCTGGCGGTGCTGCTGAACTTCGGCATCAGGGGCCTGGACAAGCAGGTCAGGAACGACAACTCCGGGCTGCACACCATTACCGGCGTGGTCGGGACCTGCGTGTCGGGCTTGTTCCTGTTCCTGATCGCGGCGTTCAACATCATCGTCCTGGCCGGGATCATCCGGGTGTTCCGGGAGATGCGCAGCGGCCGCTACAACGACGAGGAACTCGAGGAGCAGCTGAACAAGCGCGGCCTGATGAACCGGTTCCTCGGCCCGCTGGCCCGCCGGGTCGACACGCCGTGGAAGATCTACCCGATCGGGTTCCTGTTCGGCCTCGGCTTCGACACCGCCACCGAGATCGCGCTGCTCGTGCTGGCCGGCACGGCCGTCGCGGGCGGCCTGCCGTTCTACGCGATCTTGTCGCTGCCGATCCTGTTCGCGGCCGGGATGAGCCTGTTCGACACGGCCGACGGCTGCTTCATGAACTTCGCCTACGACTGGGCGTTCGCCAAGCCGGTCCGCAAGGTCTACTACAACCTGACCATCACCGGCCTGTCGGTGTTCGTGGCGGTGTTCGTCGGCGCGATCGAACTGCTCGGCCTGCTGAGCCAGAACGCCCACCTGACCGGCTCGTTCTGGTCCTTCCTGGCGGGCTTCAACATCAACACGGCCGGCTTCGTCATCGTCGGGGTGTTCGTGGTCACCTGGATCGTGGCCCTGTGCATCTGGCATTTCGGCCGGATCGAGCAGAAGTGGGAGTCCGGCCCCGCGGTCAGCCCCGACCCAGCCGACTAGCCCGCCCGCGGCCTACCCCGCCCCACCAGCATCACCAGGTGAAGTCTTCCTCCCAGAACTCCGTAACCCCGCGCGCCGACGACGGCCGCGACGTCTCCAGACCGCGCAGTTCCACCCGGCGGATCTTGCCGGAGATCGTCTTGGGCAGATCGCCGAACTCCACTCGCCGGATCCGCTTATACGGCGCCACCCGCTCCCGGCAGAAGGCCATGATCGACTGCGCCAGCTCCGGCGAAGCCACGCGCCCCGCGGCCAGCAGAACGTAGGCCTTCGGCACCGAGAGCCGAACGGGATCCGGTGACGGCACCACCGCCGCCTCCGCCACCGCCTCGTGCTCGATCAGCACGCTTTCCAGCTCGAACGGCGAGATCCGGTAGTCCGAGGCCTTGAACACGTCGTCGGTGCGGCCCACATAGGTGATGTAGCCATCGTCGTCCGACGTGGCCACGTCGCCGGTGTGGTAGTACCCGCCCCGCATGGCCGCCTCGTTCAAGGCAGGATCGTCCAGGTACCCGGTCATCAGCCCGAGCGGCCGCCGCGACAGGTCCAGGCAGATCTCCCCGTCACGACCCGGCTCCCCGCTAACCGGGTCGACCAGTACGACGGAGTACCCCGGCAGCGGCCGCCCCATCGAGCCGGCCCGCACCGGCTGGCCCGGCGTGTTCCCGACCTGCGCCGTCGTCTCGGTCTGGCCGAACCCGTCCCGCACCGTGATCCCCCAGGCCTTGCGCACCTGCTCGATCACCTCCGGGTTCAGCGGCTCGCCCGCCGCCACGCACTCCCGCAACGACGACACGCCCGCGGCACCCAGTTCCGCCTGGATGAGCATCCGCCACACCGTGGGCGGCGCGCAGAACGTCGTGACCTGGCACGAACCGAGCGCGGCCAGCAGCGAGGACGCCGAGAACCGCTGGTAGTTCAGCACCAGCACGGTGGCGCCCGCGTTCCACGGCGCGTACAAATTGCTCCAGGCGTGCTTGGCCCAGCCCGGCGAGGACAGGTTCAGGTGCACGTCGCCCGGCTGGATGCCGACCCAGTACATGGTCGACAGGTGCCCCACCGGGTAGCTGACCTGCGTGTGCGCGACCAGCTTGGGCAGCGCGGTCGTCCCCGAGGTGAAGTAGAGCAGCAGCGGATCCGAAGCCCGGGTGACGCCGTCTGGCACGAACGAAGCCGAACCGGAGAACGCCGACGAGTACGAATGCCACCCCGGCGCCGAAGCAGCGTCCCCGTCAACTACGATCCGCGTCCAGCCGCCGGGCACAGCGGCGAACTTCGGTACGCCGGCCGCATCGGTGATGACATGCCGGACCTGCCCGCGCGCCACCCGGTCCACCAGGTCGGCGGGTTGCAGCAGCGTGGACGCCGGGATGATCACCGCCCCGAGCTTCATCGTGGCCAGGATAACTTCCCACAGCGGCGCCACGTTGCCCAGCATCAGCAGCACCCGGTCGCCCCGCGCCACGCCGAGCCCGCGCAGCCAGCCAGCCACCTGCGATGACCGTTCCGACAGCGACCCGTACGACATCGAAACGTCCGACATCGAAACGTCCGACCCGTCGTCGGACAGGATCCGCAGTGCCGGACGGTCCGGGTGCTCGGCGGCGATCACGTCGAACCAGTCGAGCGCCCAGTTGAACTCGTCCAGCGCCGGCCACTCGAACGAACCCAGCGCCGCGGCGTAGTCGTCCCGGCAACGGAGCAGCAGGTCCCGGGCCGCCCGGAACGAGGACGTCGAAGAAGTCATGGGCCTATCGTGGCAGCTATCTCCCCCTGCCGGTATCTCCCCCTGCCGGGAAGATCACCCCAATGCCGCATACTGTTCCCGTGACCGAGCTGACCATCGACACCGACCCGGCCGAACTCGGGCTGGACAAAGAACGGCTCAAGCGCATCGACGCGCACTTCGCCCGCTACGTAGAGGACGGCCGCCTGGCCGGCTGGCTGCTCACGATCGGCCGGCACGGCCACCTGGCACACGTGGCCCGCTGCGGCTCGCGCGACCTCGAGGCGGGGCTGCCGGTGACCGACGACACCCTGTGGCGCATCTACTCGATGACCAAGCCGATCACCTCGGTCGCCGCGATGATCCTGTACGAGGAGGGCAGGCTCGCGCTCACCGACCCGGTCAGCGCCTTCATCCCGGCCTTCGAAGACGTCCGCGTCTACGACGGCGGCTCGGACCAGAAGCAGGTGACCGTGCCCGCCGCCGAGCCGGTCAGGCTCTGGCACCTGCTCACGCACACGGCCGGGCTCACCTACGGCTTCCACCGGGTGCACCCGGTGGACGCGCTGTACCGCGCGGCCGGGTTCGAGTGGGGTACGCCGCCCGGCACGGACCTGGCCCAGGCCTGCGACATCTGGGCCGCCATCCCGCTGCTGTTCCAGCCGGGGGCCGAATGGAACTACTCGGTCGCCACCGACGTCCTCGGCCGCGTCGTCGAGGTGGCCTCAGGACAGCAGCTCGACGACTTCCTCGAGCACAGGATCTTCCGCCCCCTCGGCATGACCGACACCGCCTTCTGGGCTGAGCCAGCGGCCCAGCCCCGGCTCGCCGCCCTCTACCGCCCCGGCCGGGACGGGCGTGCCGTCCGGCTGGACGAACTCGGCGGGGCCGCGCTCAGGCACCCGCGCATGCTCGGCGGCGGCGGCGGCCTGGTGTCCACCGCGGCCGACTACGACCGGTTCACCCGGATGCTGCTGCACACGGACGCCGGCCCGGCCGGCGAGCTCGACGGCATCAGGCTGCTCAGCCTGCGCACCGTCGGCTACATGGCCCGCAATCACCTGCCGGGAAACAAGGACATGGAGACGTTCGGCCGTCCGCTCTACGCCGAGTCCCCGTTCCGCGGGGTCGGCTTCGGCCTCGGCTTCGCCGTCCTCCTCGACCCGGTGCCGGGCAAGGTGATCGGCACCGCGGGCGAGCTCTCCTGGGGCGGCGCAGCCAGCACCACGTTCTGGATCGACCAGGCCGAAGGCCTGACGGTCTCGTTCTTCACCCAGCTGCTCCCGTCCAGCACCCACCCGATCCGCCCGCAGCTGCGCCAGCTCGTCTACCAGGCGCTGACAGGCTGATAACCCGCCCGGCGAAACCAGCCCGGTCTCGTAGGCCAGCACGACCGCCTGGACCCGGTCGCGCAGCTGGAGCTTGGCCAGGATCCTGGCCACGTGCGTCTTCACCGTCGCCTCGCTCAGCGTCAGCGTCGCGGCCAGCTCGGCGTTGCTCAGCCCGCGCGCGACCAGCCCGAGCACCTCGAGCTCGCGCGGCGTCAGCGCCGCCAGGCCGGCACCCCCGGCACCCGCCGCACGCGGCGCGAACCGCTCCACCAGCCGCCGGGTGATGGACGGCGCGAGCAGCGCGTCGCCGCACCGCACCAGCCGGACCGCGGCGACCAGGTGCTCGGGGGAGACGTCCTTGAGCAGGAAGCCGCTGGCCCCGGCGGACAGCGCCGCGTACACGTACTGGTCCAGGTCGAACGTGGTCAGCATGATGATCCGCGGGCCGTCCCCGTCCCGCGCGGCGGCCAGGATCCGCCGGGTCGCCTCGAGCCCGTCCATCTCCGGCATCCTGATGTCCATCAGCACGACGTCCGGCCGGTGCCTGAGCGCGGCCGCGACCGCCTCCCGCCCGTCCGCGGCCTCGGCCACCACCGCGATGCCGGCCGCGCCGAGGATCAGGCGGAAGCCGCCCCGGACCAGCGTCTGGTCGTCCGCGACGACCACCCGGGGGCCGGGATCCGTAGCCATGCTCACCGCGGCGACGCCAGGAATTGGGGCCGAACGGGCCCGGCCGGTCCGCCCCCGTCAGCTGGCCCGCCCAGCCGGGCCGAAACCCCAAGACCCTCCAGCGGGATCCTCGCCCGGACCCGCCAGCCGCCACCCGGGCGCGGGCCCGCGTCCAGTTCGCCGCCGTACAGGCCGATCCGTTCCCGCAGTCCGATCAGTCCCCGGCCGCCCGGTCCGCCCGGTCTGCCAGGTCCCGTCACCGGACGGCCGTCGTCGGTCACCGTGATCACCAGGTCGTCCGGGCGGTACTCCAGGACGACGGCCGCGCGGGCGGTTCCGGCGTGCTTGATCACGTTGGTCAGCGCCTCCTGTACCACCCGGTACGCGGCCAGGTCGACGCCGGGCGGCAGGTCACGCGCCCCGGTCACCGACAGCTCGACGCTCAGCCCGGCGGCCCGGACCCGCTCGACCAGGGCCGGCACCCGGGCCGCCCCGGGCTGCGGGACGAGCATGTCCTCGTCCCCGCCGGCCGGGGCCAGCAAGCCAAGCAGGTGCCGCAGCTCACTCATCGCGGTCCGCCCGCTGGCCTCGACGGCCAGCAGCGCCTCCCGGGCCTGCTCCGGTGAGCTGGGCAGCACGCTGCGGGCCGCGCCCGCCTGCACCACCATCACGCTGACGTTGTGGGTCACGACGTCGTGCAGCTCGCCGGCGATCCGGGCCCGCTCCGCCTCGACCGCCCGGCGGGTCTGCGCCTCGTGCTCGGCCTCGGCCCGGAGCAGCCGTTCGGCCGAATCCCCGGCCCGCTGCCGCCACCCGCGCATCCCTACCGCCACGGCTGCGGTCGGCGCCAGCACCAGCAGCGCGGTGAACCTGGCGGGCACCTGCGGCGTGGTGTCCGGGAAGACCGCGGTGGCGATGACCGCCCCGGTGCCCACGGCCAGCAGCGGCGCCCAGCGGAACCGGCTGTACAGCACCGCGCTGTAGGCGGCGAAGATCACCGCCCCGAAGGAGATCGTGGTGGCGTGGTCGTGCGCCAGGAGCACCGCGGCGAAGATCACGCCGAACGCCGTGGCCGGATACCGGCGCCGGAACGCGAGCGGCGCCGTGGTCAGGGCGATGCCGATCAGCAGCCAGCCCGACGGCGCCTGCGGTGTGACCAGGACCCCCCCGTGCGGCCCGGGAATGGCGTACACCGCCTCGCCGCGGTGGCGAGTCTGCGCGATCGCCACCCCGACGGCGGCAACCGTGACCGTGACCGCGAGCGCCACGTCGATGGCCCAGGCCTGCCGGGACAGTGCCTTCACCGTCCCATTGTCACCCGGCCTCCGCCGAGCGGCCATCGCCCGCGCGGCGGAGAACCGTACATCCCCGGGATGACATCAGCCCGCTACGGTACCGGGGTTGCCTCCGGCGGCCGACGCGCCGCGGGCGGCCGGCTCCGTACTGTCCTGGCATGGACGCACTGGTGCAGCTCAGCGACGTGACCAAGCGCTACGACCACGACGGGGCCGCCGCGGTGGCCCACGTCAGCCTGGAGGTGGCGCCCGGCGAGGCCGTCGCCGTGATGGGCCCTTCGGGCAGCGGCAAGTCGACGCTGCTCAACCTGATCGCCGGGCTCGACCGCCCGACCAGCGGCGCGATCGTGGTGGGCGGCGAGCGGGTGGACGCGCTCAGCGAGACCGGCCTGGCCAGGTTCCGGCGGCGGCGGGTCGGCATGATCTTCCAGTTCTTCAACCTGCTGGATGACATGACCGTCGAAGACAACATCCTGCTGCCCGCCCAGCTGGCCGGCCTGCCCGCGGCGCGGGCACGGCAGCGGGCCGGGGAGCTGATGGCGGCGTTGCGGATCACGCCCCAGGCCAACGCCTACCCGGCCCGGCTGTCCGGCGGGGAGCGCCAGCGGGTGGCGATCGCCCGGGCGCTGGTGAACCGGCCCGCGCTGCTGCTCGCCGACGAGCCGACCGGGGCGCTGGACACGGCGACCGGCGAGGAGATCGGCGAGCTGCTGCTGGACCTCCACTCCTCCGGGCAGACGCTGATCCTGGTCACCCACAACCCGGACCTCGCGGCCCGGTACGCGCGCCGGGTCATCCAGCTCGTCGACGGCACCGTCGCCGGCGACGCCGTCACAGGGGCACGGCGTTGAGGGCGGCCGCCGGGCGCCCGGCCGTCAAGGCCGCCCGGGCCGGGCTGACCGGGCGGCGCGTCCAGACGAGCGTGATCGGCCTGGTGCTGCTGGTCTCCACCGCGGCCGCCACGCTGGCCCTCGGCCTGCTGGTCGACTCCAACGCCCCCTTCGACCACGCCTTCGCCGCGCAGCGCGGCGCGCACGTCACGGCGGTGGTGAACGCCCAGGTTTCCTCCGCCCGGCTCGCCGCCACCACCAGGCTGCCCGGGGTGACGGCGGCTTCGGGCCCGTTCCCGCAGGCCACGGTCGGCGCGGATATCAGCTTCACCGCGCCGTCCGCGGGCCCCGGCGCCCAGGGCGTGTTCTCCACCCAGCTGAACCTGGTCGGCCGGGCGTCGCCGGGCGGCCCGGTCGACGCCCTCACGCTGACCGCGGGCCGCTGGGCCCGGCAGGCCGGCGAGGTGGTCTGGTCCGGCAGCGGAAATGGCCCGCAGGCGTCGGTCGGCTCGCACGTCACGGTGCACGGGGTACCCGGCTCGCCCCGGCTGACCGTCGTCGGCGTGGCCACCTCGGCCACCGTGAGCGCGCAGGCCTGGGTGACCCCGGCCGAGATCGCCGCGCTGCGCGCACCCGGCGCTCCGGCCGTGAGCCAGATGCTCTACCGCTTCGCCCACGCGGGCAGCGCCGCCCAGGTCAGCGCCGACGTCTCCCGGGTACGGGCCGCGCTGCCGCCCGGCTCGCTGCTCGGTGCGCAGTCGTGGCTGACCGCCAAGCTGCGGGCCACCCGGTCGATCGCGCCCTGGGTCCCGTTCATCGTCGCGTTCGGCCTGATCGGGCTCGTGATGGCGGTGCTGATCGTGGCCAGCGTGGTCAGCGGCGCGGTCGCGGCGGGTACCCGGCGGATCGGCGTGCTGAAGTCGGTCGGCTTCTCGCCCGCCCAGGTGGTGGCCGCCTACGTGCTCCAGGTCGCGATCCCGGCGGCGGCAGGCGCCGCGGCCGGGGTGCTGGCCGGCAACCTGCTGTCCGTGCCGCTGCTCAGCCAGACCGCGCGGGTCTACGGGGTGGGCGCGCTGGCCGTGCCGCCCTGGGTCGACGTGGCCGTGCCGCTGGCCATGCTCGGCCTGACCGTGGCCGCCGCGCTGCCGCCCGCGCTGCGCGCGGGTCGGCTCAGCGCGGTGCAGGCCATCGCGACCGGGCGGGCTCCCCGGGCCGCCCGCGGATACGGCGCCCACCGCCTGCTCTCCGGGGGGCGGGCCAGGCGGCTGCCCCGGCCGCTGACCCTCGGGCTGGCCGCGCCGTTCGCGCGGCCCGGGCGGACCCTGGTCACGCTGGTGGCGGTGCTGCTCGGCGGCACCGCGGTGACGTTCGCGGCCGGCCTGGCCACCTCGCTGGACCGGGTGGCGACGGACCTGTCCCACGCGCGCGCCGAACCCGTCCAGGTCGGCCTGCCCGGCCAGGACGCCGTGCTCCAGCCGGCGGGCGCCCCCCCGCTGCCCGGCCCGGCCGCGCAGCAGCGCGCCGTGCAGGCCGCGCTGCGGGCGCAGCCGGGGACGCTGCGCTACGTGGCCGAAGCCGACGACGACATCGGCGTGCCCGGCCTGCCGGAGCAGCTGTCGCTGGTCGCGTTCGGCGGCGACGCCAGCTGGACCGGCTACCAGCTCATCACCGGGCACTGGTACCGCGGCACCGGCCAGGCCGTCGTCAACACCGGCTTCCTCACCGACACCGGCGCACGGGTCGGGGACAGTTACCCGATCACGTCCGGGAGCAGGCACGTCACGGTGCGGATCACCGGGGAGATCTTCGAGCCCCACGGCGGCACCCCGGAGATCCTGGCCAGCCTGCCCACCCTGTCCGTCCTCGACCCGCACCTGATCGCGGGCCAGTACGACGTGGCCCTGCGGCCGGGCACCGCCGCCGCCTCCTATGCGAACGCGCTGGCCACGGCGCTCGGCCCGGACTACTCCGTCTCCGCCGACAGCGGCATGCCCAGCGGGTTCGCCGCCGTCATCGGCCTGATCGCCATGCTGACGCTGCTGCTCGCGGCGGTCGCCGGGCTCGGCGTGCTCAACACGGTGGTGCTGCAGACCAGGGAACGGGTGCACGACCTGGGCGTGTTCAAGGCCGTCGGCATGACGCCGCGGCAGGTGACCGCGATGGTCGTGTGCTCGGTGGCCGGCATCGGCCTGGTGGCCGGCCTGGTCGCGATCCCGGCCGGGGTCGCCCTGCAGCGCTACGTGCTGCCGGTGATGGCGCACGCCGCCCAGACCGGCGTGCCGGCCTCGGTACTGAACGTCTACGTCCCCGGCGAGCTCGCCCTGCTAGCGCTGTCCGGCCTGGTCATCGCCGCGGCGGGGGCGCTGGCCCCGGCGGGCTGGGCGGCCCGCGCCCGCACCGCCTCCGCCCTGCGCGCCGAGTAGCCGTCGGCCCCGGGTGGTCACCCCGCTGCGGGACCTGCTCCGCCAGGTCCTAGCCCCGCCGGCGGCCGCCTGCCGCGCAGCGCACGCAGGTGACGGCGGCTGGGCGGGCCGCCAGCCGTTCGGCCCCGATGGGCTGGCCGCACCGGTCGCACACCCCGTACCGGCCCTCGGCCAGCCGCCGCAGCGCGTCGTCGAGCGCCGCCACCTGCTCCCGCGCCGCCTCGAGCAGGGCGGCGGCGTGCTGGCGCTCGAACGCGAGCGTCGCGCCCTCCGGGTCGTGCTCGTCGTCGGTCCCGGCCGCGCTGGCCGCCTCGGCCAGCCCGGCGAACTCCCGCTCCAGCGCGGCCACCCGCTCCCGCGCGCGGGCCCGCTCGGCCCGCAGCAGGTCCCGTGCCGTCGCCATGCCCCCAATCTATGATCCCTTGGTGACCAGCAGATGGGCCGAACGGGTCCGGTCCTCGCCCCACTACCCGGCTCTGAGCCACCCGGTGTTCCGCAAGGCGCTGCCCGGCACGGCCACCATCGCCCTCGGCCTGGCTACAGTCGCCGCCCTGCTTCTCGGTCGCCGAGCAGGACGAGCCCGTGGTGCTCGGCGAAGTCGCCGAAATCGGCGGTGTTGAGCGTCACCAGCGGGATTCCGTACCGAAGGCAGCACGCGGCGATCCAGGTGTGGCTCTGCGGCCTCGGCTGCCCGCGCAGCTTGGCCTGGCCGGTCAGCTCGCCCCACAGCTGAGCTATCCGGGCGTCAAAGGGGATAACCGGCCGCCCGGCGGTCCAGGCCTCCAGGCGCCCGCGCCTGCTCTCGTCCCACTCGCGCATGACCGCCCATTTGGCCAGCTCGGCCACTGTGATGAAGGTGAGCCAGATCCTGGTGTCGGCGAGGTGCCGGAGAACCCACGGCGGCGCCTCGCGTCGCTGGAGCAATGACGCAGTCCCGGTATCGATGACGACGTCGCGCATTGCCGCCTACCCCAGCGCGTGGGTTCGGATGAGCCGGAGATCCGCGAGGAACTCCGCTAGTTCGTCGTCTGACTCCCAGATGTCGTCGCCCAGCTCCACCGGGTCGTGCACGGGCCGCGCCTGCTGGGCGCGCGCCAGGTCCTCGATCGGTGCGAGCGGCAACTGCCGCAGCAACGTCCCGGCTTCGGCGGGCGCAAGGCGGCGGCTGGCCGAGGTGATGAATTCCGTCCTAGCCGGCCCGCCGAGCGCCAGGGCGTCGGCCAGCCGGGCCAGCGAGTTCTGGTAAGGGAACCGGGTCCGCCCGCGTTCGAGATCGCTGATGGCGCGCACGCTCAGCCCGGACCGTTCGGCGAGTTCCTGCTGGGAAAGTCCCGCCGATTGCCGGCACGATCGCAGCCGGGCCCCAAACCCCCGGGCAACATCGCTCACGCTAGGCCTCACGAGCACGGTAGTGCACACAGGATCGCGGCCGGGCTCAGGCGGGGTCACCGTCGCCTGTGCCTGCGGTCGCGTCCTGTGCTCAGCTGAACACGGACGAGCCGCACTCTACTGCTGAGAGCCACGGTTCCAAAAGAGTTTCTCTGGGAATTTGTGGTAGTAGGTCCAGATTTGCGGAAAACATGCAGCATAACCCACGTGTAACGCTTTGTAATTATTGGGTTATTGAGGTTCTGGGCGCCCGGTGGGGCGGAAGTCTGCCGGTTAGTCTGCCTGTTCGATGGCCTCGCCCCGGAATACGGTTGCCCTCACCGCGTAGGGACCGAGCGTGGGGAGCCGTCACATGCCGCATAGCCAGGCTGGGCGCTGGCCGGGATGGCTGCTGGCCGCCGGGGCCGCGGCGGTGCTGGCGATCGCGGGGGTCACGGCCTGGATGCTGTGGCCGCGGCCGGCCGCCGCCCCGCATGCGCGGCAGTACCTGAACGTGTCGGCCTGCCTGCTCACCGACCCGAAGGGGGTCGCGCCGGGCACGCCCGCGGCTCCGGTCTGGGCGGCAATGCAGTCCGCGTCGCTGGCCACCCACGTCATGGTCAGCTACCTGCCCGCCACCGGGCCCGCCGACGTCAAGCCGATGCTGAACACGCTGATCCAGCGGCAGTGCGGCGTCATCGTGGCCACCGGCACCGCCACGGGCGGGGTCGTCGAGGCCGGGAAGGCCAACCCGCATCAGCGCTTCCTGCTCGTCACCGCACCCGGCAGCGCCGCGCCCGCGGCGACGCCGAACACCACCGTCGTTTCCATGGCGGCCGCGCCCGGCCGGATCGATCAGGCGATCCGCGCCCTGGCGGCGCACGCCCCGCCACCCGGGTCCTGACCGCCAGGCCCGCTGAATCCTGATCCGCTTCGCGTTACCCCTGGAGTCGAGCATGCGCGGTTGGTTGTCCGGGCCGGACCGGCGTCGTCACCGAGTCCTCTCGCCGTCACGGCTGCGTGCGGCCGCGATCGCGACCGCCGGGGTCACCTGCCTGGCCATCTTCGCGCCGGGTGCCGCCGCGGTGCCGGCCGCGTCCGGAGGTACCGTGCCGACGCCGAAGATGTTCGGCTACGCGGCCGGGCCCGCGCAGCGCATCGGGACCGCGGCGGGCAAGCCGCACTACGTGCCGGCCTCGGCAACCCGGGCAGGCGGGGTCGCGGGCCGTCTCAAGGGGCATCAGGCTCCGGTCCCGGCCCTGGCGCCGCCGCCGGTGGGCTCCCGCACGCTGGTGACCACCGGCTCGGCGGACATGCCGGCCGGCCACCTGGTGGCAGGCTCGGTTTCGGACAGCACCGGCTCCTCCCAGCCCAGTTCGCCCACGCCCAGCGCCTCGCCGTCCCCCTCGCCGTCCTCATCACCAAGCCCGTCGGCGTCGCTGACGGCGTACATGGACGGCGGCACCGACAACGCCTCCTACAGCGTGGCGTCGACGTTTGACACGGTGCCGATGGCCGACCAGTCGGGCCGGATCGCGGTCACGCTGACCAACACCGGGACCAGTACCTGGACCGGGTACGCCCTCGGCGCGAAGGTGTTCCCCTCCGGGAACACCACCGGGACCGGGACGCCGCTGACCACCGGTCCGAACGTCGCTATCAGCGACACCGTGGCCCCGAACGGCACGACCACGGTCGAAAGCGTCACGCCGGCCGAGAACCCTGGCTCCTACGAGATCTGCTGGGATGTCGTGAACGCCTCGGGCGCGTACTTCTCGTCCGAGGGCGGCAACAAGTACTGCGCCCCGTACACCATCCAGCAGTACCCGCCGCAGGTCAATGAGCAGGAACCGCTGCCCGGCACCGATGTGGACACCCAGTACCCTGAGCTGAGCGCGTCGGCGGTGGTGCCAGGCGGGTATCCGGCCAACCCGACATTCTCCTTCGCCTTCCGGGTCCTCAACGGTCCCAACCCGAGCACCGCCACCGTGCTGCAATCGTCGGGATGGGTGTCTGGCAGCGGTAATAGCTGGACCCCGACCACCGCCCTGACCTGGGGCACCACCTACTACTGGCAGGTCACGGTCAGCGATGCGGTGCCGCCGCCGTCACTGACCGGGTCCGGGATCACTTGGACGACGCCGATCTCGTTCGTGGTAGGCAACGCCCAGCCGACCGTCACCAAGCGGCTGGGCAATCCCTACCAGGCCGATGACGGCAACCCCATCATGACCTCTGACCTGGGCGGCACCGACTACAGCGGCTCCGGCAAAACCGTGGACGCCCGCACCGGCAATGTCTCGCAGCAGGCCACCGACGCCAGCGTGGCGGTCGTCGGCCCGCCGCTGTCGGTCGTGCGGACCTATAACTCGCTGGATCCGCGGACCTCCCAGGCGCTCGGAGCGGGCTGGTCATCGACGCTAGACATGTCGCTCATCCCTGATCCGGACGGGTCGGGCGCGCTGATCCTGACCCTGGCCGACGGGCGCCAGGTCCGGTTCGCCAAGAACGCAGCCGGCGGGTACGCGCCGCCGCAGGACCTGTACGCGGTGGTGTCCGCCCTGACCGGCGGCGGCTTCGCGGTGACCGACCAGACCGGCACGACCTACCAGTTCGGCCAGGCCAGCGGGTCCGCGTGGCTGATCTCCGCGATCGTGGACAACACCGGCAAAGCCGAGACGTTCGGCTACAGCAGCGGAACGCTGACCACGATCACCAGCACCACGTCAGGCCGGGCGCTGCACCTGGCCTGGTCCACCCCCAGCGGGGCGGCCTACCCGCACGTGGCCACCGTCTCCACCGACCCGGCCACGGCCAGCCAGCCCGGAACGGCGCTGACCTGGACCTACGGGTACAGCGGGGACCTGCTCACCCAGGTCTGCCCGCCCGGGACCACCACCGCGTGCACCAGCTACGGCTACAACACCAGCGCCTCGCACGCCCCCACGTCGGTCATGAACGCCGACCCGACCAGCTACTACCGGCTGGATGACGCGGCCGGTGCCACCGTGGCCGCCAACCAGGTCCCGGTGGACGACCTGACCACCGTGGACCCGCCGGCCACCGAGTTCGGCACCACCCGCGGCGTGGCCGGGCCGGTCCCGGGGGTGACCGCGACGTCCTTCAACGGGACCAGTTCGCTGATCCCGCTGGACGGGGCGTGGTGTGCCAACCCGGCCCAGTTGAGCTCCTGCCTCAGCATCGCCGACACCGGCCGGGTGCTGCCCAGCGGCACCGCGACCCAGAGCATGGCGGTGAGCATCTGGTTCAAGACCAGCACCGCATCCGGGATCCTGCTGGGCGTTTCGTCTCTCCTGCCCAGCGACTGCGCTTCGGGGTGCTACGGGTCGGAGGAAGTGCCGGTGCTCTGGATCGGCAGCGACGGTCACCTGGACGGCCTGAAGACCACAACCCTCGCCCAGTACAGCTTCCCCCCGATAGACACGTACGGCCAGGCGTTCGTCTCCCCGGCGGCGGTCAACGACGGCGCGTGGCACCAGGCGGTGCTGATTCCCGGCCAGGCCATGTACCTGGACGGCCAGCTGGTCGGCACGGGCAGCACCCCCCTCACCCTGCCCACCGGCGCGTACGCGCTGCTCGGCGGCGGCCTGCTCGTTCACAACTCGTGCGGCGACGGCTGTTCCTCGTCCGGCAGGTGGTCGTATTTCAACGGGTCGATGGCTGACCTGTCGGTCTACCACAACCAGCTTCCCAGCGTGGGCACGGTCGCCGCGCAGTACGCGGCCGAGACCCACCAGGCCGCGGAACTGACCTCGGTCACCAGCCCGGCCGGGCGCAGCGAGCTGGCGGCGGTCTACGACACCGTCAACGACCGGGTGGCGACGCTGACCGACGCCGTCGGCGGGACCTGGACCTACGGTGTAGCGGTGCCGCACTCGTCCTCCACCGCCTACGACAGCGCGGTGCTGGCGAACTCGCCGGAGGACTTCTGGCCGCTGAATGACACAGCCGGGCCGCTGGCCAACGACATGGTGGGCAGCGCCACCACCGCAGCCAACCCACGGCCACCCGCGACCTACGCCAACGTGACCCTCGGCGCGGCGGGTCCGACGGGGTTCCCGGACGGGACCGCGGCGAGCTTCAACGGCACCAGCTCGCAGGTCAGCATCGCAGGCGGGTACTTCGGCGGAACCGGCGCGGAATCGGCGGAACTGTGGTTCCGCACCGCACAAGCTGGTGGTTCCGGAACCCTGCTCTCGTCCAGCTCTACACAGTCTGGCGGCGAGCCGATGGCGCTGTGGATCCCGCAAAGTAGCACGTGCTTGGAGGCCTCGATCGCCGGCACGCTGCTGACCGCCGGGTGCGGCTCGAAGTTCGTCAATGATCGCAACTGGCATCAGGCGGTCCTGACCGTCAGCCCCGTCACCGCTTGCCCTTCAGGGTCATACACGTGCACTCCGGGCTCCTCCATCCAGACCGCGACTATGTACCTAGACGGCGGCGTTATCGGCACCGCGCAGGTCATCACGCCGGCCACCACGTCGGCCACCGGGTATGTCGCCTACCTCGGCACCGGGCCGAACACCGGCCAGTCCAACAAGCCCGACGGGTACTTCACCGGATCGATCGCCGACGTCTCGCTCTACACCGGCCAGCTGACCCCGAACCAGGTGACCGCCGACCACAACGCCCTGACCTTCCAGGTGACCGCCCCGAGTTCCGGTGTGACCCTGCCGACAGTGAACACCCAGACGATCACCGTCACCAACCCAGTTGGCAAGAACGCCGTGTACACCTACTCCACCGGTGCGCTCGTGCGGGCCGTCGGCGTGCTCGGCGGAATCACCTCATACGGGTACGACGCGGCCACCCGCGCGGTGACGATCACGGACCCGGACGGCGACACCAGCTATATGACCTACGACGCGCACAACAACGTGACCTCCACGACCACGTGCGCGGCTGTCAACAACTGCCAGGCCTCGTACGCCTCCTACTACGAGAACCTGTCCAACCCGCTGGACCCCCGCAACGACAAGCCGACTGACTCGCGGGATGCCCGTTCCTCGTCGCCGTACGACCCGGCCTACGACACGGTGACCAGCTACACCGCCAGCGGGCAGCCGGCCACCGTGACCACGCCGCCGACCCCGGCATGCCCGTCCGGCTGCACCACCACGCACCCCTTCACGACAGGGACCGAGGCGGCTGTCGGCGGCGGAACCGAACCGGCCGGGCTGCTCGCCTCGGTGACCTCGCCGGGGGGCGGCGCGACCAGCTATGCCTACGACTCGGCCGGTGATGTGATGCAGACCACCGACGCGCTCGGGCTGGTGACCAAGTACGCCTACGACAAAATCGGCCGCAAGCTGACCCAGGCGCAGGTCTCGGACACCAACCCGGCCGGGCTGACGACCAGCTTCAGCTACGACAGCCTGGGACGGCTGGCCGCCGAGACCGACCCGGCGGTGACCGACCGGGTGACCGGCGCCGTCCACACGCAGGTGATCGGCTTCACCTACGACGCCGACTCCAACGTGCTGACGACCGCGCTCAGCGACACCACCGGCGGCGACCCATCCCGGACCAGCACCGACGCCTACAACACCCATGGCCAGCTCGCCACGTCGGCGGACGCGCTGGGAAACACCAGCTCCTACACGTATGACGCACTCGGCGACACCGCCACCGTCACCGACCCGGCCGGCCAGGTGACCGCCTATGCCCACGACGCGGCGGGGAACCTGCTGACCACCACGTTGCAGGGCTACACCGGGAACCCGAGCAACCCAATAGCGCCGGAGAACCTGGTGGAGGAGTCCCGCGCCTACGACCCGGCGGGTCGGCTCGCGTCAGTCACCGGTGTCATGGGCGCCACCACCGCCTACACCTACTACGGCAACAACCTGCTGGCTTCGAGTTACGTCGCGTGCTCCGGCTGCAGCAACGGGATGTCGCACGTGACCACCTACGGCTACGACGCGGCCGGCAACCCGGTCACCAAGACCAGTCCCGGCGGCCTGGTCACCAGCACCGTCCTCAACGCCGATAACCAGGTCGTCTCGCGGACCGAAGACCCGTCCGGTGCGAACAGGACCATCACCAGCAGGTACAACGCCGCCGGGAACGTGGTCTTCCAGTCCCTGACCGGCGGCGGGGTCACCCAGACCTCGACCGCGACCTACGATGCGCTAGGCCAGGAACTCACCCAGACCAACACCAACACCGGCGGGAACCTGACCACCAGCGTCACCCGCGACCAGCGCGGCCTGGTGATCTCCCAGACCGACCCGGCCGGCAACACCACCCGCATCGCCAACGACGAGGCCGGCCGTCCCGTCGTGGTGACCGGGCCGGCCGTGCAGGCCCAGACCGGCAACGGCGGTGCTCCGGTCACCGCCAACCCGGTCGCCATGACCGGCTACGACAGCTACGGCGACCAGGTCGAGTACTCCGACCCGGACGGCAACGTCGCCACCACCGCCTACGACGGCGACGGGCGTCAGGTGTCGGTCACCGACCCGTCCTACACACCACCCGGATCCAGCACCCCGGTCAGCGGGACGACCACCATGGCTTACAACAACGTGGGCCAGCAGACGAAGGTCACCGACCCGCTGGGCAACAGCACCCGGTTCAGCTACGACCAGCTCGGCGACCTGGCGAGCGAGACCGATCCGGCCGGCGGGGTATGGACCTACACCTACGACCCAGCGGGGGATCAGGCCAGCGTCACCGACCCCACCGGGGCGCAGACCCAGGCCACCTATGACAGCCTCGGCGAACAGCTCACCAGCACCAATCTGGTCCGGCAGAACACGTCCGCCGCGTACACCACCACCTATGCTTACAATGACGCGGGCGAGCAGATCTCCAGGACCAGCCCGACCGGAGCCATCAGCACGGCGGCCTATGACCCGCTCGGCGAGCTGACCTCCGCCGCCGACGGAGCCGGGAACACCACGAGCTACGCCTACGACCTCGACGGCCACCTGGCCAGGGTCACCGCGCCGGACGGCACCGCCACCACCACGACGTACGACCTGGTCGGCCGCCCGACCTCGACCGCGGACCTGAGCGCCTCGGGCTCGGTGCTGCGCACCGCGTCGGCCGGCTACGACTCCGCCGGGGACCTGACCTCCCTCACCGATTTCCGCGGTAACACGGCTACCGCCAGCTACGACGCGACCGGTCTGCTGACTTCCCGTACCCAGCCGATCTCAGCCGGGCAGAGCAGCACGGTCAGCTACGGGTACGACCTGGCTGGCAACACGACCGCGTTCACCGACGGGAACGGCAATACCACCTACGCCACCTACAACTCCCTGAGCCTCCCGCAGGCCATCACCCAGCCGCCGACCGCGGCGCACAACACCGTCGCGGACTCCACCACGACCAACGTCTACGACGCCGACGGGGACCTGGTTACCCAGAACCTGCCCGGCGGCGGACAGATCAGCAACACATTCAACTCGGTGGGTGAGCTCACCACGCAGTCCGGCACCGGCGCGGCTGCGCCGACCGCGACCCGGACCTACACCTATGACACGGCCGGCCGGCTGCTGACCGCGGCGGCCAGCGCCGCCGGGACCTCCGGCTCGGCCGGGTACCAGCCCGCCACTTCCGAGTCGTTCGGCTACGACGACCGCGGCCTGCTGCTGTCCGCGTCGGGGTCGGCCGGCACCTCCGCCTTCACCTACAACGCCAGCGGCCAGCTCGCCTCGGCCACCAACGCCGCCGGCACCTCCGCCTACACCTACGACACTGCCGGGCGGCTGGCCACCGACGCCGACGCCGCCTCCGGGACCACCGGCACGTACAGCTACAACAGCCTGGATCAGGTCACCCAGATCTCTTACGGGACCGGGAACGACACGCAGAGCTTCGGCTACGACACCCTGCACCGGCTGGCCTCCGACACGATCGCCGCGGCAGGCGGCGCCCAGGTCGCCGCCCTCAGCTACGGCTACGACGCCAACGACAACGTCACCTCGATGGCGACAAGCGGCCTGGCCACCGCCGGCGGCGGGTCCGGGACCGTCACCAACGCCTACGGGTACGACCAGGCGAACCGGCTGACCTCGTGGACCGCCACCCCGTCCGGCGGCACGGCGGTCACCAAGTCCTACGGCTACGACAACGCCGGCAACCTGACCAGCAATAACGGGATCACCTACAGCTACGATGCCCGCGACGAGCTGACCTCCGACGGCACCAGCACCTACACCTACACCGCCGTCGGCGACCTCGCCACCGCCACCAGGTCGGGCACCACCACCACGTTCGCCTCCGACGCCTTCGGCCAGCAGGTCACCGACGCGGCCTCGCAGTTCTCCTACGACGCCCTGGGCCGCCTGGTCACCGCGGCCGGCACCAGCGGTTCGCCGATCGCGCTGACCTACGACGGGATGACCGGCCAGATCGCCTCGGACTCCGGCGCCACCTACTCCCGCGACCCGGCCGGCGCCCTCATCGGCGTACACAGCACCGCGGGCGGCCAGACCCTGGCCCTCAACAACCAGCACGATGACGTGTCCGGCACCTTCACGGCCGCGGGCACCACACTGACCAGCTCGGCCACCTGGGACCCATGGGGCAACCCGATCGCCGCCGCCGGGCCTGCGGTCCAGCTGGGCTACCAGGGTCAGTGGACCGACCCGGTCACCGGGCAGGTCAGCATGGGCTCCAGGTTCTACAAGCCCTCGTCCGGCGGCTTCATCAACGCCGACACCGCTCCGGCCGCGGGCGGCAACCTGCACGCCTACGCCGGTGACAACCCGGTATCGGTCACCGACCCGACCGGGCACAATCCGTCATCCAGCGGCACCGGCAACGGCACCGTCACCAAGGCCGAGGTCAACGCGGCCGCGGCCAAGGCCAGGGACGCCAAGCAGGCCGCCGCCCGCGCCAAGACCGCCGCCGCCAACGCCCGGGCCGCCGCCGCCCGCGCCCGCGCCACCGCCTCGGCCGCCGTCCGGTACGCGGCCGAGCTCAACAACAAGGCCAGCGAGCTGCGCAGCGAGGCCGAACTCGCCACCGCCGCGGCTGACCAGGCGAAGGCCGCAGCCCAGCAGGCCTACATCACATACCTGCAGGCGGAGGCGGCAGCCAACGCCGCCCACGCCGCCATAGGCTCGCCACCGTCGAAGCCCTTGCTGAGCTACGGTCACCTGTCGTCCCTCGGCGGCGGAGGAAGCGGCACCACGATTAGTCCGGCATGCGGGCTCCATGTCGGCATGGCCACGGGATGCACTGTCATCATCACCTCGGGGCAGTCCACGGTGGCGAGTTCGTCCACTGCGGCCGAAGAGCAGTACCAAGCCGAGCTCGACGCGTACAACGGCAGGGTCGCGACATGGAAGAAAGACGTGGCGATCGCCAATGCGGACCGCACGGCCTACGAGATCGCCAAGGCGCATGCGGACGCGCTCGAGAAAGCGGCCCAGGAGCTATGGGGCAAGTACAACTCCATGCACGAGCTGGCCGTGGACGCCCAGCATCGAGCCCAAGTCGATACGTGGCTTGCCGGGCAGGCCGACGCCACGGCGAAGTCCCTGACCGCCCATGCCGCCGAGGCCGAGCGGATCGCCGCCCAGGACGAAGCCGAGTACCAGGCCCTCCTGAAGGAGTACAACCGGGAACAACGCAAGGAAAAGCCGCAAGGAGGAACAAACGGCTCAGGCGATAAGGGAGGCACCGGCAACTCGTCAACGGTGGCCGCCGCCGGCGGCGGCCCCGGAGCCAGCTGCACGGTCCGCTCCAAGTCGCCCGCCTGCCGCAAGATCGCCGCCGCCGCGGAAGCCGTCGCGAAGGCCGCGGCTCAGGTAGCCGCCGACGTCCTCAACGCCGTCCTCGGCCCCGTCCTGC
>WNGR01001661.1_pt1 | contig 24734 bp, 17 predicted proteins | sample 5407581 | NCBI WGS metagenome assembly WNGR01 (sample SAMN13153383, study PRJNA577476) | soil metagenome | isolation source: 80 cm soil or saprolite under Garry oak tree replicate 2 | place: USA:California | collected 2016-06-15
CTCAACGTGCCCCATCGCTTCCCCGGGAGCCGCTCCCGCTTCGCTCACCGGTCGGCCCGATCGTCGTCGAGCTCAGCCAGGATGTCCGCCAGCTTGGCGGTGCGTGGGGGTACGACGGGCGGCGGTCCCGGCGGGAGCAGGGCCGGGGTGACCACGCCCCGCCGAACGAGATCGGCGAGCAGCGCATCCGGTACCGCTTCGCTCCGGCCAACACGGGGCGGCACCAGTTCGGCGATCACGCGGTTGCGATCCGTGATGAGCACCACGTCACCCTGCTGCGCCAGGCGAACATACTCGCCCAAGTTGTTCTTCAGGATCTCGAGACTGACGGTACGCATGGAAGTGAGGGCAGCCGTACCTCCCGCTCACGGCGGCGGCTCGGCTTGATCTCGATTTGAGGAGCGCTCTCGGTCCGGCGAGGGGTCCGTGCCTGGATCCGGCGGACGGGCCGCGGCCTCGACCTCGCGGAGGTTCGATCCCGCCCGGACCAGCCGCTGCCAGGTCCGCGGGGTGTTGGCGAGCCGCGCGCGGAAGATGGCGGCGCGGTACGTCGCCCTGGCGAGTCGGAGGCGTTCGCTGGAATGCACGATCTCAAGCTAAGTGTCGGAACCTCCTCTCGGAACGCTCATCGGAGGCCTGCCTCGAATATCCAGGGTCTTCCCGCACCCCCGGCCGGCTCTGCGAAGGTGCTTGATCGTCAGGCGAATAGAAAATATTATTTAGCGAATGAGCATTCGCACCGACCGGCAGGAGCGAGCCCGGCAGCGGTCCCGCCGGGACATCCTGCTCGCGTCGGCCGAGGTGTTCGCGCGGCGAGGCTTCGCCAGCGCGACGCTCGCCGAGCTGGCCGAGGCGGCCGGCTACGCGCCGGCGTCCCTCTACCGCTACTTCACCAGCAAGGAGGAAATCTTTCGCAGCCTCCTCGAGCTCGTGGAGGGCGAGTTCGCGGCCACCTTCGAGGAGCCGGTGGACGACGGCGCCCCCCTCGCGGCCCGCCTGGAAGCGCTCCTGCTCGCGCAGTATCGGCTCGTCCAGAGCCGCCAGCCGGTCTTCGACCTCCTCGCCCAGGCGCCCTCCGGGCCGGACGGGCGCGTATTGCATGACCCGGGCGCCGGCATCGTGCGCTACGCCGAGCTCCTGCTCGGCTGGATGCGCCGGCATGTCGGGGCCGGCGAGCTGCGCCACCCCGTCGAGGACGTGGCGCGCGCCCTGGCCGGCATCGCGTTCTCCTTCCACCAGCATGGCCGCGCCGCCGGAGCGCTCGCTGCGGGCCACACCGCCCTCATCGTCGACCTCGCCTTGAACGGCGTCGCGGCACCTCACCACCGTCGAGGAACACACCCATGATCTCGCTCCGCTCGCAGATCGCGCTCGCCGGCGCCCTCCTCCTCGTCGCCTGCTCGCGCCGGGCGGAGAAGGCGACCCTCCCTTCGACCGCCGCCGCCGTGAGCGGCGTCCGGGTGGCGAAGCCCGCTACCCGGCTCGAGACCGGGCTCGCGCGGGCCACCGGGGCGCTGCGGTCCCGCGAGGAGGCGGTGCTCGCCGCCAAGGCGACCGGTCAGATCAAGAAGCTGCGCGCCGACGTCGGGCAGCGCGTGAAGGCCGGCGATCCGCTCGTCGAGATGGACGCCACGAACGCCCTCATCGCGCTCCAGAACGCGCAGGCGGCGGAGCGGCTCGCGGACGCGAACCTGTCCGCGGCCGAGAAGGAGCTGGCGCGCGGCAAGGTGCTGCACGAGCAGGGCGCGCTCGCCGACTCCGGCTGGGACAAGGTCCAGACGGCCCACGAGCTGGCCGCGGCGCAGCGCGATCAGGCGCGGGCGGCGCTCCGTGGCGCGCAGCAGGCGGTGGCCGATGCCACCCTGGTGGCGCCCTTCGGCGGGGTGGTGACGGCCAGGTTCCACAACGCCGGCGACACGGTCACCATGATGCCCGTCTCGCCCATCCTGACCCTGACCGACCTCGACCATCTGGAGGTGAAGCTCGCGCTGCCCGAGGGCATCGAGGGCTTCGTCCAGCCAGGCCAGCGGGTGACCGGGGTCACCGCGCCGGGCGGGCAGCGGCTGGAGGCGCGGGTGCGGGTGAAGGGCTCGGTGGTGGACCTGGGCACGCGCACGCTGGAGGTGCTGGCCGACGTCGCGCCTTCGCCGGGCCTCCGCCCCGGCACGCTCGTCAACGTGGACTTCGGCGGCTTCGCCGACGGTGCTGGCCTGTTCCTGCCCGCCACCGCGCTGCGCACCGAGGACGGCCGGACGGTGGTGCTGGTGGTCGTGAACGGGAAGGCCGAGCCGCGGTCCATCGTCGCGGTGCCCGTGAACCCGGGCACGGTGGCAGTGCGGAGCGGCCTCGATGCGAACGCCGACGTCATCCTCGACCCGGGCATGCTCCCCGCGGGCGAGCCGGTCGTCGCCTCGGCGGCGCGGTAGAGGGACCCAGCCCATGAGCCCCATCAAGACCTTCATCTCCCGCCCGGTCTTCACCGGGATGCTGACGCTCGTCGTGCTCGTGTTCGGCGTCGTCGCCTACCCGCGGATCGGCGTCGACCAGATGCCGGAGGTCGAGTTCCCCATCGTCACCGTCATGACGGTGCTGCCGGGCGCCGACCCGGAGGCCATCGAGCGCACCGTCACGAAGCCGCTCGAGGAGGCGCTGAACACGCTGCCGGGCCTCGACACGCTGCGCTCGATCAACGTCGAGAACGTCTCGCAGATCGTGGTGCGCTTCGACCTCGAGCGGAACGTCGACGTGGCCGCGCAGGACGTGCGCGACCGCGTGCAGGCCACCCTCTCCAAGCTGCCCAAGGAGATCGACACCCCGGTGGTGGAGAAGTTCGACATCGGCGCCGCCCCGGTGGCGACGCTGGCGCTCTCGGCGCCCCTGCCCATCGAGCGGCTCACGAAGATCACCGACGACGTGGTGAAGCCGGCGCTGCAGCAGGTGCCGGGCGTGGGGGCGGTCGAGGTGGTGGGAGGGCGCAAGCGCCAGATCACCGTCGTCCCGGACCCGCGCCTGCTGAAGGGCTATGGGCTCAGTCCGAACGACGTGGTGCAGGCGCTGCGCCTGCAGAGCCTCGACGTCCCGGGCGGCCGCACCCTCGAGCCGGGCGTGGAGCGCTCCGTGAAGGTCTCTGCCGAGGCCCGCTCGGTCGAGGCGCTGCGGGCGCTCGTCATCGCCAGCCCGGGCGGCACGCCGCTCCGGCTGGGGCAGGTGGCGCGGGTGCTCGACGGGCCCGCCGAGGCGCGCAGCCTGGCCCGGCTCGGGACGGACGCGGCGCTCGGCCTCGTCATCCGCAAGCAGTCCGGCTCGAACACGGTGCAGGTCGCCGAGCGGCTCCGGGACAGCCTCGCCCGCATCGAGGGCCAGCTCCCGCCGGGCAGCCGGGTGAAGATGGTCGTCGACGGCTCCAAGTTCATCCGCTCCTCCATCGACGCGGTGAAGGAGGACATGGTGCTGGGCGGCGTCCTGGCGGTGGTGGTGGTGCTGCTCTTCCTGCGCAACTGGCGCTCCACGCTCGTCGCGGCGGTGGCGCTGCCCACCTCCATCGTCGGCACCTTCGCGGTCATGCAGGCGCTGCACTTCACCTTCAACGTCGTGACGATGCTGGCGCTGACGCTCTCGATCGGCCTCCTCATCGACGACGCCATCGTGGTCATCGAGAACATCGTGCGGCACCTGGAGGCGGGCGAGTCGCCCTTCGAGGCCGCGCGCAAGGGCACCGGCGAGATCGCGCTCGCGGTGCTCGCGGTGACGATGGCGGTGGTGGCGGTGTTCGTCCCGGTGGCCTTCATGGAAGGCATCATGGGGCGCTTCTTCTACCAGTTCGGGGTCACCGTCGCGGTGGCGGTCCTCATCTCGTACGGCGTGTCGATGACGCTCACCCCGATGCTCTCGGCGCGCGTGCTGCGCGAGCACGCTCACCCCGGCCGGCTGTCGCTGGCCATCGAGCGGGTGCTGCGCGCCATCGAGGCGTTCTACCGGCGAGCGCTCGGCGCCATGCTCTCGCACCGGCTCCTCACCATGGTGGCCGCCGTCGCGGTGCTCGTGCTCACCTTCCTCATGGCGGGCCAGCTCAAGTTCACCTTCATGCCCAGCCAGGACATGAGCCAGGTGAAGGTGACGGTCGAGCTGCCGAGCGGGACCACCCTCGACGAGACGCGCCGCCAGCTCGACGAGCTGTCCCGGCAGCTCCAGGCCGTCCCGGGCGTCACCGAGACCTTTGCGGTGGCGGGCGCCGGCGCCCAGGAGGAGGTCCACAAGGGCGAGATCACCGTCAACATCGTGCCGGTCGCCGGCCGCACCTACGGCCAGGACGCCTTCAAGCAGCACCTGCGCAAGACGCTGCGGGTGAGCCCGGACGCGAAGCTGGCGGTGCAGGACTTCAGCCCGATCTCCGGCGGCGGCAACCGCCCCCAGCAAGTTCAGCTGAACCTGCGCAGCACCGACTTCGACGCGCTGCTCCGGGCGGTCGAGCAGACGCGGCAGGCCATGCTCGCGAACCCGGGCTTCGTCGACGTGGACACCACCTGGCGCTCCGGCAAGCCGCAGCTCGACGTGGTGGTGGATCGCGAGCGCGCGGCCGCCCTGGGCGTGCCGGCCGCGCTCCTCGGCCAGAACGTGCGCGCGCTCATGGGTGGCGACAAGGTGGCCGACTTCCACGAGGGCGGCGACGGCTACGACGTCAAGGTGAAGCTCCCGGCCGACGTGCTGGCCGATCCGGTCGCGCTCGGCGCGGTGCCGCTCCGCGCGCCGAGCGGGCAGCTGGTGGAGCTGCGCAGCGTCGCGTCCATCCAGCCGGCGGTGGGTCCCTCGCAGATCGAGCACCAGGCGCAGATGCGGCAGGTGACGCTGCTCGCCGATCTGCGCAATTACTCGCTCGGCGAGGGCATGAGCTTCCTCACTGCCTTCGCCCAGAAGGAGCTGCCGAAGAGCGTGCAGCTCGACTTCGAGGGCCAGGGGCGCGAGCTGGGCAAGGCCGGCCGGGCCTTCCTGTCGGCGCTCCTCCTGGGCATCGTCCTCATCTACATCATCCTGGCCGCGCAGTTCGAGAGCCTGGTCCACCCGCTCACGATCATGATGTCCCTGCCGTTCGCGATCATCGGCGGCATCGGCGGGCTCCTGCTCGCGAACCAGTACATGTCGATGATGGCCATGATCGGCTTCATCATGCTGATGGGGCTCGTCACGAAGAACGGCATCCTGCTCGTCGAGTTCACGAACCAGCTCCGGGCCTCCGGGAAGAGCGCCCGCGAGGCGCTCCTCGAGGCGGGGCCCATCCGGTTGAGGCCCATCCTCATGACGTCGGTGGCCATGATCGCCGGGATGATCCCGGTGGCGCTGGCGCGGGGCGACGGCGCAGAGACGCGCGTCCCCATGGCGGTCGCCATCATCGGCGGGCTCGTCACCTCGACCGCGCTCACCCTGGGCGTCGTGCCGGTGGTCTACTCGCTCCTCGACGGGCTGCGCGAGCGGGTGACGGCCCGGCGCCGGCCGGCGCTGCCCGTGGCGGTCGCCGGCGACCACGACCTGGCGGCCTGACCCCAGACCGGCTACACCTCGGCGCCGGCGGCCCACGTCGACAGCGATCTCTGCTATGCGTCTCGACTCGTTCGCATGACCTCGCGCTCGCCCATCGCGCGGCTGACCGCCGCCTCCCTGCACCACCCCGGCCGTTTCCTGGCCGTGGCGGCCCTCGTGACCGCCGCCTCGGTAGCGCTCGCCTCGCGCCTCGAGATCCGCTCCAGCTTCGAGGAGCTCCTGCCTCCGGATCTGCCGAGCGTCCGGCACGCGAAGGAGCTGGGGAAGCGGGTCGGCGGCGACGGGACCGTGCTCGTCGAGGTCGAGCTGCTCCCGGGCGGGGACCTCGCCCACGCCGAGGCCATGGCGGAGCGGCTGGGGCAGGAGTTCCGCGACCTCGGCCCGGACGTCATCCGCTCGGTCCAGACCAGCATGCGGCGCATCGAGGGCTGGTACGCCGACCACTGGCCGCTGTTCCTGGAGGTGGCCGATCTCCAGAAAGCGCGCGACCAGCTCGTGGCGCAGATCGGCGCCGCCAAGGCGCAGGCGAACCCGATGCTGAACCTCCTCGGCGACGAGGAGGAGGAGGCCTCCGGTCCCCCCATCACGGTCAACGACCCGCTCCTCGACCCGGCGAAGCCCGCGCCGCGTGAGCAGGTGGAGAAGCGCTTCTCCCGCTACCGCGACGGCTACATGGTGCACCCCGACGGCCGCTCGGTGACCATCGTGGTGCGGCCCACCGGGACGAGCCTGGGGGTCGGGGAGGCGAGGGTGCTCCTCGACCGCATGAAGCAGGTCGTCGAGCGTCACGGCGCCGAGCTCGGGGAGCAGCACCTCCGGGTCGGCTATGCCGGGACCTTCCCCATCCTGCTCGCCGAGTACGAGGCCATCGTGGGGAACGTCTTCTCCACCTTCGCCATCGTCATGGCGCTCGTGCTCGTCTCCATCTGGCTCTTCTTCCGCGAGCTTCGCCCGGTGGTGGCCCTCGGGTCCGCCATCATGGTGGCGGTGGCGACGACCTTCGGCCTGACCAAGCTCGGCATCGGCTACCTCAACACGCAGACCGCGTTCCTCGGCTCGATCGTGGCAGGGAACGGCATCAACTATGGCCTCATCTACCTGGCGCGGGTGGCGCAGCTGCGCCGGCAAGGGATCGCGCTCGAGCCGGCCTGCCAGGAGGGCGCCGCCGCCGCTGCGCGCTCCACGCTGCTCGCGGCGGTGGGGACGAGCGTCTGCTTCGGCACCCTGCTCCTCGCCTCCAACCGCGGCTTCCGCCACTTCGGGTTCATCGGCGGGATCGGGATGGTCCTGTGCTGGGCGGCCACCTTCGCGCTGCTCCCTGCGCTGATGACGGTCTTCGAGCGGCTCCGGCCCCACCGCCTGCGGTCGTCGGCGGCCGGGGAGCGCACTCTCCTGCCTGCGCTCGAGCGCGTCTTCGCGCACCCCCGCGCGATCCTCGGCACATTCGCGGCGCTCACGTTCGTCTCCGCGGCGCTCTTTCTCCGCCACCTGCCGGATGCGATGGAGCGCAACCTCGACAACCTGGCCAACGAGGTGACGGGCAACCCGGAGCTTCGGCGCGACAACGACCGCGCCAACGCCGCCCTGGGCCAGTCGATCTCGGGCGTGGTCGCGCTGCTCCCGTCGGTCGAAGGGGCCGAGCGCTACTGTGCCGAGGTCCGGAAGCGGATGGAGGAGACGCCACGACTCCGGCAGCTCATCGACGGGTGCGAGACGGTGGCGAGCGTCGTCCCGTCGCGGCAGCGGGAGAAGCTCGCGCTCCTGGCGGAGATCCGCGAGCGCCTGACGCCAGGCGTCCTCTCGCGCCTCTCGCCGGCGCAGGCCGCCCGAGCCCGCGAGATCCGCGATCAGCTCGCCGCGCAGCGGCCGGTCGCGGTCGAGGAGGCGCCGCCGGTGCTGGTCGATCGCTTCCGTGAGCGGGACGGCACCGTCGGCCGGCTCGCCTTCGCCCGGGCGGCCTCCCAGGCGAAGCTCGAGCTCGGACCGAACCTGCGCGACTTCGTGGCCGGGGTGCGGAACGTGCCGGTGGACGGGGCTCGCTACGACGCGGCCGGCGAGACGGTGGTCATCGCCGATCTGCTGTCGGACATCGAGCGCGAGGGGCCGCGCACGACGCTCTTCGCGTTCGTCGGCATCTGCCTGCTCGTCATCCTCTTCTTCCGGTCGGCGAGCGACAGCGCGCGGGTCCTGACGGCGCTCACGGTGGGGGTCGTCCTCATGGCCGGGGTGGCGGCCGCGCTCGACCTCAAGGTGAACTTCTTCAACTTCGTCGTCTACCCGATCACCTTCGGCATCGCCGTCGACTACGGCGCGAACGTCCTGGCCCGCCAGAACGCGCGTGGCAACGTCCTGCCCTCGCTGCGCGAGGTCGGCCCGGCGGTCGCGCTGTGCTCGTGGACCACCATCGTGGGATATGGCTCGCTCATCTTCTCCATCAACCGTGCGCTGCGCTCCTTCGGCTGGTACGCCATGCTGGGAGAGGTGACCACCCTGCTCGCCGCGCTCATGCTGGTCCCCGCCATGGCCCTCGTCTGGCCCGCCGTGCGGCGGCAGGAGGTCCCGCATGCTGAGTGACGCCGGCGTCGCCTCGCTCGGCGCTCCTCCCGAGCTGTCGGTGGTCATCCCGCTCTTCAACGAGGAGGCGAACGTCGAGCCGCTCCTCGCCGAGCTCTTCCCGGCGCTGCGGGCGCTCTCGCGGAGCTTCGAGGTGGTCTGCGTCGACGACGGAAGCTCGGACGGTACCTTCGCCGCGCTGGCGGCCTACACCGCGCGCGAGCCGGCGCTGCGCGTGCTGCGCTTCAGGCGCAACTTCGGCCAGACGGCCGCCATGTCGGCCGGCATCGAGGCCGCCCGCGGCGACGTGATCGTCCCGATGGACGGCGACCTCCAGAACGACCCCGCCGACATCGCGCGCCTCCTGGCCGAGCTGGGGCGAGGGCACGAGGTGGTCTCCGGCTGGCGCAAGGCCCGCAAGGACAAGGAGCTCTTCCGCAAGCTGCCCTCGAAGATCGCGAACCGGCTCATCAGCGCCGTCTCGGGGGTTCGGCTGCACGACTACGGCTGCTCGCTCAAGGCCTACCGGCGCGAGGTGCTGGAGGGGGTTCGGCTCTACGGCGAGATGCACCGCTTCATCCCCATCTACGCGAGCTGGCAGGGGGCGCGGGTGACCGAGCTGGTCGTGAACCACCGCCCGCGCTACGCCGGCCGCTCCAAGTACGGCCTGGGCCGCACGCTCAAGGTCATCCTCGACCTCATGGTGGTGAAGTTCCTGGCGAGCTTCATCACCCGCCCCATCTACGTCTTCGGCGGCGTGGGGCTCGCTGCCATGCTGTGCGGGCTCCTCGCCTTCGGCGTCGCGGTCGGCTACAAGCTCGCCGGCGTGAAGGACTTCGTCCAGACGCCGCTGCCGCTCCTCGCGGTCGCCTTCGTGCTGGTGGGGATCGTCTGCGTGCTGATGGGCCTGCTCGCGGAGCTGGTCATTCGCACGTACTACGAGTCCCAGGGGAAGCGCCCCTACCTCATCGCGGAGGAGCTGGGGCGGGGGCGACCAGCCACCGGCGCGCGCGAGGAGGCGGAGCGTCTGGTGGCGCGCGCGGAGCAGCCGTAGCCGATGTGCGGCATCGCCGGCGAGATCCGCTTCGACCGAGCGCCAGACGGTGCCGCGCTGCGCCGCATGGCGGGCGCGCTCGTCCACCGCGGCCCCGACGCGGAGGGCTTCTTCGTGGAGGGGGCGGCGGCGCTGGCGCACCGGCGCCTCTCCATCCTCGACCTCTCGGGCGGCGGCCAGCCCATGGTGCGCGAGGGCTGCGCCATCGCCTTCAATGGCGAGGCGTATCGCTTCGCCGAGCTGCGCGACGAGCTCGTCCGGCGGGGGCACGCCTTCACCTCCCGCAGCGACACCGAGGTGGTGCTGCGAGCGTACCTCGAGTGGGGCGAGGGGTTCATCGAGCGCGTCGACGGGATGTTCGCGCTCGCGCTGTGGGACGGCCGCCACGAGAAGCTCGTCCTGGCGCGCGACCGGCTGGGCAAGAAGCCTCTGCACTATGCGCTGCTACGGGGCGCCTCGCTCCAGGCCGCGCCGCCCGAGCCCGGCCGCATGGAGGAGGGGACGACCGGCCTCGTCTTCGCCTCCGAGCTGAAGGCGCTCGCGGCGCACGGCGGCGTGGCGCGCGAGCTCGACCCCGAGGCGCTGGTGCGCTACCTGGCGATCGAGTACGTGCCGGCCCCGCGGACCATCCACCGCGGCGTCTTCAAGCTCCCGGCGGGCCACCTGGCGGTGCTCGACCGGCGCGGGTTCCGGCTCCGGCGCTACTGGGAGCTCCCGGCCCCGCTCCCGGCGCACGAGGCGCCCTCGCGCGCCGAGGCGGAGGGGGAGCTCTTGCGCCGCCTGGAGGGCGCGGTGGCGCGGCGCCTCGTCGCCGACGTACCCGTCGGCGTCTTCCTCTCCGGAGGGGTCGACTCCTCGGCGGTGGCGGCGCTGGCGGCGCGGCACGCGCGGCCGCTCGCCACCTTCGCCATCGGCTTCGAGGAGAGCTCCTTCGACGAGTCGGCCTTCGCCCGCCGGGTGGCGACGCACGTGGGCTCGGTGCACCGGCAGGAGATTCTCTCTGGCCGCGCCTCGCTCGACCTCGTGCCCGAGGTGGTGGAGGTCCTGGACGAGCCGCTCGCCGACGCGAGCATCCTGCCCACGCTGCTGCTCTCCCGCTTCGTGCGCCGCCACGTGACGGTGGCGTTGGCCGGCGACGGCGGCGACGAGCTCTTCGCGGGCTACGACACCTTCCTCGCCCACGGCGCGGCTGGGCTGGCGGCCCGGCTTCCCGGCGCGGCGCTGCGGGCGGCAGGAGCGCTCTCGGCTCGCCTGCCCTCGTCCTCCCGCAACATGAGCCTCGATTTTCGGGTGAAGCAGTTCTTGCGGGGGCTGCAGGTGGCCCCCTCGCTGCGGCATCAGGCCTGGATCGGCTCCTTCACGCCGCCCGAGGTCTCCGCCCTCCTCGCGCCGGAGCTGCGCCGGCTGGCGACGCCCGAGGTGGCCTGGCGCGAGGTGCTCGACGAAGCGGCGCGGGCCGCGGCGGCGGGGGTCGCCCCCGGGTCGATCGACGAGGCGCTGCGGTTCTTCCTCACCCGCTATCTCGCCGACGACATCCTGGTGAAGGCGGACCGGGCCTCCATGGCGGCGTCGCTGGAGGTGCGCGCGCCCTTCCTCGACACCGAGGTCGTGGAGTACGCGCTGCGGCTGCCGGCCAGCTACAAGCTGCGGGCCGGCCGCACCAAGGTGATCCTCAAGTCGGCCCTGCGCGGCCTCGTCCCCGACGAGATCCTGCACCGCCCGAAGAAGGGGTTCGGCATCCCGGTGGCCGCGTGGATCCGCGGCCCGTTGCGCCCGATGTTCGAGGACCTCTTCTCGGCGGCCTCGCTGCAGCGCTCCGGAGTCCTCGAGCAGGCCGCCAGCCGTGCCCTGCTCGATCGCCACCTCTCCGGCGCGGCCGATCTCCGGAAGCCGCTCTGGACGATCGCCTCGTTCCTCTTGTGGCAGCGGCGGTGGGGCGCGCCCAGCGCGGCGTCGCGCCGCCCGCCGGACGAGGCCGCTGGGCGCCGCTCGCCCACCGGCCCGATCACCGCCAGGTAGAGCTCTCGTCGCGTACCGCGGCGGGATGGCTGGGCAGGCCAGCGAGCGCGCGTCCGAGACGCGCGCCTCGTACACGGGCCCGGCCACGGCAGGAAACGGGTGGCGCACGGCTGCCGCCCTGCAGGGTTGCGGTTCCGCCGCGCGGGTCTACTTTTAGTTTCACGTCCAGCGCGCTGAGCGCCCATGCCGCGGGCTCGCCATGCACTTCGCTCGCAACGACATGCACTTTGCTCGCATCGAGGAGGAGCGCGGCGTGCTCGTCGTGACGCCGCTCGTGCGGGAGCTGGGAGCCGAGGCCGCGCGCCAGCTCCAGGAGGCCGCCGGCGATGCCATCAGCGAGCGCTCGCTCGCGATCGTGTGCCTCTCGCACGTCGAGGACGTCGACTGCTCGGGGCTCGCCGGTCTCGTCGCGCTGATGAAACGCATGGCGCCAGAGGGCGAGCTGCGGCTCACGGGGGCGGGACCGGCGGTGCGGGCGCTGCTGGCGGTGACGCAGGTGGACCAGGTGTTGCCTTGCCATGCGGACCCGTGGCCGCTGACGCCATGAGCCTCCCCGCGCACGGAGGATCGTCGACGCACCTGCCCGCGTTCCCGCCGCGGGTCCCGCCCGAGGCGCCGCCCACGAGCGGGTGGAGGGACTTCGCGTTCCAGGCGACGGCGGTGCTGTCGGCCCTCGTCGGCGCGCACTACCTCGCCTGGCGCTGGACCTCGTCGCTCAACCCCGACGCCCTCGGCTTCTCGGTCCTCATCGCCGCCGCGGAGACGTTCGCGTACGCGGGGGCGATGCTCTTCTTCCTCTCGCTCTGGCGCGCGGTCGATCCGGAGCCGCGGGCGCCACCCCGGACGCTGAACGAGATCCGAGCCACGCCGGCGCCGCAGGACCGGCCCCTCCGCGTCGACCTGCTCATCGCCACCCGGGACGAGCCGGTCGAGCTCGTGCGCCTCTCGGTGCAGGACGCGAAGCGGATCGGCTATCCGCATCCGCTCTCGATGCGCGTGGTCGTCCTGGACGACGGGCGGCGGGCCGCCATGCGCGCGATGACGGTCGAGGAGGGCGTCGGGTATCTCACGCGGCCCTCGAACGCCGGGTTCAAGGCGGGCAACCTCGCGAACGGGCTCGCGCACACCGATGGCGATCTGGTCGTGATCTGCGACGCGGACACTCGCGCCCTGCCCAATCTGCTCGAGGAGACGCTCGGCTACTTCCGCGACCCGAGCGTCGCCTGGGTGCAGACGCCGCAGTGGTTCTACGACGTCGATCCCGGGATGACGCTCCCCTGCTGGCTCGCAAGGCGGGCGCGCCTGGGACGGGCGGGCCAGGCGCTCGGGCGCGTCATCGAGGCCATCGTGGGTCCGGTCGCGGTCGGGGCCGACCCGCTCGCGGCCGACCCGAGGCCGTTCTACGACCTCGTGCAGCGCTCGCGGAACTGGTGCAACGCGTCGTTCTGCTGCGGAGCGGGGAGCATCCACCGTCGCGAGGCGGTGATGGAGCTGGCGCTGAAGCAGTTCGGCGCCGCGGTCTCGGCCGCCGTGCGCGCCAGCGCCGCGCGATCCGGCCAGGCCCTGGACCCCGAGGGCGCTCGCGCGCTCGCGCGCGGAGTGGCGCGCAGCCTCGAGATCGCGCCGTTCAAGTTCCACGTCTCGGAGGACATCTACACGAGCATCGCGCTCCACGCCGACCGCGAGCGACGCTGGCGCTCCGTGTACCACCCACGCATCGTCACGGGCATGCTCTCGCCGCAGGACCTCCTCGCCTGGAGCATCCAGCGCTTCAAGTACGCCTGCGGCACGCTCGACATCGCCTGGCGGGACAACCCGCTGCGCCAGCGTGGGCTGAGCGCCTGGCAGAAGGTGATGTACGCAGCGACCATCTGCGGCTACCTCGCGCCCCTGTGGACCGTGCCGCTGCTCCTCGCCCCGCTCGCCTTCTTCTTCGCGGGCGTGACGCCGGTACGCTCCTTCGACGGCGCGTTCTTTGGACACCTCGTCCCGTATCTCGCCGCGACCCGCCTCGCGTTCATGATCCGGGCCTGGCGCGTGCCGACGTGGCGCAGCGAGCAGTTCCACCTCGCCGCGTGCTGGTTGCACCTCCGCGCGCTCGTGCACGTGCTCGCCGGGCGGCCCATCCACTTCCACGTGACCCCGAAGGCGGTGGCCCGCCGCCGGGCTCCCTCGCTCGCCGCGCCGCACCTCCTCTTCCTCGCCGCGACGGCGGCGGGGATAGCCTACCGTGGCGCGCTCGCCCTCGGCGGCCTGCCACCAGTGCCCACCGCCGCCTACGTCTCGAATGTCTGCTGGTCGCTCCACAGCGCCCTCTGCTTCCTGCCGTTCATCGCCGCCGCCTGCGGCGGCGCCCGCGCGGGCACCGCCGGGGGAGCGCCGCCGTGACGTTCCTCAGCGGGTTGCTCGCCGCGCGCTCGCACCTCGCTTTCCTGGTCGGCCTGGCAGCGGCGATCGCGGTGGTCCGGCTCACGGCGCGCGCCGGCGGCGCGACGCAGCGGCCGACGGGGTTCGAGGCGCTGGGGGGATTGGCCGAGCAGTGGCGTCCACGGCGCGACGCGCCCCTCTCGCACGCGGATCGCGAGATGGCCAGGGCGGCCTGGGCGTACTTCCAGCGCAACACGGACGGGCGGACCGGCCTCGCGTCCTCGGTGCGCGGGTACCCGTCCACGACCATGTGGGACACCGGCTCGCAGCTCATGGCGGTGCTGGCGGCCCAGGACCTGGGGCTCATCTCGCGTGCCGAGGCTCGGCGCCGGCTGGAGCGCGCGCTCAAGGCGCTGACGAGGCTGCCGCTGTGCGAGGGAGTCCCTAACAAGGCGTACGACACCCGGACGCTCGAGATGGTCGACTACGGCAACCATCCGCGACCGGACGGCATCGGGTGGTCGGCGCTCGATCTCGGGCGCCTGTTCGTGCCGCTCACGCTCATCGTGCGACGCGAGCCGGCGCTCACGCCGCTCGTGGAGCGCCTCGCTGCGCGCTGGGACCTCGCCGCGCTGGGCGACGGGAGCGCGCTGCGCGGCGCGACGCGGCGCGAGCGCGGCCGGCTGGAGACCTACCAGGAAGGACGACTCGGCTACGAGCAATACGCCGCGCGCGCTCTCTTCCCCTGGGGCGTGGACGTGGGGCGCGCGCTCGACTACCGCGCTCACGCGAGCCTCGTCGCCGTGGAGGGTCAGCTCGTCCCTGCCGACGACCGCCAGCCTCGCGACCATGGGGGCACCCACAACGCGGTCGTCTCCGAGCCGTGGGTGCTCGAGGGCCTGGAGCGCGGGTTCGACGCCACCACGGGCCCGCTGGCGCGCGGCGTGTTCGCGGCGCAGGCGCAGCGGGCCGTGGTCACGAACCGGCTCACCGCCACGTCCGAGGACGCGCTCGACCGGCCACCCGGCTTCTCCTACTCGGCGGTGCTGAACGGCGGCGTGGCCTGGACGGCGTTCTGGCCGGACGGGACGCCGGCGCCCGGCGACCTCACCTTCTCGGCGAAGGCCGCTGCCGGATGGGCGGCGCTCTTCGAGGGGAGCTACCCCGACCGCCTCCACGCCGCCGCCGAGGCCCTCGTCGTGCCGGGCGAGGGGGTCTACGCCGGGCGCTACGACGCGACGGGCGAGGTGAACCGTGTCCTGTCGCTCGGTACGAACGCGGTGGTGCTCGAGGCGCTCGCCTATCGGTTGAAGGGGCCCTTCCTGCGCCGCAGCGGCGCTCCCGGCGGCGCCGAGGCACGGCGATGATCGCGCTGCTCGCGATGGCCCTCATCGCGGGCGAGGCGCCGCCTTCCGGCGATGCTGCCCCGGGCGCGCCCCTGTCCGAGGAGGACCTCGCGGCGGCCCGCGTCGCCTGGGCCTACTTCGAGCGGAACTATCAACCCGCGACGGGGATGGTCAGCTCGATCGACGGCTACCCGAGCACCACCATGTGGGACCTCGGGTCGTCGGTGCTCGCCACGATCGCGGGGCGCGAGCTGGACCTCGTCGACGCCGGCGCCTTCGAGCTCCGGATGAGGACCCTGGTTCGCACGCTCGCCACGCTCCCCCTGTTCGACGGAGCGCTGCCCAACAAGGCGTATGACGCCGCGACCGGCGCGATGACCGACTACCAGAATCACCCGGTCGCGCGCGGGATCGGGGTATCGGCGCTCGACGTGGCGCGCCTCGTGTCGGCGCTGCTCGTGCTCGCGCGGCTGCACCCCGAGCACGCCCCGGCGGTCGCGCAGGCGCTGCGGCGCTGGGACGTCTGCCGGCTCGCCGAGGGGGGTGAGCTGCATGGCCTGCTCGTCGACGGCTCCGGCAAGGTGAAGGCGGCGCAGGAGGGTCGTCTCGGGTACGAGCAGTACGCGGCGCACGCCCTCGCGGCGCTCGGGCTCGACGTGGGCCAGGCGCGAAGGTACGACCGCTTCGCCGCCGAGACCGACATCCTGGGCCTCGCCGTGCCGCACGACACCCGCGATCCGGCGCACTTCGGGGCGGTGGACGCGCTCGTCACCGAGCCGTGGGTGCTCGACGCCTTCGAGTTCGGCCTCGGGGAGGCGAGCCGGCCGCTCGCGGCGCGGATCTTCGAGGTGCAGAAGCGCCGCTGGGAGCGGACCGGCGTGGTGACCGCGGCCAGCGAGGATCACGTGGATCAGCCGCCCTGGTTCGTCTACGGCGCGATCTGGGCGGGCGGCGTCGCATGGAGGACGGTGACCGCGGAGGGCGCCGAGGCGGCGGCGCTGCGGGGCCTCTCGACGAAGGCGGCCTTCGCGCTCGCCACGCTCTTCCCGGACGACCCGTACGCGGCGGTCCTGCGCCAGACGATCGCCTGGACCAGCGACCCGGTCCGCGGATGGTACGCCGGGCTGTACGATCGGGGTGGGGTGAACCGCTCCGTCAACGCCAACACCAACGGCGTCGTGCTGGAGGCGCTGCTCTTCCGCGCGGTGGGGCCCCTGCTCCGGGCGCCCGCGCCTGCGGTGGAGGCCACCGGGGGCGAGGGTGACCTGGCTCGCCTCGCCGCCGGCTGCCTCACGGCGCCGGCGCACGCGGTCTCGAACACGCCCGTGGCCGGTGGGGGCAGCGGGACCATCCCGGCGAGGCTCGCGCCTGTCTCGCCGCCGCACCGACCTCCCGCCGACCTCGGGTTCCGCGTCGACGGGACCTTCTTCAGCGGGTACCGCGGCATCGACGGGCCGATCGCAGGGGGCGTCGCGACGGTGTGGCCCTGGAAGTTCGCGTTCCTGCGGATCGGCGGGGAGGCGACGCCCTACTCGAAGGGCGACCACGGACCCACGCGGCTCTTGTGGGGGATCGGCTACGACGACTGGCACGAGAACACGTTCTTCCTGCACGCCGACAACTGGGGACAGCTGTCGGCGCAGCAGGGCCTCGGCGCGCGCGGCGCCGAGGTCAACGCCGGCTACCGGCTCCCGCGCCTTTGCCTCGCGTCGTGGCTGTGCGCGGCGCCGCTCGTCGCCATGACGGGCCCGTTCTCGGGCGGCCCGTATCTCTCGGCGCGCGTGAACCTGACCTTCTGGCGCGACTGGTTCGTCATGGGAGGCCTCGGCTGGACGGTCCCGGGCGTCCTCCCGGGTCCGGTCGGGACGCCGACCTGGCGTGTGGTCTACGGCGTCGGTCGCTCGAGCTGGAAGCCCGGCAGCCTGTTCATCACGTACTACGACTGGGGCCCGAGCTACCGCGATCACAACGGCGTGCTGGCGGTGGGCGTGCACTGGGGGTTCTAGGGAGGGGCGATGGTGGGCTCGACGTCGAGAGGGGTCTTCGGTCCGGGCCGCGGCTCGCTCCTGCTCCCCGCGTGCGCAGCGTTGCTGTGGGCGTGCGGTCTCGCGCCGCCGGATCCCCAGGAGAAAGCGGCCACGCCGCCGCCACCTGCGGCGCCGGTGGCGAACCCACCCGACGCGCCCACGCTGCCCCCTCCCGGCTACCAGCTCGCGTGGGAGGAGGACTTCGCCGGGACGACGGTCGACACCTCGAAGTGGACCGCGATGACGGGCCCGCGCCGCGACGCGCAGAACACCCAGGACGCGGTGTCGGTGAACGGCGGGCTCCTCTCCGTCACGACCTACACCGAGGCTGGCGTGCACAAGACGGGGTTCCTCTCGACCGATGGGAAGTTCGAGCCGACCTACGGGTACTTCGAGGCGCGCGTGAAGTTCCAGGACGCGCCCGGCGAGTGGTGCGCGTTCTGGCTCCAGTCGCCCACGAACGGGCAGCCGCTCGGCGCGCCGGCGCAGGCCGGCGTCGAGATCGATGTCGTGGAGCACCGTGTGACGGATCAGAGCGGGGGAAAGTTCGCGGACGCCGTCGCGCTCAACCTGAACTGGGACGGCTACGGCCCGGAGCGCCAGAACCGCCAGCGGGTGACCACGCTGCCGGGCGGAGGCGCCGTCCAGGGGCAGTGGCACACCTACGGCGTCCTGTGGACCTCCACCGGCTACACGTTCTACGTCGACGCCGTCCCGCTCTGGACGATCGCGGACGCGGTCTCGCAGCGGAGTGAGAGCCTCGAGCTCACGTGCGAGGTGCAGGACGCCAGCTGGGCCGGGTTCATCCCGAAGGCGGGCTACGGCGACAGGGCCACGAGCACGACCGGCATGCAGGTGGACTGGGTGCGCGTCTGGCAGAAGCCGCCGTAGCCGTGGTCTGCTACGGCTCGATGCGCCGCAGGAGCCCCGGCACGTCGGTGGGCGCGTAGGCGGCGGCGCGCTCCTTCCAGCGGTACGGCGCGTACTCCGGGCGCTCGATGAAGACGAATCGAGGCGGGCGGCTCGCCCACTGTGCCTCGTCGAGCGCCAGCGCGTCGCCCCTGCAGCCGCCGGCCAGCCGGCAGTATTGGGCGTACGTGTCGGAGATCATGGCGCCGTTGTACCAGAAGAACCCACCGTGAAACCGGTACACCGGGTTGAACGGGGGCGTGACGAACACGGCCTCCTCCGGACCGGTGGCGGAGAGCACCCGCTCCTGCACCCGACGCTGCGGCGCGCTCCCGGGGTGGAGAACCAAGATGGCCGCGAGCACGACGGGCATGAAGAGCGCGCCGCGCTCGAGCCACCGGCGAGGGCGTTCGGCGGTGACGCGCTGGAAGGCCTCCGCCGAGAAGACCGCCAGGAGCGGCAAGAGCGCCAGGAAGTACTGCTCGAGCGGGAAGCGGTTCAGCGCGAGGAAGGGCGCGTAGCCCGCGGCCGCCAGCAGGAGGACGAGGCGCGCCTCGTCGCGCGGGCCGAGCGCGCGGGCGCGCGAGAGCTCGCGCCCGGCGAGCGCCATCCCGCAGATCCCGGCCCCCCACAGCACGGGGTCCTCGAGGACGCTCAGGCCGACGGTGATCCACACCGAGAAGTGCTGGGCGATGCGCGCCTGCGTGTAGAAGAACCGGTTGAAGGCGTAGTTCCAGAACCAGAACTCGCGGAAGTAGCCGTGCGCCGCGATGAAGGCGAAGAGCGCCGCGACCGGCAGGGCCGACGCGGCCAGCATGGCGGCGGTGCCGGCGAGGAGCGGCGCCGCCCTGCGGCCGTCGCGGCGGCGCAAGAGCGCCACCAGGACCGACCCGCCGGCGGCGAGCAGCATCACCACGGCCGCCTTCTGCAAGACCGCGGCGGCGGCGCCGAAGAGGGCGCCTGCCAGGAGCGCCCGCCACGGCCGGCCCTCCTGCACGAAGCCGATCCAGCAGAGCAGCCCGGCGTACAGCAGCAGGTTCATGAGCGGATCGGGGCGCACCTCCATCGTGTTGCGGACGAACATGAAGGAGCTGCCGAGGAGCAGGAGCGGCCAGCGCGCCGCCACCTCCGGGTACGTCCGGCGGAGCAGCCCCGCCACCAGCGCCAGCACCGCGCCGAGCGTGGCCAGATCGGCCACCCGCGCCGCGAAGACGAGTCCGCGCACGCTGCCGATGCCGCGGGTGAGCGGCGCGAGCAGGTACCAGAGGGTCGGGTGGTGCTGCTCGAGGAAGTCCCGGAACGGCACCTGGCCCTGCCCGACCAGCCAGGCGGCATGCAGGTGCTCCAGCTCGTCGTGGTTGAGCTGCGACCACCACGCGTGCCCGATGGCGAGCGCCGCCAGCGCGCCGGCGAGCGCCCACCAGACCGAACCGAGAGGTGCGCTCGCCGGGCTCTCCGGCGGGATCGCGGAGGGGGCTTCGGCGGGATGCAGCTCGGCCAGGCTCTCGCGACGCATCAAGGGCCCCCTCGGGCGCGCCAACATCTCTCGGCCCGCTGCGGGGAGTCAAGGCGCCGCGGTCGCGCTGGCCGGGTCGCCGAACAGGGCTTCTCCGGGTGCGAGCCGGTACACCTTCACCGCCTCCACGCCGCGGAGGCGCGCGGCGAAGACAGGGGGCCGGCCCCCGAGCCGCGCCAGCGCCGCCGCGTTGTGCCGGTACAGCCGGCCGGCCTGGACGACGACGTAGCAAGGTTTGCCGGACCGGCAGCCGCGTCCGGGCAGCACCGGCGACGAGACGAGGTCCGAGCGCCCTGCCTCGCCGGCGTAGAAGCGGACCGTCCAGTCGACCTCCGAGGCGACCTCGGCGCCGGGTTCTGCGTGGCCCGCCACCCATCGAACCGCCTCCCGCACTCCGGCGTCGAAGTAGTCGCAGTGGGGGAGAAACCAGCCCACATTCCGGTCGCCGCCGAAGAAGGGCGAGAGGTAGAGCCGCTCGTGCGGGGCGTGCGCCACCGCCGCCTGCGCCTCGGGGCCGAGGAGCGCCAGCGCGACGGCGGCGAGCGCCCAGGCTCCGGCGCCCGACCTCCCCGCCCCGGCGAGGCGCCTGCCCGCGGCGCGCGCCAAGAGCACCCCGGCGTGCGCCGAGAGGAGCAGGAACCCCGGCATCGCGGAGACGAAGAACCGGCCATACTTCGCGCCCCCGACGATGGAGAACGCGAGGAAGATGGCGAGCCAGACGAGCACGATGCGGTGCGCCGGGCGGCGCCGGACGACCGCCAAGGCAAGGCCCGCGAACCCGAGGAGCGCCGTCACCGGCGTGAACTTGGCCGCCGCGAAGGCCGGGAAGAACCACCAGGGCGTCGCGTCGCCGCGCAGGGCGAGGTTCCCGTACAGCTTGCCCATGAAGAGGATGCTCTCCGAGACGCCGCGGTCGCCGCCGACCACGTCGCCGCGGATGTAGCGCGCCATGTAGTCGAGGGTGCCGGGCAGGAGCGGCGCCCAGTTGAGCGCGAGGAAGACGGCCAGCGCGAGCGCGACGAGCACCAGCCAGCGGCGGAGCGGCACCCGCCAGGCCGAGACCGGCTGCAGCCAGGCGTAACAGAAGAGCGGGATGAGGAAGTAGAAGACGAAGTACTTCGAGGCGAAGGCGGCCCCGAGCGCGACGGCGCTCCAGGTCTCCCAGCGGCGCTCGACGCTCCGGCCGTCCTCCGCCGCCGCCCTGGCCTCGGCCAGGCACCACAGGCACAGGACGAAGAAGAGGCCGAGGAGCGTGTCCTCCTTGCCGATGCGGTGGTATCCGACGGCGGTGGTGGACAGTGCGACGAGGCCAGCCGCGAGCAGCGCCGCCGCGCGGCCGAACAGGCGCCGCCCGAGGAGGGCCGTGGCGAGCACCGTGAGCCCGCCGGCGACGGCGCTGGGGAGCCGCGTCAGGGTCTCGGGAGTGAGCGCTCCGCGCAGCGCCGCGGTGGCGAGCGCGGCGAGCGACTTCATCAGCATCGGGTGCTCGACGTCGTCCCCGCCGAAGTCGGCGCGCAGGTAGCGCAGCGCCGCGAGCCACTTGTGCACCTCGTCGTCCGCGAAGCCCTCGGCGGCGAGCTGCCACAGCCGGAGGCACAGCGCCGCCGCCACGAGCACGACGAGCAGCGCCCAGCCGGAGCGTCCGAACGGGCGGGTGCGGCCCTGGAGCAGGGTAGGATCGCCGGCCGGAGGGGCCGGCGCGCTGCTATTGACCATGCGCGAGGCCGCGCCGCGGCTTGAGCTCGCGGACCGAGGCGCCCTGGCGCGCCACCCGCTCCACGTACCAGCTGAAGAGTCGCTGCACGCCCTCGCGCACGGGCACGTGGGGCTCCCAGCCGAGCAGGCGCCGCGCCTTCGAGATGTCGGCCGCGGTGGCGAGCGCGTCCGACTCATGGCGGGCGGTCGGGACGAGGTTCGCCTTCTTGCCCGCGAGCGCCTCCAGCGCCTCGATGAACTCGCGCAGCGGCACCGGGTGGCCGTGGCCGAGGTTGACGATCTCGTAGCCGAGCGGCCGGTCGAGCGCGGCCACGATGCCACGGGCGATGTCCTCGACGTACGTCCAGTCGCGCATCATCTCGCCGCCGCCGAAGAGCGGGATCTCGCGGCCCGTGAAGATGCTCTCGAGGACCTTGTACGCCATCATGTCCGGCCGGTTACGCGGGCCGTAGGCCGTGAAGAGGCGCACCGCCGTGCACGAGAGCCCATGCATGTGATGGTACGAGTGACACAGCATCTCGGCGGCCCGCTTGGTCGCGGCGTAGGGCGCGAGCGGCCGATCGGCGGCGTCGGTCTCCACGAAGGGAGGGGTGGCGTTGCCGTAAGCGGAGGAGGTCGAGACGAGGACGAGGTTCCGCACCCGACGGCGCCGCGACTCCTCGAGCAGGTGGAGCGTGCCGTTCACGTTGACGTCGACGTAGTCGTGGGGGCGCTCCACCGAGGCGCGGACGCCGGCCAGCCCGCCGAGGTGCGCGACGGCGTCGAAGCCCTTCGCGAAGAGGCCCTCCAGCAGAGCCCGGTCACGGATGTCGCCCTGGACGAAGGTGAAACGGCCCCCGCCCGAACCGGCGCGGATGTCATCCAGGTTGTCCCGCTTGCGAGCCGGTGCGTAGTACGGATCGAGGTTGTCGAGCCCGACGACCTCGTCGCCGCGCGCGAGCAGAGCCGCGCTGACGTGGCTGCCGATGAAGCCTGCCGCCCCGGTCACCAGAATGCGCGAGCTCACCCTCGATGCTCCCTTCGATGAAGCTTTACGATTCTCATCATATCGAATGGGCGTCCCGGTGCGACGTTGTTGCCCTTGCGGAGCGAGACCACCATGCTAGCGCGGCTTGCCCTCGACCGCCCGCACTCCAGGCGCCGCCCTGCTGCTGCTCCTCCTCGGTGCCGCCATGGCGGAGGATGTTCCCCCACACCGCAGAGCCGTCACGCCACTCGACGTGACCGCGTTCCGGCCTGTCGAGGGGCCCAGCTCGGGCCCGGCCGTCTATTACCACGTCCTGACCGACACACCAGAAGGCGGCCCCGTGCTCCAGGGTAGGTACCAGCCAGGGCTCGAGACCGTAACGATGGGCATCGAGGTGCCGCAGGCGCTACGCCAGCGCGCGCGCTTCCTCCGCTGGCGCTGGCGGGCGCTGGCCTTCCCGACCGGAGGTGACGAGTGCCGGGCCGGCCGAGGCGACTCGGCCGCCTCGGTGGCGGCGGCCTTCAAGAGCGGCCTCAAGTGGCACATCCTCAGGTTCGTCTGGAGCCCGGTCTCGCCGCTCGGCGCCATCTGCGACAGCCGGCGCAGCCTCTTCCTGGAGCGCGACACCATCATCCTCGAACGCGGCGGTCCACCGGGGAGCTGGCTCACCGAGCTGGTCGATCTGAAGCAAGCCTACCGCGACCACTTCGAGGGCGGGAATCCGCGCGCCTCGGTGCCCGATCTCGTCGGCGTCGCGGTCATGACGGACGGCGACCAGACGCACAGCGAGAGCGCGGCGGAGTGGGGCGGATTCGAGCTGCAGGAATGACTCGCCGCATCCCTTCTTGTCGCACGGCCGTCCCCGCCCGCTTCGGCTAGACTCCCGGTACCCCGAACGCCCCGCGAGGTCTCGCATGAACCGCACGAAGAACTTCAACGCCGGCCCGGCCGCTCTCCCGCTGCCTGCCCTGGAACGCGCCCGCGAGGAGCTGCTCGACTTCGCCGGGACCGGCATGTCCGTCATGGAGCACAGCCACCGCGGCAAGGAGTACGAGAAGGTCCACGACGAGGCCATCGCGCTGATGCGCAAGCTGCTCGGCGTGCCGGACTCGTACGAGGTGCTCTTCCTCCAGGGGGGCGCCTCGCAGCTCTTCGCCCAGGTTCCGATGAACCTCGTGGAGAAGGGCCAGACCGCCGAGTACGTGGTGAGCGGCGCGTGGGGCGAGAAGGCCCTCTCGGAGGGGAAGGTCGCCACCGCCATGCTGGGTGCAGCGGTGCGCGTCGCCTGTACGACCGGGGTGGGCGAGGGCAAGGAGAAGGCGTACACGCGCGTCCCGCTCGCGTCCGAGGTGAAGGCCGACCCCGCCGCCGCCTACCTGCACGTCACCTCCAACGAGACGATCCACGGCGTCGAGTTCGAGGTCGAGCCGTCCCGGCCCTTCCCCTCGGCCGGCAAGGTCCCGCTCATCGCCGACATGTCGAGCGACTTCCTGTGGCGCAAGGTCGACGTCTCGCGCTTCGGCCTCATCTACGCGGGCGCGCAGAAGAACATCGGCCCGTCCGGCGTGGTGGTGGCGATCGTCGCGAAGGAGCTCGTCGCGCGCGGGCGGAAGGACATCCCCAAGATCTTCCAGCTCCGCACCGCGGCCGAGAACAAGTCGCTCTACAACACCCCGCCCACCTTCGGCATCTACATGGTGCGGAACGTCCTCGCCTGGCTCGAGGGCCTGGGCGGCCTCTCCGCCGTCGAGGCGCGCAATCGCCAGAAGGCGGGCAAGCTCTACGCCGCCATCGACTCGAACGCCGGGTTCTACCGCTGTCCGGTGGAGAAGGAGAGCCGCTCGGTGATGAACATCGTCTTCCGGCTGCCGTCCGAGCAGGACGAGGAGCGCTTCGTGGCCGAGGCGAAGAAGCGCGGCATGGTGGGCCTGAAGGGGCACCGGTCCGTGGGCGGCATCCGCGTCTCGGCCTACAACGCGGTCGAGCCGGCCTGGATCGACGAGCTCGTCTCGTTCATGGGCGAGTTCGCGAAGAAGAAGGGCTAGGTCCGGTTCAGCGCGCGCAGGGACGCCACGCGCCATGTCATGTCGTCGTCCAGGCGCAGTCGGACCGCATCCAGCGCGCCGCCCGCAGCGGTCGCGCGGGCGAACCACACCTCCAGCTCCGCTCCGGGGATGAACCCGCCCCCGGTGGCGGGGAAGCTCCAGCACAGCTCCTGCCGGGTCGGCGCGGGGCTTGCGGTCGGGAGCGCTCGCAGCTGCCGTTCGAAGGCGGCCCGGCTGAAGGTGGCCTTCACGACCGCGGAGCTGAGCTGCCACGCGGCGTCGTAATCCGCGTGGTCGACGTCCAGGAGGAACTCGCGGGCGATCTCCCTCGCGCCGCCCTCCTCCGCCAGCTCCCGGCCCACGCTCGCCGGCTGCGAGGGCACGACCTGGATCGGGCGCTCCAGTGGCGCCGTGGCCTTCCAGCCGAGCTGGTCCCTGCGGTACCAGATCTGCTCCGCGAGCCCGCGCTCACCCGGCGCGCCGAAGAGCGCCGTCACCGAGACGAGATCGAGGCCCTCCGCCTCGGCGAGGAGCTGGTACGTGCCGAACAGGATGTCGGCGGCGGCGCCCAGGCGCTGGCGCGCAACCGCGCCAGCAGCGGCTGAACGATCCGGTGCCGCCGCGTAGGTGATGCTCCAGGCGCCGCGCCCGAAGGCCTGCAGCGGCCCGGCGCCGAGCAG
>WNGR01013350.1_pt1 | contig 24728 bp, 23 predicted proteins | sample 5407581 | NCBI WGS metagenome assembly WNGR01 (sample SAMN13153383, study PRJNA577476) | soil metagenome | isolation source: 80 cm soil or saprolite under Garry oak tree replicate 2 | place: USA:California | collected 2016-06-15
CGGATGGCGTCCTGGGACAGGCCGAGGTCGGCCAGGGTCTCGCCGGCGGCGATGCGCAGCTGGGACTGGACGAGGTCGACGTCGGTGACCTCCTCGGTCACCGTGTGCTCGACCTGGATGCGCGGGTTCATCTCGATGAACACGTGCCGCCCGTTGGCATCCACGAGGAACTCGACCGTGCCGGCGTTGACGTAGCCGATCTGCCGCGCGAACGCCACCGCGTCGGCGCAGATCCGTTGTCGCAGTTCGGGATCGAGGTTGGGGGCCGGCGCGATCTCGATGACCTTCTGGTGTCGCCGCTGCACCGAGCAGTCCCGCTCGTAGAGGTGCACCACGTTTCCGACGCCGTCGGCGAGGACCTGGACCTCGATGTGGCGGGGCTCGATCACCGCCTGCTCCAGGAACACCGTGGCGTCGCCGAACGCGGATTCGGCCTCGCGCATCGCGGCTTCCAGTGACTCGCGCAGCGCCGATGGCCCCATGACCCGCCGCATGCCCCGCCCGCCGCCACCGGCCACGGCTTTCACGAACAGCGGAAACCCGATGTCGTCGGCGGCATCGAGGATGGTTTGCACGTGGTCGGACGGCGCGGACGAGTGCAGCACCGGCAGGCCGGCCTCCCGTGCCGCGGCGACCGCGCGGGCCTTGTTGCCGGTCAGTTCCAGCACCTCGACGGTCGGCCCGACGAACGTGATGCCGGCGTCCCGGCAGGCCGCGGCCAGCTCCGGGTTCTCCGACAGGAAGCCGTAACCGGGGTAGACGGCGTCCGCGCCTGCCTTGCGGGCCGCGCGGATGATCTCCTCGACCGACAGGTAGGCGCGGACCGGGTGGCCCGGCTCGCCGATCTCGTAGGCCTCGTCGGCCTTCAGCCGGTGGGTCGAGTTGCGGTCCTCGTGCGGGAACACGGCCACGGTGCCGGCCCCGAGCTCGTACGCCGCCCGGAACGCCCTGATCGCGATCTCACCGCGGTTCGCGACCAGCACCTTGCGAAACATCCCGGCTCCCGTTCGTCGTTCGGCATGGGCACGCTACCGCGCCCCTCTCGGTGGCCGGGAGCATCGGCCCAGGTGATGGACATCATTTCAGCTCGCCAGAACAGCCGCTTGACAGTCGAAGCTAATACTAATAGCTTTTTAGCTATACGGGCTAACCATGCGCTGGTGACACCGTTCTCCGGGTCGCCGCACAGGGGAGGAACCTCATGACCACCGTGCTACAACACACCGTCCGGCCGGCGATGGCGACGGCCACCGTCCTGCTGACCGCCGCCATGGCGTTCGAGATGATCCGCCACGGCGACGCCACGCTGTGGACCGGGCCGCTCGCCCTGATCGGGCCGGACCTGGCCTTCCTGGCCGGCATCGGCCAGCGGGCCGAACAGGGCCGGCTGCCCGCGCGGGCCGTATGGGTCTACAACCTGCTGCACCGGCCGTGGCTGCCGCTGATCATGCTGGTCGTGGTCAGCGTGGACAGCCAGAGCAACGCGCAGGCGGCACCCTACTTCGTGGCCGGGCTGGCCTGGCTGCTGCACATCACGTTGGACCGCACGTTCGGCTTCAACCTGCGCGCCAAGGACGGCTCAATTCGGAGTTGAGCACAGCACGTGCTCGACCGCGCCGGTGCCGGTGCCCACCTTGGTGCAGGCACGCAGTGCGCCCGGGGTCGGCAGCCGCACCATCCGGGTGGTGGCCCGAAGTACGCCGGTACCGCGGGCGGTCGCCGTGGCCAGCGGCACCCACGCCCGGCCGAACACGCGGAACTCGACCGTCTCGGTCAGCCAGTGCGGCGTGTCGTCACCGGACGAGTAACTGCCCGAGCCGGCACTGCCCGAGACCCGGTTGACCAGCTCGACGCAGATCACCGACTTGGTGAACCGGCCGCCGCTGCCGCCGTTGGCGATCAGGCAGGTCGGGACCGACCGACCGGCCCACGCGGCCGGCGCGAGGCCGCACACGGCCGTCATCAGCACAGCCACAACGATGAGCTTCCGCATACCGGACAGCGGAGCACAACCCGCCCGCGCCCGCGCGCCAGGTAACCCGGTGGAGTGACGAGACCGGCCGGGCAGCCATCGAAAGGCTGCCCGGCCGGTTGCCCGATCAGTGCTTGCTGACCACTGCCCCCGTCTTCGGGTCCAGGATCAGTGGGCGGGTGTCCGGGAACTGGTGGAAGTTGAGCATGCTCGTCAACGACCCGGCCAGCTTGTCGTACGAACCGTTGCCGATCCGGCTCAGCCGCCAGTTGTCCTCGATGAACCTGGCGACCGATGACTGGTCGGTCCGGCTGTGGTCGACGAAGTTCTCCTTGCTGAACGGCGAGATGACCAGCAGCGGCAGGCGCGGGCCGTAACCGCAGCGGTCCGAGGCGCTGGTCAGCGCGGTCGGGACGCCAGTGCAGAGCGCCACGTCCCTGGTGGGGTCCTGCGAACCGTTCACGATGGGGCCGGTGACGTGGTCGTACCAGCCGTCGGAGTCGTCGTAGGCGACCACGATCGCCGTGCTCTTCCACTCCGGGGACTTCTGGATGGCGTTGATCTCGGTGGCCAGGAACGTCTGCTCGTCCAGCGGGTCCGAGTAGCCGGGGTGCCCGTCCTGGAACTCCGACGCCTTGAGGAAGCTGACCGCCGGCAGGTTGTTGGACTTCAGGGCGGTGGTGAAGTCCGTCAGGTCGTAGTTGTGGTTGGCCTGGTCGGTCTTGCCGATGGCCGAGGGCGAACTGGGCGGCAGGTGCTTCGGGTTCGCGGTGGACTGGTAGTAGCTGAACGGGTTGTGGTGCGGGCTGTAGTCGGGGACCGCGAAGCCGCCGATGTTGGTGTGCGATGCGCCGCAGACGGCGAAGCCGGCCGCGTTGGTGCTGGTCGGCTTGAAGCCGCCCTGGAACCAGCCCCACGTGATGCTCTTCTGGTTGAGCAGGTCACCGACGTTCTGGCCCTGGAGGGCGGCCAGGTTGTTGGTGCTGGTGTGGCTGTTGCCCGAGCAGTTGTCGAACGCCGGGTCGGGGTCGCCGAACACGGTGCCGACGCCCTGCGCGTTGGGCGAGCCGACGGTGTTCGGGTCGTTGACCTGGGCGCCGGTCTGCGGGTTCACCGCGATGGCGTTGTTGGTCGAGCCGGAGATCAGGTTCAGCGCGCCGGGGGTGGACGGGCCGAACTGCGTGTCGAACGAGTTGTCGCTCATCGCGAAGTTCTGGGCGTAGTTCCACATCGCCGTGACGGTGTTGCCGTCGTAGTAGTCCATCACCAGGCCGGGTTGGCCGAACAGGATGGGCTGGCCGGTGCACTTGGACGTCTCGGTGCTCTGCACGAACAGGTTCAACTGACCGCCGTTGACAGCCTTCTGCTCAGCGCCGTAGCCGTGGTTCTGGTCGCAGGTCAGGGCCTGGGTGGAGGCGAGGCGCTGCGGGTTGAACAGGTTCGGGTTGCTGTTGAGCAGGGCCGGGGTCAGGCCGTTGACCTGCGGTGTGTGCTTGGCCGCGGTGAACTTGGTGCCATCGGTGTTGGTCGCGTTCGGATACGTGCCGAAGTAGTGGTCGAACGAGACGTTCTCGTCGAACAGCACGACCAGGTGCTTGATGGGGGTGGTGGTCCGGCCGACACCCCAGTGGGCCGCCGTTAACGTGGCGGTGGCCTGGTTCGCGGTCGCACAACCAGCCAGCGTCAAGCCCACGACTGCGGCGGCCGACACCGCCGTCACCGCGCCACGGGACCATCTCGGTCGCCGTGGACTCGTTGACTCAAGTGACACTTGTCCTCCTCGGTGCGAACTTCGTTCTGTTCGGGATTGCCGGGTTCGGTTGTCACGGGCCGTGGTTCAGCCCAGCATCGACCGTCCGAAGTGGTCGGACGAGTCGTGCACGCCGGGCAGGGCGAAGAAGTAACCGCCACCGAACGGCGAGATGTAGTCGACGAGGGGCTCGCCGATGAGCCTGGTCTGGATCGCCTCGAACTGGCGTTGGATGTCCTGCTGGAAGCAGCTGAAGATCAGTCCCTGGTTGAGGTTTCCGCTGCTGTCCATGCCGAGGTCGTAGTTGTAGCCGTGGCGCAGGATGCGGTTGTCGTCGGTTTTGGCGGTTCTCGGGTTGGCCATTCGGATGTGCGCGGTCAGTGGGATGGCGGTGCCGACCGGGTCCTTGGGGTAGTCCGGCGGGTCGAACTCGTGGTTGCCGTCCAGCGGTGCGCCGGAGTCCCGGCGCCGGCCGAACATGTTCTCCTGTTCCGAGATCGACACCCGGTCCCAGAACTCCACCAGCATCCGGATCAGCCGAACGACGTGGTAGCTGCCGCCCGCGGTCCAGGCCGGCTCGCCCCCTGGTTGGGAAAAAGCACCGCCCTTGCCGGCCCAGATCAGCTCGTTCATCAGCTTGGTGTCGCTGGTGGACGGGTTTGCCGTGCCGTCCTTGAAGCCCATCAGGTTGCGCGGGGTGCCGGACGGGCGGGGCGGGCTGGTGAAGCCGTCCAGCCGCCAGCGCACCTGCATCGCGCCCCTGGTGTGCCGGGTGAGATCGCGTACGGCGTGCAGCACGGTGTCGTTGTGGGGCGCGGCCACCTGGAGCAGCAGGTCGCCGTGGCACCAGGCCGGGTTGAGATCGTCGTCCGGGAACATCCGCATCGCGGTCAGCCGGGCCGGCTTGCGGTCGGCGAGGCCGTAGCGGCCGTCGAACAGCGACGCGCCGACCCCGGTGGTGACCATCAGGCCGTCCGCCGGCACGGACGCGCCGAGCACGCCGGAATCCGACGGCGGGCCGGTGATGCCGACCGGCGCGGGTTGGCCGCCGCCGGTCAGGAAGCGGACCCGGTCGGTCAGGGTCCGCAACAGGTCGGTCAGTTCGGTCCGGTTCGCGGCGATCACGTCGAACGAGAGGAACGCGGACTGCCGGGCGAGCGGGCTGACGATGCCGGCCTGGTTGACGCCGTGGAACGGCACGGCGGGCGCGGGGCCGTCGGCCAGTTGGGATTCTGCCGCGCCGGCCGGTACGGCGGCTGCCGTTGCCGCGCCGAGCAACGCTCCGGTGAGGAATGATCGCCGGCCGACGCCCCTGGTCATGACACCCGCCGTGGTTCGGTGATGGCGGCTATCGGGGCCAGCAGTTCGACCAGTTGGCTGAGCGTGCCGGTGAGGCGCTCGCGGGTCGCCGTGGTCAGTTGGCTCACCGGGGTCCACGTGCCGTCCTGGCCGCGCTGCGCCTCGACGAGTGCCTGGAAGCGCTGCGACCAGGTGTCCACATCGGACAGCTGTGGGTACCTGGTGGCCAGCAGCGGGCGGAGCACGCCGACGACTTCCCGGTCACCGACCAGGTTGGCGTCGGCGGTGGCCAGGCTGGTGCCGCTGCCCTCGTCGGTCCGGCCGGTCAGCTCGAACCGCAGGGTGTTCTCCATGATCTCGTGCGCCCGCAGGCCCAGATCCACCGTCTGCGGCTCGATCTTGGGCAGGGCCGCCTGCAGGCCGTGCACGAAACCGTCGAGCTGGTCGGTGACCGTGGCCAGCGATGCCACGTTCTCGCCGTGCCACAGGCCGTATTCGACGCGGTGGAAGCCGGTGAAACTCGGGTCGTTCACCCCGCCGGGCAGGCCTGCGGTGCCGCCGTTGATCTGGCCGTCGAAGTCGCCGAACGCGCTGTAGGCGGCGCCGAGGGTCTCGTAGGTCAGGTGCGCGGGCAGCCAGTCGGCCCTGGCCAGCGCCAGATTGCCGGCCTTGACGGCGGTGTCCAGCGCGTCGGTCTTGGTGACCAGGTCGGCGACGCCGGTGGCCAGGTAGGCCTGGTAGGTCTTGAGCGGGGCGAGCAGGTCGGAGTTGCTGACCGGCACTGCGGCCGCGTTGGGCGTGGCGTGGCCGCCGATCCGCACGGTCGGGCCCATGATCGGGTCGGTGTCCTCGATCAGGCAACGGATCGCGTACGTGCCGGGACCGAGCGTGACCTGGACGGGCTGGCTGGTGTTCACGCCGAGCCCGTCGACCTCGCCGTACACCTTGCCGTTGTTCGGCCCGCCGACCGCGACGACGTCGGCATCGGCGTTGCTCGAGTCCCGGTTGGCCAGCGTGAGCGTCTGCGCACCGGACGACGACCCGGTCCAGCCCTGGCCGCAGTTGCTGCGCGAGACCGTGATCGTGGCCGGTGCCGCCGCCTGTTGGGCGGTCCCGCCGGGCCACACCGCGATCAGGACCGCACCGAGGACCACCAGCACGACGAGGGTGACCACCACCTGCCGTCGGCTCGGACGCCAACGGCGCACGCCGTCGTCGGGCGTCGGGGCCTCGGGCACCGCGGTGCTCCTTGCGGCAGGCGGCTCGATCATGATCGAGCGGTTCGGTCTGGGGCGAACGAATGCTAAGCCGTACCGGTAACTATTCGGGCTCGTCAGAGCCATTCCAGCGGAGATTAACCCTGTCTTCACCCGTGCTTTCCCGCCAGCTTCCCCAGCGGTGTTGTGTCCGTCAACGGCCGACCGTCGGTAATCGCGGTGCTACGACTTCTCCAGGTACTCCGCGCCCTGCTCGTCGACCAGCTCGGACACCATCCCGGCCAGGCCGGGGTGGGCGGCCAGGGTCGGGTCGGCGTCGACCAGTTCGCGGGCGACCGTTCTGGCCTGCTCGATCACCTCGACGTCGCGCAGCAGGGACAGCATCCGCAGGGAGCCGCGGCCGGACTGGGCCGCGCCCAGGATGTCGCCTTCGCGGCGCATCTCCAGGTCGAGCTGGGCCAGTTCGAAGCCGTCCAACGTCCGCGCGACGGCGTCGAGGCGCTCCCGGCTGCCGGTGCCGTCGGGGACCTCGGTGACCAGCAGGCACAGGCCGGGCGCGGTGCCCCGGCCGACCCGACCGCGCAGCTGGTGCAGCTGGCTGACGCCGAAGCGGTCCGCGTCCATGATCGCCATCACGGTGGCGTTCGGCACGTTCACGCCCACCTCGACGACCGTGGTCGCGACCAGCACGTCCACCTCGCCCGCCGTGAAGGCCCGCATCACGGTGTCCTTCTCGTCCGCCGGCAGGCGGCCGTGCAGGATGGCCACCCGCAGGCCGTGCAGCGGGCCCTCGACCAGCGCCGGCGCCACGTCCAGCACGGCCAGTGGCGCCCTGCGGTCGGTGTCCGAATCGGACGGCGGCGGCCCGTCGACGTCCTCGCCGGCCGCGGCCGCCTCGCCGATCCTGCTCGGTGATCCGTTCCCACGCTCGGTCCAGCCAGCCCGGCTTCTCCGCCACCGGCACCACGGACGTGGTGATCGGCGAGCGACCGGCCGGCAGTTCGCGCAGCGAGGACGTCTCCAGGTCGCCGTAGACGGTCATCGCGACCGTGCGCGGGATCGGCGTCGCCGTCATGACCAGCACGTGGGGGCTGGTGTCCGTGCCGGCCCTGCCGCGCAGCGCGTCCCGCTGCTCGACGCCGAAGCGGTGCTGCTCGTCGACCACCACGAAACCCAGATCCGCGAAGGACACCTTGTCCTGGATCAGGGCGTGCGTGCCGACCACGATGCCGGCCGCGCCGCTGGCCGTGTCCAGCATGGCCTGCCGCCGCTGCGCGGTGTTCAGCGAGCCGGTGAGCAGCGTGATCCGGGTGGCGTTGTCGGCCGCGCCCAGTTCGCCTGCCATGGCCAGGTCGCCCAGCAGTTCGGCCAGCGAGCGGGCGTGCTGCGCGGCCAGCACTTCGGTCGGCGCCAGCATCGCCGCCTGGCGGCCTGCGTCCACGACCTGGAGCATCGCGCGCAGCGCGACCAGCGTCTTGCCGGAGCCGACCTCGCCCTGGAGCAGGCGGTTCATCGGGTGCACGCCGGACAGGTCCGTCGTGATCGCGGCGCCGACCTCGTCCTGGCCCTGTGTCAGAGTGAACGGGAGTTTCGCGTCGAACAGGTCCAGCAGGCCGCCCTCGACCGGTGGGCAGGCCGGCGCGGGACGGTGGCCGGCGGACAGCCTGCGTTGCGCCAGCACCAGTTGCACGGCCAGCGCCTCGTCCCACTTCAGCCGGTGCTCCGCGCGTGCCACATCGCCGCGATCGGCCGGTTTGTGGATGCGGCGCAACGATTCCTCGAGCCCGGCGAGCTTGCGTTCCCGCCGCAGCGACTCCGGGAGTGGATCCTCCGTGCCGTCCCACACGTCGAGCACCTGGCGCACGCACTTGACGATCGACCACGACGGCAGGCCCGCCGCGGCCGGATACACCGGGATCAGCGCGTTCGCGAACTCATCCACTGTGGACTCGTCGGAATCCTCGTCCAGCAGCTGGTATTCCGGGTTGAGCAGTTGCAGGTTGCCGCGGAAGGCGTTGACCTTGCCGGCGAACAGGCCGCTCCGGCCGGGCAGCAGCTCGCGTTCGCGCCACGCCTGGTTGAAGAACGTGCACGTCAGCGGGCGGTGGCCGTCGGTGATCCGCACCTCGAGGATCGTGCCGCGCCGGTTGCGCATGGTCCGCTTGCTGGCCCGCTCCACCTGGGCCAGCACGGTCGCGTGCTCGCCCAGTTCCAGGCCGGCCACGTCGGTCAGCTCACCGCGTTCGGCGTAGCGGCGCGGATAGTGGCGCAGCAGGTCGCCCACGGTGTGCAGGTCCAGGGCCTTGGCCAGGGCGTCGGCCGTCTTGCGGCCCAACGCCCCGTCCAGCGAATCGTCCAGTGCGGCCACGGTCCTCCGATCAGCGGGCTACCGTGCCGAAAATACCAATTCGCCCTGTCATTCCACGCCCAGCAGCAGGATCGCCTCGGCCTGGCCACCTGGGTAGCCGGTCAGCTCGACCTCGCGGTGCTCGGCCCGGACGTACTCGGCCAGGTCGGCCACGAGCCCGGTGGGTGCGTCCGCGCCCGGCAGTGCCGTGACCAGTTCGCCGCCGCCGGCCAGCATCCGGTCCAGCAAGTGTCTGGCCGCGCCGATCACCAGTGGCTCGGTCGCCGGGCCCGGCTCGATCAGCACGATCTCGCCGTCCAGCAGGCCGAGCACGTCGCCAGGCTGGCAGACGCCGACCCACGTGATGCCCTGTTCGGTGGCCACGGTCAGCTCGCCGCGCCGGGTCGCGGCGGCGGCCTCGGCCATGGCGACCACGTCGTCGCCGGGCCTGCGGGCCGGATCGTGCACGGCCAGCGCCGCGAGGCCCTGCACCGGCGACAGGGTCGGCACCACCAGCACGTCCTGGCCGGCCAGGACGACCTCGGTCACGGCGGCGGCCAGCACCTCGCCGAGTTCGGCGGAGTTGGGCAGCACCGTCACGTGCGATGCCTGCGTGCCGGCCAGTACCGCGACCACGTCGGACGCGGCCGGTATCTCGTGGTCGGCCAGTTGCAGCACGGTCGCGCCCTCGTTGCGGAACACCTCCGCGACGCCGGAACCCCTGGCCAGCACCACAACCGCGCGTTCGACCGCGAACCGGGACGACGCGGCGGCGACCTGGTCGTCGAACCGGACCACCGCGATCCGCCGTGGCCTGCCCGCCTCGATGCCGGCCTCGATGGCCGCGCCGACGTCGTTGCAGTGCACGTGCACCGCCCACTGCTCGCCGCCGTCGCCGACCACGGAGACGCAGTCGCCCAACTTGCGCAGCGTGCCGCGCAGCTCGTCCGCAGCCCGCTCCGGCACGGCGGCCAGCGAGTACATCACCTCGTAGCCGTACTCGGTGGAGCCCGCCTCCCGCGCGGTGCGCAGGGTGTCGGCGTCCCGTGGCGCCCGTGCGGTCGGGAACGGGCCGATCGGCCGTTCGCGGCCGGTGATCTCGGCGGCCAGTTCGTCCAGCACCAGCACCAGGCCCTGCCCACCCGCGTCCACGACACCGGCCTTGGCCAGGACGTCGAGCTGGTTCGCGGTGGCGGCGAGTGCGGTCGTGGCGGCCTCGGCGGCGGCGGTGATCACCGTGGCCAGGTCGTCGGTTTTGGTGGCGGCGCCGGCCTGCGCTGCGGCGTGCAGCACGGTCAGCATGGTGCCGGGGGCCGGGTCGCTGACCGCTCGCGCGGCCAGTTCGTCGGCCCGTGCGAGCGCGGCCCGTGGCTGGTCGGGGCGTGGGCCGAGCACTTCGGACAGGCCGCGCAGTACTTGGGAGAGGATCACGCCGGAGTTGCCGCGCGCCCCGGCGAGCGCGCCGCTGGCCAACGCGGACCAGACGACCTCTTCCGCCGAGCGGGACTCGTCGGCATCCCCGGTGAGCGCGCGGGCCGCCGCGTCTTCCGCGCTTCGCATGGTGCCCAACAGGTTCGTGCCGGTGTCCCGGTCGGCGACGGGGAACACGTTGATGCGGTCGATGGCTTCGCGGTGCTCGTCCAGGGTCTGCACGCAGGCAGCCGCCCACCGGCGCACCGCCGCGGCGTCGAATGGATGCACCTGGCGATCCTCCTCGTCAGCCCTACTGTGCGCACCGAGGGTATCCGGGCTGTTCGCAGGTGCTACGGGAGCTTCCAGTCAACGGGCTCGGCGCCCTGTTCGGCCAGCAGCGTGTTGGTCCGGCTGAACGGCCGCGAGCCGAAGAAGCCGCCGGCCGCCGACATCGGGCTGGGGTGCGCCGACTCGATGCACGGCACGTTGCCCAGCAGTGGCCGCAGGTTGCGGGCGTTGCGGCCCCACAGGATCGCGACCATCGGCTCGCCACGACCGGCCAGCGCGACGATCGCCTGCTCGGTCACCTCTTCCCAGCCCTTGCCCTGGTGCGAGTTGGGCCGGCCGGGTGCCACGGTCAATGTGGACGGTGGCGGGAAGCCGAGATCGTCGCCGTACTCCCGGAAGATGTTGACCAGGCTCGGCGGCAGCGGCCGCACCTCCGGCGCCACCGAGAAGCTCAGGCCGACCGGGTGGCCCGGGGTCGGATACGGGTCCTGGCCGACGATCAGCACCCGGACCTGGTGGAAGGGCTGGTTGAACGCGCGTAGCACGTTCTCCCCGGCCGGCAGGTAGCGCCGGCCGGCGGCCACCTCGGCACGCAGGAACTCGCCCATCGCGGTGATCCGGTCGGCCACCGGGGCCAGGGCCTGCGCCCAGCCTGCTTCCACGGTCTCACTGAGCGGACGTCCAACCATGGGCGGTCACTTTAGTAACACTCAGTCCAGGCGGCGCAGTTCGGTCCGGTAAATGGCGATGTTCTCGACGTACTTGTCGACGATCCCCTGCCACGCGCCCTCGGGCACCTCGTAGCCCTCGCGGACCTTGGCCGGCACGCCCAGCGCCATCCGCCGCGCCGGGAGGTGGCCGTTGAACGAGAGCACGCCGCCGGCACCGAGGACGGCACCCTGCTCGACGACCGCACCGTTGAGCACGACCGAACCGGACGCGATCAGGCAGCCGTCGGCGATGGTGGCGCCCTCGATGTGCGCATTGTGGCCGATCACACACTCGCGGCCGACGATCGCCGGCGTGAACTCGGTGCAGTGGATCACCGTGCCGTCCTGCACGCTGGTCCGCTCGCCGATCTCGATGTAGCCATAATCGCCGCGCAGCACGGCTTGCGGCCACACCGACGCGAACGCGCCGATCCGCACGTCGCCGATCACGGTGGCATCCGGGTGGACGTACGCGTCGTTGTGGATCTTCGGCTCGCGGGCGCCCAGTGCGTAGATCGCCATCAGAGTGCCTTGCCGTAGCAACGGCTGCTCGGCTCGCAGCGGTAGATGCCGAACTGGGGGACGGCTGTGTAGCCCTCGGACTCGTACAGGGCGATCGCCTCCGGTTGTGCGCTGCCGGTTTCCAGGAGGATCCGACGACGGCCGGCCGCGCGGGCGGTGCGTTCCAACTCGGCCAGCATCAGCCGGGCCAAGCCACGGCGGCGGGCCGCCGGGACCACGTACATGCGCTTGACTTCCGCGTCTCCGTCAGTGAAGAGGGGCTCGGTCGAGTCGCGGGCCCGCCAACCGCCGCACACCACGGCTTTGCCATCGGCGTAGCCGACCACGAACAGGCCCTGCGGCGGCGCGAAGTCGGCCGCGTCGATCCGGGTGGCGTCGTGGCCGCCGTAGCGAAGGACGTATTCCTGCTGTACTTCGGCGATCAGCTTGGCCGCGTCCGGGTCGTGGTAGCCGACCTGCCGGAACATCGGTTCAGGAGAAGGCACGCCAGTGCTCCCAACCCGCCTTGCGCTCGTAGGCCCGGCTGTCCACGGTGACGCCGTTGCCCCGGGACACCGTCCCGATCGTGGTCCAGCCCTCCGGCACCGCGGCCTGCTCGCCGAACGTCGCGGCCAGTGCGTGATCCTCACCGCCGGTGAGCACCCAGTGCCGGGCGTCCGCGCCCAGCGCCGATGCCACCTCGACCAGGCGCTGCGGCACCTCCACCAGGTCCGTGCGCACGTCGATGTGGACATTGGACTGATCCGCGATGTGGCCAAGATCAGCGAGCAGACCGTCGGACACGTCGACCATCGAGGTCGCCGCCGCCCTGGCCGCCTGGGCACCGGCCGCGTACGGCGGTTCCGGCGCACGATGCGCGCCGACCACGCTGACCGGGGACCGGAAACCACGGCCGAGCACCGCTAATCCGGCCGCCGACCAACCGAGCCGGCCGCACACCGCGACCACGTCTCCCGGCAGCGCGCCGGAGCGGGTCACCGGGTCGCGGCCCTCCAGATCGCCCAAGGCCGTGATCGACACCACCAGCATGTCGCTGGTCACCATGTCACCGCCGACCACACCGGCGCCGGCGCGATTCGCCTCGGCCCACATGCCGGCGGACATCTCCTCCACCACGGTCGCCTTGGTGTCACCGGGACAACCGAACCCGACCAGGATCGCGGTGGGCACCGCGCCCATGGCGGCGATGTCGGCCAGGTTCACCGCAACCGCCTTGCGGCCGACCTGTTCCGGTGTGGACCAGTCCAGCCGGAAGTGCACGCCCTCCACCAAGACATCGGTGGTGGCCACGACCCGGCCGTCCGGCGCGGCGACGACGGCCGCGTCGTCGCCGGGGCCCAACAGGGTCGTCGCGGGTTGCGCCCGACCATCGGTCACACGGTGAATGAGACCGAACTCACCCACGTCAGCGACGGTATCCACCTCTTCAGGGGGCTCCGAGTGCACCATTGCCTCCTGCTCTGAATGGTCGGACCCCATAATGATCCCCATCTGGGGTACGTTACCTGCGTTCTGACAGCACCGGCTTGCGTGCCGGCAGGCACGCCACTGGAGTTCCTACCCCGACCTGACCCGTCGACACGAAGGGGCACGCCGTGGTCCACGCATACATCCTCATCCAGACAGAGGTCGGCAAGGCAGCCGCGGTCGCGTCGCAGATCGCCGACATCCCCGGGGTCACCACGGCGGAGGACGTCACCGGTCCCTACGACGTGATTGTCGTCGCGGAAGCCGAAAACGTCGACCAGCTCGGCCAACTCGTCGTGGCCAAGGTACAGAACGTCGAGGGGATCACACGAACGTTGACCTGCCCGGTGGTCCATCTCGACCATTCTTGACCCCATGACCGTCCCGCAAGCCAAAACCCTCTCCCCGCCCCTGGTGATCGCTCTGGTCCTTGCCGGCGTGCTGGTCCTCGGGATCGGCATCGCCGGCATCGTGCTCGGTACGGGTGGTGGCACCAGCATCCCCGCCCCGACCAAGCCCGCTGCGACCGGACCGGTGCCGCTGGTGCCGGTGGCCGCGCCGCTGGCCGGTTCCGCGCAGTGCGCCGCGCTGGCCAAGGCACTGCCGGACACGCTGGCCAACGGAAACACGCCGCTGCACCGCCGAGCGTTGGTCGCGCCGGCGCCGCAGGCCGCCGCCGCGTGGGGTGCCGGCGACACTCCCGTCGTGCTGCGGTGCGGAATCGAGCGGCCGCCGGAGCTGACGTCGACGTCGGAACTGCTCGACGTGTCCGGCGTGCGGTGGTTCCAGGTGACCGGCAACGGCGCCGCCACCTGGTACGCCGTGGACCGTGCCGCTGTCGTCGCGCTCACGCTGCCGAACGGCCTCAATACCGGCCCGATCCAGGACATTTCCGCCGCCATCAGCGCCACAATGCCTGCGGTGCCGGTGTTCTAGCTGTGACATTGGCTCGCTCCGCTCGCGAGGCACAGCCGCTTTTACGCAGTGTCTTCTTGCCCTCCGCTCCGCTGGCGCTCCACTGCGGGCAAGAAGACACTGCGGCGGCTGGCCCTTAACGCAGGCCGGTTCCCCGAGCCATCGCCGTTTCCACCAGTGTGGTCAGCAGGGTCGGATAGTCGACGCCGGTCACCGACCACATCTTGGGGTACACCGACGTCTCGGTGAAGCCGGGCATCGTGTTCAGCTCGTTCAGGATCACCGTGTCGTCCGGTCCGACGAAGAAGTCGACCCTGGCAAGTCCCTGGCAGTCCAACGCGTTGAACGCGCGGATCGCCAATGCCCGCACTCGCGCGGTCACCGCGTCCGGCAATTTCGCCGGAATGTCGAATTCGCAGGCGCCGTCGTTGTATTTGGCGTCGAAGTCGTACCATTCAACGCCCTCGGCCACGATGCGGATCTCCGCCGGCAGCGAGGAATCCAGCCGGCCGTCCGGGTATTCCAGCACCCCGCACTCGATTTCGCGGCCGTTGATCGCGGCCTCCACGATCACCTTCGGGTCGATCAGCCGCGCGGTCGCGATGGCCGCGTCCAACTCGGCCCAGTCGCTCACCTTCGTGATGCCCGTCGACGAACCGGCGCGCGCCGGCTTCACGAACACGGGCAGCCCCAACCGTTCCCGGGTCTCGTCGTCCAGCGTGGCGACGCCGCGCCGCAGCGCCGCATACGGCCCGATCGGCAACCCTTCCGCGGCCATCAGCTTCTTGCCGAACTCCTTGTCCATGGCCGTGGCGCTGGCCAGCACCCCGGCTCCCACGTAAGGAATGCCGGCCAGTTCGAGCAGTCCCTGGATGGTGCCGTCCTCGCCGTAGGCGCCGTGCAGCACCGGAAAGACGACGTCGATCCCGCCGAGCACGTCGCCGACCCGGTCCGGTGGTGTCGCGACCAGGTCCGAGGACACCGACAGTTCGGTGGCCGACTCGCCGGCCGTTATAGCCGCCGGCGCGGACGACGTGAGCACCCACGCCCCGTCCACGGTGATCCCGACCGGCACCACGTCGAAGCGGTCCCGGTCGAGTTCGGACAGCACGCTGGCGGCGGACATGCACGAGATGGCATGTTCGGTGCTGCGGCCACCGAAAACCACCGCCACGCGAAGTTTGCGCTCGGTCATGCCGACTGACCTTACCTACCGGGAATCATGTGCTGGTCACGCCGTGGTCATCGCCGTGTCCAGCAGCCGAACCACCACCGGTAGCACCGACTGCAACTCCTGCCGTGAACAGGCGGTATAGCCGATCGCGATGCCGTGCCACCGCGGTCGCAGGTCGTGGTGGCGGGCCAGGCCGTCGAACATGATCCCGGCGGCCATACCCGCCTCGACGACCTGACGTTCGGCAGCCACCGACGGCAGCGGCACCACCACGTGGGCGCCCGCGTCGTCACCGAGCACGGCGAGCCCGGCCGACTCCAGCATGCCGACGACGAGTTCCCGCCGGGCGGACAGTTCGCGGCGCAACCGGCGCAGGTGCCGGCCAAGATCGCCGTGCCGCGCCAGTTCGATCAGCACCCGCTGGCCGGCGGCGGATGGCCCGACGGCGGTGCGTTCGCGCAGGCTCAGCACGGCCGACACCACGTCCGGCGGGGCCACCAGCCAGCCGGTGCCCAGGGTGGAGGTGAAGATCTTGCTGGTGGTGCCCAGATGGACGACGACGTCCGGGGCGAGGCCGACCAGCAGCGGCAGCGGGGCCACGTCGTAGCGCAGCTCGCCGTCGTAGTCGTCCTCGAAGACCAGCCAGCCCTCGGCCCGCGCCCGCTCGACCAGCGCGACCCGGTTGGCCGCCGCCATTCGCCCGCCCAACGGGTACTGGTGCGACGGCGAGCAGTACACCGCGCGGACCTTCGCCGGCACGGCGTCCACGGCAAGGCCGTCCGGGTCGACGGGTGCCGCGACCACCCGGATGCCGTGCGCCCGGAACGCCTGCACCGCCCGTTGGTAGCCGGGTTCCTCGACGGCGACGACGTCACCCGGCTTCAGCACCGCCACCGACAGTTCGGCCACCGCGGCCGTGGTTCCGGTGGTGGCCAACAGGTCCTGCTCGCCGAGGCCGGCGCCGAGCACCAGCCCGCGGTGCCGCAGGAGGTGTTCGGCGATGACCGACCGGTACTCGGGCAGGCCGGCCCGCTGCGGTCGTTGCAGCGGCGGCGCGTCCGCGGCGGCCCGCCAGGCCCGGCGCCACGCGGCCCGGTCCAGCCCGTCGACCCATGGCGCGCCGGGCACCAGGTCGATCCGGTTGGTGTCGGCCGGTTTCGTGGCGCGGCGGCGTGGTGCTGGCGCCCTGGCACCGGGTGGGGCCGTGGTCACGTAGGTGCCGGAGCCGTGCCGGCCGGTGATCCAGCCTTCGGCGTGCCGGTCGCCGCCGCGCAGGTGCCCGGCGGCGGCCGCGGCACGCAGGGTGTCGGCCAGTTGCACGGCCAGCGGGGTGGCCGCGTCGCGGTGCAGCTCGATCGGCAGCGTGGCGGGCAGCACGCCGGGGCTGGGATCCATCAGAAGTGGCCTTTCACATTCGGCGGCTGGTGGCTGTTCCAGGATGCCACCGGCGCAAACATGCTGGAAGCGTGACGACACGACCGCCGCTGTCGCCGACCCGGCGCAGCACACCGCAACGTTCCGCCAACCGCGCGGTCGCCGACCGTGCCGCGCTCGACGCGGTGCTGGATGCCGGCCTGATCTGCCACCTCGCGGTGACCGTCGACGGCGCGCCGCGCGTGCTGCCCACCGGCTACGGCCGCGACGGCGACACGCTCTACCTGCACGGATCAACCGGCGCCGCCAGCATGCGGGCCGGTGCGCGCGGCATGGACGTGTGCGTGTGCGTCACGTTGCTGGACGGCATCGTGTACGCCCGATCCGCCTTCCACCACTCGGCCAACTACCGCAGCGCGATCGTGCACGGCACGGCCGTCCCGATCACCGACGACGACGCCAAGTCGCACGCCCTGCGAATCCTGACCGAACACCTGGCTCCCGGCTCCTGGGATTACACCCGCACACCGAGCCGCAAGGAGTTGGCGGCAACGATCGTGCTGGCCCTCGACCTGACCGAGGCGTCGGTGAAGATCCGCACGGGCGGCCCGATCGACGAACCCGAAGACGTCGTGGCACACACCGGCTGGGCAGGTGTCTTGCCACTTCGTCGAATCTGGGACACGCCCGTCGCAGCGACCGACCTGCCACCCGGCATCGACGTCCCGGACCGGATCGCCAACCGCCCGGACCCGGACCCTCAGTCCACTGGGGACAGGCCGGTCTTCGGGTCGAAGTGATACGGCGTCATGCCGGCTCGTTCCGGGCGGTACACGTGGATGCTGACCGCCGGGTCGGCGCCGGCGTTGCGGACCTGGTGGACGTAGCGGGGGCCGAACACCCTCGTCTGGCCGACGGTGACCGGGTGTTCGACCTCGGTCAGACTGCGGATCACCCGTTCGGTGAGGACGCCGGAGACCACGGTGAACGCGCCGGCCGAGCCGGCGTGGTCGTGCAGGTCGGTGTGCTGGCCGGGTAGCCAGGACAGCAGCCAGATCTCGACCTCGCCGGTCGACTCGACCAACGCCGAGTAGCGCTCCGTCGGGTCGTAGCGCAGCAGGTGCGCCCAGCGGTGCCGCGCACGGGCGACCTCGGCGGCAATGCGCGCCGGGTGCACGGCGGTGGGAGCAGCGGTCAGGGCAACGGTATTGGCGGGTACGGCGAACACGGAACGGTCCTTCGGTGGGAAAGCGCGCGAATGGGAAGCGGCACGATCACCGAGAAGGACACAGCGCGCTGGCGACCAGGCTGAGGTCGATGTGACCCCGCCGGTCGATCATGGCGCGCAACAACATGGGAGTTAGGGAACACCAAACCCGACCACTGGTCAAACCGTCCCAGTCACTGGACCCGATCGAGCGATGCCAGGACGTCGCTGACCAGGTCGGCGGTGTCCTCGATGCCGCAGGAGAACCGCACGAATCCGGGCGGTACCGGATCGCCCCACCTGGCACGCCGGTCGACCGAGCTGTGCAGGCCGCCGAAGCTGGTCGCCGCCGCCAGCAATTGGGAAGCGGCCAGGAACTTCTCGACGATCTCCTGGGACGGCAGGACGAAGCTGAGCACCCCGCCGAACCGGCGCATCTGCCGGCTGGCCACCGGATACGCCGGATCGGCCGGATCACCGGGCCACCGCAGGCCGTGCACCGCGGGATGCCCGCGCAACGCGGTGACCAACGCTTGCGCGTTGGCCGCCTGGCGGGCCAGGCGCAGGTCGAGGGTGCCCAAGCCACGATGTGCCAGCCACGCCTCGAACGGGCCGATCGCCAGGCCGGCGTGCCGCCGCTCGGTCCGCAGTCGCTCGCCCACCGCCGGATCCGCACAGGACACGTGGCCCAGCACGACATCGCTGTGGCCCGACAGTGCCTTGGTGTCGCTGGCGACGCTCAGGTCCGCACCCAACGCCAGCGGCCGCTGCCCGATCGGCGTCGCCGTCGTGTTGTCCACCGCGACGAGCGCACCCGCCTCGTGGGCCGTCGCCGCGATCGCGGCGATGTCGCACACGTCCATACCGGGGTTCGACGGGGATTCCAGCAACACCAGCCGGGCGCCCGCCAGTGCCGCCGCGTCCCACTCACCCGAGGTCGGCACCTGCCGGACCACCCGATGGTCCAGCAACTCCCTGGTCAAGTAATAGCCGTCGGATGGTATGACCACCGTGTCGCCGACGGTGGTCAATGTGCGTAATACGGCCGCGATCGCACCCATGCCGGACGGGAACAGCACGCAGTGGCCGCCGTCCAGTTCGCCGATCGCGGCTTCCAATGTGCGCCAGGTGGGATTGTCCGCCGCGCCGTAGTAGTCGCCGGACTCACCGAGATGGAACGGGGCGGCGAACACCGGCGACGGCAGGAACGGTTGGCCGGCTACGGGTTCCGGCAGGCCGGCCCGACCACAACGGGTGCCGTCGCCCCACTCGGTGCTCATCAGCGCACTCGCCGGCAGTGTGTCAAGCCGCCTGCCCGGCTGGTTCGGCTTGGTCGTTGTTTGAGGCGGTGTGTCTTGTCCCTTCGAAGCGAAAGGGGCGCCTTGGTTGGCAGCCTGCTCCCGTTCGTCCGGCGGCTTGCGGTAGTGCCGCGCCAGTTCGGAGCCGCTCTGGTTTGTCCGGCGGGTTCCGGTTGGTGGTCGGTCGCGCCGCCTCGGTTGGCAGCCCGCTCTCGGTGAGTCCGGCGGCTCCCGGTGGGGTTGTTCGTCTGTAGAGCCAACCCCATCCCTGACCTGAGCCGCTGGACGAACGGGCCTTCCGGGTATCGGGTGGGGCTGTCTTTGGGGTGGTGGGCGGGTGGTGGGGTCATGCGCGTTCGGCTTTTTTCTCGCGGCCGAGTAGTTCGCCGACCATTCGGCTGGGGTCGTCGCCGTCGTGGCAGACTCGGTGGACTACGTCGGTGATCGGCATTTCCACGCCTGCCCTGGCGGCCAGGTCCCGGATGGACGAACACGACTTCACGCCTTCCGCGACCTGACCGTGCGCGGCGGCCAATGCCTCGGCCACCGAGTCACCCGCGCCCAGCCGGGTGCCGAAGGTCCGGTTGCGGGACAACGGCGACGAGCACGTGGCGACCAGGTCGCCCAGCCCGGCCAGGCCGGCGAACGTCAACGGGTCGGCGCCCAGCGCGGCGCCCAGCCGAGCGGTCTCGGCCAGTCCCCTGGTGATCAGGGACGCCGTGGTGTTCGTGCCGTAGCCAAGACCCGTCGCCATGCCGCAGGCCAGTGCGATCACGTTCTTGCACGCGCCGCCCAGTTCGCAGCCGATCACGTCCTGGTTGGTGTACGGGCGGAAGTACCGGTTGAAGCTCAGTTTCTGGAGCTCGACGGCACAGTCGTGGTCGACGCACGCGATCACCGTCGCGGTCGGCTGTTCCTCGGCGATCTCCCGCGCCAGGTTCGGCCCGGACACCACGGCGATCTGGCCGGCCGGCACCCCGGCCACCTCGCACACGACCTCGCTCATCCGCTTGCCGGAGCCCAGTTCCACGCCCTTGGCCAGACTGACCAGCGGCGCGCCGGCCGGCAGGATGGGCAGCCACACGGTCAGGTTGGCCCGCAACGTCTGGCTGGGCACGGCGAGCACCACGACCTCGGCGCTGGCCAACGCCCGCTCCGGATCGGCGGTCGCGTGCAGGTTGTCGGGCAGCCGGATGTCGGGGAGGTACTCGGCGTTGACCCGCCGCTCGTTGATGTCCGCCGCCACCTCGGCTCGCCGCGCCCACAAGGTCACCTGGCCGCCGGCGTCCGCGAGCACCTTGGCGAACGTGGTACCCCACGAACCGGCACCCAGCACCGCGATCCGGGCGCTCATTGCTTCTCCACCGCGCGCTTGGGCTTCGTCGGCGCCGGGCGGAACGCCTTGGTCGGCGGGGTCTCGCCGCGGACCTGCGCCACGAGTGCGGTGACGTCGCGCATCAGCAGGTCGGTGACCTCGCGCATGTCCCGCTGCCCGACCGGCTTGCCCCGGTACGCGGACAGATCGACAGGCTCGCCGACCACGGTGACCACGTCGTGCCGGGGGAACGGGCGGAACTTCCGGTGGTAGCCGTCCAGGATCGCCCTGGTCCCCCAGCGGCCGATCGGGATCACCGGCACGTCGTTGTCCAGCGCGAGCCGGGCCACGCCGGTGCGGGCGTACATCGGCCAGCCGTCCGGGTCCTTGGTGATCGTGCCCTCCGGGTAGATCAGCACCATCTTGCCGGCTGCCAGCGCCTCGTTGGCCGCGCGCAGGCTGTCCTTGGCGTCGGCGGAGCCACGGAAGACCGGGATCTGGCCGGAGCCGTAGAGGACCTGTTTGAGCAGGAACGGCTTGAACAGCGAGTCCTTGGCCAGGAAGCGCGGCACCCGGCGCAGCTTGTGCACGAACACCGCGTCGTACATCGGGTCGAGGTGGGACACGTGGTTGAGCACCAGGATCGCACCGCCGTCGCGGGGAATCCGATCCGTGTTCCGGTTCTCCCGCCGTGCCAGGATCCGGCACAGCGGGTAGAAGAACGCCGCCGCGAACCAGACCCAGAAGCCACTTTTCTCCCGCGCCACGACCACTCCTTCCGGGTATTCCGCTCGGCTGTCCAGCACGTATCGTGCCGTGAGTCTTCCCGCCCGGTCCGCCCAGGTCCACCCCGCGCCACGCGGGCCGGTCGCGACTTCGGGCAGTATGGCTGGGTGGCCGAACGTGTGGACGTGGTGATCACGGTCAAGACGCTGGCGCGGGCCAAGTCCCGCCTGCTCGGCGCGGCGGACCAGGGCATCGGCGACCGAGCCGCCCACGAGGCGCTGGCACTCGCACTGGTCCGGGACACCGTGGCGGCGGCATCGGCCACCCCGAGCGTGCGTCGAGTGTTGGTTGTCACATCGGACCCGACGGTGGCCGATGTGCTGGCCGCCGACGGCGTCACGACCACCCCGGACCGCCCGGACCTTGGCCTGAACGCGGCCTTCGCCTACGGCGCCGACCTGCTGCTGAGCGCGGATCCGCTGGCCAGGGTGGCCGCGCTCCAGTCCGATCTGCCCGCGCTGCGCCCGGAGGAACTGGCGGCGGCGCTGGCCGAGGCGGACGGCCGCCGGGCGTTCTGTCCGGACCGGCAGGGCACCGGCACGACGTTGTTGGTGGCCGCGGCGGGCGATCCGCTCGACCCGCGCTTCGGCGTCGGTTCGGCGGCCGCGCACGCCGCGTCCGGTGCGGTACCGATCGGTAGCGCCCTGCCGACGCTGCGCTGCGACGTGGACACCGCGGCCGACCTGACCGTCGCCGGCACGCTCGGCCTCCGCGGCCACACTGCGGCACTGTGTCATGGCGCGCCGGGGCGCGCGGGTCCTGCCGCCCCTTACGCGGTGTCTTCTGCCCCTCCGCTCGCTTCGCTTTGCTCCGGGGCAGAAGACACCGCGGGCGGCAGGACCGGAGTGGGTGGCTGAGCCGGCGCCTGGCCGGGGCCATTCGTCGCGACCCGGTCACCCGCGTTGTCCGCGAGTTCACTCGGCGGGGCCGTACGGCCCAGTCGTAAACACAGGCTGATCGGGGACAATGCAATCGTGACCGAGTCAGCGAGCACCCGAGGACGACGCACCAGGACACCGGCGCCGGCGGAGGAACCCGAGCCGCGCGGCATGCCGGTGGCGCCGCCTGCCGCGACCACCGAGGCGGTGCTGCTGCCCGCCGATCTCCCGGACGATCGCTACTTCAACCGGGAGCTGTCCTGGCTCGACTGGAACGCCCGCGTGCTCGCGCTGGCCGAGGACCCGTCCCAGCCGCTGCTGGAGCGGGCCAAGTTCCTCGCCATCTTCGCGTCCAACCTGGACGAGTTCTACATGGTGCGGGTCGCCGGGTTGAAGCGCCGCGACGAGACGGGCCTGTCCGTGCGCAGCGCCGACGGCCTGACCCCACGCGAACAGCTGGCCTACATCGCCAAGCGCAACCAGGAACTGGTGCAGCAGCACGCCACCGTCTTCCTGGACCACCTGCGCCCGGAACTGGCCACGCACGGCATCCAGTTGGTCAGCTGGGAAGACCTTACCGACGGCGACCGGCTGCGGCTGTCGAACTACTTCTCCGACCAGGTGTTCCCGGTCCTCACCCCGCTCGCGGTGGACCCGTCGCACCCGTTCCCCTACATCTCGGGGCTGTCGCTGAACCTCGCGGTCACCGTGCACGACCCGGCCAACGGCACACGGCACTTCGCCAGGGTCAAGGTGCCCGACAACGTGCCCCGGCTGATCCGGGTCGAAGCCAACCGCGACGGGAACACGGCCACGTTCCTGCCGCTGGAGGAACTGATCGCCAACCACCTCGGCGAGTTGTTCGACGGGATGGACGTCACCGAGTGGCACGTCTTCCGGGTCACCCGCAACGCCGACTTCGAGGTCGACGAGGACCGGGACGAGGACCTGTTGCAGGCGCTGGAACGCGAGTTGGCGCAGCGCCGCTTCGGCCTGCCGGTGCGGCTGGAAGTCGGCGAGGACATGACCGACGACATGCAGGAGCTGTTGCTGCGCGAGATGGAGGTGAACTCCGCCGACGTCGTGGTGGTGCGCGGCCCGCTGGACCTGTCGTGCCTGTGGCAGCTCTACGCCGTGGACCGCAGGGACCTGAAGGACCCGCCGTTCGTGCCGGCGACGCACCCGGCGTTCGCCGAACGGGAGACACCCAAGAGCGTGTTCGCCACCCTGCGCGAGGGCGACGTGCTGGTGCACCACCCGTACGATTCGTTCTCCACCAGCGTGCAGCGCTTCATCGAGCAGGCCGCGGCCGATCCCCTGGTGCTGGCCATCAAGCAGACCCTGTACCGCACGTCGGGCGACTCGCCGATCGTGGACGCGCTCATCGCCGCCGCCGAGGCCGGCAAGCAGGTCGTCGCGCTGGTGGAGATCAAGGCGCGGTTCGACGAGCAGGCGAACATCAAGTGGGCCAGGGCGTTGGAGAAGGCAGGCGTGCACGTGGTCTACGGCCTGATCGGGCTGAAGACGCACTGCAAGGTGTCGCTGGTGGTGCGGCAGGAGGGTTCCACGATCCGGCGCTACTGCCACATCGGCACCGGCAACTACAACCCGAAGACCGCCCGGCTGTACGAGGACATCGGCCTGCTGACCGCGGAACCGACGATCGGGGCCGACCTGACCGACCTGTTCAACGTGCTGACCGGCTACTCGCGACAGACCAGGTACAACAACCTGCTCGTGGCACCGCAGGGCGTCCGGCGCGGCATCGTGGACCGGATCGAGCGCGAGATCGAGCACGCGGCGGCGGGACGCCCGGCCGGTATTCGCATCAAGGTGAACTCGCTGGTCGACGAGCAGGTCATCGACGCGCTCTACCGGGCGTCGCAGTCCGGCGTCGACGTGGACATCGTGGTGCGCGGCATCTGTTCGCTGCGCCCCGGCCAGGCCGGGCTGTCCGAACGGATCCATGTCCGCTCGATCCTGGGCCGGTTCCTCGAGCACTCCAGGGTGTTCCAGTTCGTCGGTTCCGACGAGCACTGGCTGGGCAGCGCGGACATGATGCACCGCAACCTCGATCGTCGCGTCGAAGTGCTGGTTCGGGTGAACGACCCTAAACTGGCCGCACAGGTGGACTCGATCCTGGACTCCGCGCTGGATCCGGCGACCCGCTGCTGGGTGCTGCACGCGGACGGACTGTGGCAGCCGTGGCCCGCCGACGGTTCCCGGGTTCGTGACCATCAGGTCGAGATGATGCGGCGGCACGCCAGCAAGGAATGAACTCTTCCGATCGCAGCCGGGAGTGCCGGTGACAGCAGCAGAGCCGGTGCCGGTCGCGGTGCGCGCGGCCGGCACCGTGCTGTGGCGGCGCGGTAGTTCCCGTGCTGTTGAAGTCGCGGTCGTGCACCGGCCGAAGCTGGCGGACTGGTCGTTGCCCAAGGGCAAGTGCGAGCCGGGCGAGACGGCGGCCGCGTGCGCCGTGCGGGAAACCTGGGAGGAGACCGGGTTCCGGCCGGTACTGGTCCGGCCACTCGGCGAGGTCGCCTACCACGTGGCCCGCCCCGTCGCCGGTCGCAAGGTGGTGACCTACTTCGCAGGCCGCGCCGACGAGGCGACGTTCCAGGCCAACCGCGAGGTCGACGAACTGCGCTGGCTGCACCCCGACAAGGCCGCCACCCTGCTGACCTATCCAGGCGACCGCGAGGTGCTCGACCGGTTCACCGCGCTGCCCACCAACACACGGACGGTGTTGCTGGTGCGCCACGCCAAGGCGGGCCGCAAGTCGGAGTGGCCACGACC
>WNGR01001953.1_pt1 | contig 24720 bp, 30 predicted proteins | sample 5407581 | NCBI WGS metagenome assembly WNGR01 (sample SAMN13153383, study PRJNA577476) | soil metagenome | isolation source: 80 cm soil or saprolite under Garry oak tree replicate 2 | place: USA:California | collected 2016-06-15
GGGTGCGATAGAGGGCCTTATAGTTTTGCTCCTCGCCGACAGACAACGTACGTTCTGCGTCCCTAGAAGAGACCCCCGCTATATCTGGTTGAGCTCAGCTCCCACGATCTTATTCATCACCGAACTGAAGTCCTGATACAACTTCGCGCTTAATCGACACCGCGCACGTCGCACGATAATGCCGGCTGTGGCGTTACAGAGAGAGAGAGAAAGAGAGAGATAGAGAGAGAGAGAAAGAGAGAGATAGAGAGAGAGAGAGAGAGAGAGCTTTTGGAGAATAGAGTGGCAATTCAGAAAGACCAAGCTGAAGAGCCTTGGTCTACAACTAGTACCTTATATACATTTGAGAAGGGCTTTGAAGCGCCTCCTAGATCCATTATCGTACAGTTATCACATGTACTAATCCCCTTCTACGACCTTCAATGATCTTCTATCGCTGACTGATACACCTGTCCATGACTAAGTACCTCTTACGCTGTAGTCATCACCAGTACGTAAGAGTCTCTGATGTTATCCATAACATCACCCCCTTTTCAGGTGGGACACCCACGTCTCACATCCTGCCACAACTCCCTGTAATCCAGCATACCTTCCCATCGCTCTTCCAACCAGGCCATCACGTCTGCCATCTCCATGCATTGTATACTTCCCAGCTTGAGAGCTTGCACTTCCCCAAAGGCCTTCTCCAGCTTGATGATTTGAGCTTCGATGCAATCACCCTCTTGGGTGAGAATTCAGAAGCAGTGAATCTCCGCTATGACTGATTCGTCCCCTAGGTCTTTAGCACACCTGTTAATGATGGCGTGGTCAGTGTGCTCGGCAGTGAGGACATCCAGGTCTTCCTGGGGGTAGATGGGGCATTGTGTGAAGGTGAGGATAGGGGTCACATAGAGTGGTTGAGGGTAGACAAGGTTGGATTTGTCTATGATGCCCAATACCATGGGATTTGGCCCCATGATCACCTGGATGTACTTGGCCTGGTGCATTACTCCTCTGACTGTAATGGGACATGGGAGGTATTGGGGGCCTGCATTGAGGTGGAATCCCAGGGGCATGTTCAGATGCCAGTTGACTGGGGGTCTGTGGGTTCTTCCAACTTGTATGGTGGCTCGGTACATGTTGTTACCCTCTGTTGTTTGTGCATGAGGGGTGTCGTTAGTGATCTGTCCATAGGAGATGTGGGTGTGCTCAGCTGGGTAATAGTCTTGGTGTTCATTGTCTTCATCTGCCAGTCCCAGGTCTCCCACCTGAGTTGTTCCCTTGCTTGCTGTTTCTCCTGTTGTTCCTTCACTGCTCGTGTGAACTGTTCTTCCCTCCATGACTTCCACATCTTGTGTGTCTTCACCTCCATTTGTAACCTGTAGCCTTGGAGGCACAGGCAGGGGTTGGCCAGTGTTTTGACTGCTTGGGAGAGCATTGAGAAGTCGATTGACTTCGGCTCTGGTGATGGGTCGTTCAGTGTACAAAACTCCAGTGTCAGGGTCTTGCAGGTTGTACATAATGGGTGATAGTGCATGAGGGGGCATTGCATCCTCCATTGGGTCTGGGAATCTTCCCACCAGGGTGACCCTTTCATCTTCGGTGATGGGTCCCGCCATTGTTGCTTGTTCTGTGCATATGGCTCTTGCTTGTTCTGACATAATGAGGCCTTCTTCGAGTTCAGCTGTGAAGATCCTGGTGGGAGTGCTGGCATAGTAGTTGGACATATGGGTGAGTGGAGAGGTGGAAGAGTACTTAACAGAGGAGTAGGGAGTGTTGTTTCGAGGTTGTCGTCCCTTCCTTTTATGTTGGATGGTGGCAGAGTTTGCTTTTTTGAACTCCCTTATTGCTTCTTCTGCGAACACGTCCTCCTTATTGACCCACTGATTGTCTGAGTCAGGGTACCCCTTCCACTTGACCAGATACTGCAGTTTGCAGTTGCTGCCGAAATGCTGTAGGTCTAGAATCTTCTTGACTTCATATTCTTCCAGTCCTTCTACTATGGTGCGCGTCACCTAGTTGCCACCAATTTTGAATAGCTTATATAAGGTTTTACATATGTTAGAGAAAACCTAATTCCTCTTGACAAAATATAGTGTTTGGCAAGTAGATTAAATTGTCAAGAGGAAATTTCTGTACAATAAAATTTGGTCATTGGCCGATTCCATATATAGACATAAGGCGCTTATTACATACACGGATGACCTATCAAGTGTCATGTGCACGCATCCATTTCTTGCGTGAGGGTCTCCAGAATGCATCTGTGAGACTTGTATCATTAAGAACTATATGCTTTTACCTTAAGGTGGCGTCAAATTTGACCACAACACATTGACACTCCTTACAGTCATGGTACAGTACAGTAACACAGACTCAGACATCTGGTTATCTATCAAAATTGCCTCAGCTTAACGAGTAGCAGATTACTTTTTTGGTGCTTACAGACCATGCTTTACAACACCAACAATATATCCCTGGGCCTTTGAGTTCAGCATCGCTCGGCACACTGGCAGCCCTTTGTCTCATTCCTGACCATTCTGCACTTGTGCGCACCCTTAGTGAGTTGCGTGCGATGCATCCCCAACAGATGTGGTCAAGTCTGCGAAGACTTGCAACACGCGGAGGTGTGTGCAATCCCTTGCGTTGCCAATCACTGTAGAGCCAGAGCCACTCACTTTTCTGCATTAATTATCCCACTGCATCTGCATGCGGTCTTAGCAATTCAAGGACGACGTGCCTTCGAACACAACAGACATCTGTACGAGGTTTTGCGCAACGCAGATGCATGCGTGACTGGCTGTGATGCTTCACACGTCCCTGAACCCCAGACAAAACCTGGGCATGGCATTCAGGTGGTGTCTCTAAGCATAGCAACTCCTGGGCTTGACACTGCAGTTGCCGCTTCCAGCCCCCATCCCCCACATCTTCAACCTACAATTGTGTCTTCCATTTCCGTCCTATCCCACCCAACTATCATGTTCATCAGTACTACCAGATGACATTAATCACTCTCACTTTGTATTCCTGGTCTTACATGCTCACCCAATTGTTCACCCCAATACTACACCTCATGATTTCAAAAACATATTATCACTACAACAGTATCCACAGAGTATCCAATCCAGACACCATACACACCCCACACAATTGAGTGAGTGGCTGGCCAAGCTTGGGTCAATGGAGTTTCAATGAGGGGCATGACAAAGCGTCATGACTGTCCAAACAGGGGGGGGTGTCCAAACACCAGGTCAGCGATAGTATTGATGACAAAAGTGACGGTGCAGACATGCTGACAAACTGGGAGCACAAATTTGCCATCTTTCACCCAGAATTCTATTATATTTCTCTATTTTGGTTTTTGAAAAGCAGATTGGCTGGTCACATGTATGCTTACATAAGCTATTCAAAATTGGTGGTGACTAGGTGACGCGCACCATAGATCTGGTGATGGTCATTTGTAGTTTGGACCATGTGTGGTAGTCTTGCAATAAGGTGTCAGAAGGTCTGTGTGGAAAACAGGGTGGATGCTCCACTGCATGGGAAGTTCTAGCCTGTAATTGATGGGGGACATCACCTGAGTGACCTTAAATGGTCCATGTCTTCTAGGGGCTAGTTTGGCTGTCGGCTGATTGGTCCTTAGGTGACATCCTTCTAGCCACACAAGGTCTCCTATCTGATATCTTGGTGTGTCTTTATGTTTTATCCAGAGGTTCTGGGCCCTTATCATCAGTTCTTGTGCCTGTCTTCTAGCTTCTTTGAACTGTTGGATTCATAAGGCTACTTGCAGAATTGGTGATGGCCTATCAATCCAGTCAGCGCGTGGGTTGTATCCCATGAGTAATTCGAAGGGTGACTTCCTTGTTATCTCATGAGGCCATGAGTTGTGCACGAACTCTGCCATTGGTAGATAAGTACACCAGTTATCTTGTCACTCATTGACATAAAATCGGAGATATTGCTCCACCCATTGATTGGAGTGTTCCAACTGTCCATCCATTCATGGGTGATAAGCAGTTGATATGTTCTGTTTTACTCCCATGATGTCACACATCTCCTGCATGAGTTTGGAGGTGAATCTGGTATCCCTATCGCTTATCATTTTGGTGGGTAGTCCAAATTGGGTGAAGAGATACTTAATCAGAAGTCCGGCCACCCCTTTGGCTGTTATCTCTTCATGGCAGGGGATAAGGATAACTGCTTTGGAGCAGTCATGATCCATTATCGTGAGGATTGAGTCATACCCTTGAGATATGGGTAGCTTAGTAATGAAGTCTAGAGCGATAGTGGTGAAGGGCATAGCTTCTGGCATGGGAAATATAGGTTGTAGGGGTGCTTTTGTTGGTCTGGTATTGACTTTGTGTCATTGGCATTTGGCACATCCTTTGACGTAGTCCATGATGTCCCTAATGAGCTGTGGCCACCAGTATTGTCAAGTGACTAGTTGCGCCGTTCTTTTGATCCTGGGGTGCCTGTACACTGGTGATTCATGGTGGGCCTCGATGATGGTGCGTTTGTTGTGTAGTCCTCTGGTGACTACTTGCCTTCCTTCCTTGTACCAGGTCCCTTCTATTTTCTTGAGTCTGTGTGCATCGATCCAAGGTTTGAGGACATCTTTATTTTGTTGGTAGATGGGGTCTTTGGGCTGACTATCTTCCTTGGTGAGTAACTGTATGAGTTGCGGGGCTTGTTCTACTGTGTTGGCCCTGACGAATAGTCGGTCTGGTAGTACTATGACATCGTGATTATCGTCCTCTCCCTGGTTGTAGTCTGGTCTTTGGGAGAGGGCATCAGCTCATCCATTCATTCTTCCTGCGATGTGGTGTATTTCAAAGTCATATTCAGATAGTTCAAGTACTTCCCTCGCAACTCTTCAGGATATTTTTTGAGGGGACCTCCAATATTGTAGGTTGAGGTGGTTGGAGTATACTATCACCTTGTGTGGAGATCCTGCAAGCAGGGGATGCCAATTCCTAAAGGCCAGTACTATTGCTAGTAGTTTGAGGTCATATATGTCATAATTCCTCTGTGCTTCATTGAGGGTAGCTGAGAAGTATCCGATGGGATGCTTCTTTCCATCATCTTTTCGTTGTACCAGTGTGGCACCTACTGCGTATCCCGATGTGTCGACTTCTACCTTGAATTGTTGGGTGAGGTCTGGATGTGCAAGGACTGGTTCTTCTGTGACTAGCTTTTTGAGTTTTTCAAAGGCTTGTTGCTCTTCGTGTTCCCATCTCCACTCTTGCACCTTCTTTGTGAGTCAATTCAGTGGTCATGCTATCTGCGCAAATCCCTTGATGAAGGGGCAGTAAAAATTGAAAAATCCTAGGGCAGAATGCAGCTGGGTAAGAGTTTTTGGTGTCAGCCAGTTTTTAATGCCCACAATTTTTACTGGGTCCATGTGTGTCACCCCCTTTTCAAGGATTACCCCCAGGTAATCCATGGAAGATGCATGGAACGTGCACTTCTTGGGTTTAAAGTAGAGGTCGTGGTCAAGCACAACTTGGAGTACTGTAACACCATGACTGGCATTATCGTGCGACGTGCGCTTTGGTTCTGGTCTTTCGTAGAGTGAAGCTGTATCAGGGCTTCAGTTTGGTGATGCACAAGTATCAAGCTGAGCTGTGCTCAAGGCTGATGTGAGAGGAAATGTCAAGTCGAATTGATATGACTAGCAGGTGCAAGACAAAATACAAAGGTCCACGTTTGGTTGGGTATGCAAGGCAAAAGACAAAGGCCCACATCGGTGAGAGGCAATAGATGAAAGCCCTCCTTTGGAACAACCCAAGAGTTCCCTGATCTGGTTCTGGAGACTATGTCGTGATTGTGGAAGAAGTCAAGTCTACCGTACAAGCTAAGTAGACTAGGCCTTATATACTAGTACAGGATGTTTGTGTTGAACAAACATATGATGCAATCCTAGTCAGTATGAGTCATGATGACGTAGGTGAATGAGTAAGCATGAGTCAGCATGCATCATAGTGACGTCAGTAATGATGTCATATGGAACGATTAGTAAGTGATGAGTCATGAGTCTAAGTCAGAATGAGTCATGGGGTCCTCGGCATGTGTAAGGTAATGAGTCAGATGAGAATTAAGTGATGTGAATGTGTCCGGATCGTAACATTACCCCCCCTTTAGGATTGAAGTCAGCTTGACTTCAACTCTCACCATCTCCATATAGACTGGGATCCACTACTTCGTTTTCTTTGCCATGCATGAGTTGGTTGTTGTCGTTGTCGCACTTGTGGGTCCTCAGGAAATAGAGGTTCCCTCGATGTCTGCAGTTACAGCAGAGTTCTCTGGTGGGACAATCCACCTCTTCATGACCCAGGTTGTTGTGTAGGCACTTGCCGCACCATTTGGGGATTGGGTTGTGGTGATTTAACCCTTCTGCGATGGTGCGTGTGGGTGGTGGCGGCAAGGCAAGTCTCTTGAAGAGACATTTTGGGGATCGGTGTGAGTAACTCTGACAGTATGTACACTGTCGAGGTGGGCGACGACATTCTGGGCACTGTTTCTGGCGGTGTTCAAAGCTTCTGCACTCCCAACAGCCATGGCATCTAGGCTCATCATGGAGTTGTGGCATTTCGAGGGGGCCGCGTGGTCAAAGGTTTAGAGGATGGTCAGAGGGGGCATGTGTGGGTCTGATGACCATTCGTGCGTATGCATCTGCCAGTGTCTGATATAGACACACCCTTTCCATCCTTTCCTGGATACCTTCAATGGCCTGTTCGATCTTGAACTGTGCTCCAACCAAGGCTCTCTCCTGTCTGCATATGTCGTTCAACTGCTTCTGCACCTTGACTTGTAGGTCCAGCTTATCTCTAAGTCTGGACACTTCCGCGTCGATGTGCGGATCCTTAAGTCGCCTAAGTACTTCATCAATGGCGTAAGCACAGGGATCCTCGCTGGAGAATTGTCGGATCTGGGTGTTGGTGAGGGGAATGGGTAGTTGGACGGGGTTAGGCATGTGGAGGTATACTGGCCTGGCATAGGGAGGTGCTCCCCGTTTGAGACAACCTACCACTTCTTGCCCTTTGTTCTGATAGTAGATGTATGGGGCAATTACCCTTTCATCTGTGTCGTTGGATTTTGGTACATATAGGGGGTAGAAGCAGAGGGATGCTGGATTGTTGGGGAAAATAGGGGAGTCTGGGGTTGTCGTTGTGTTTGACTTCTGGTTCACAATCATAGTTGATGGGTTCCTCCACCATTTCGATCCTGGTGGCAGCTCCCGCTAGGCTTTCGAGCATTGCCATGAAGTTGGCGTTGGGCATTTCTCTGATCGTGTCAGCAGAGGGGATCATGACTGGGGGCGGTGTAGCGATGTGGACAGGTGAAGATGGGATGACTGTTGTGACTCTGGGGGAGCATATAGTATCTCTTTCAGCTTCATTAGCCAGGACAGCATTGCGGTAAGCGCCATGCTCTCCTACGGATTCGTACTCGTCGACGGTGAAGTTCATAATGGATGTGAGGTGATAGGAATGTAAGAGATGGGGAGAGGAGGATGTCTTTTCTTCACCATTGAGTTCTTCTTTTATGTTTGCTCGGGCACTCCTTCCTCATCGGGGTATCGGCGATAGAAGTCGGTGATAAGTTCTGGGGCGTGTTTCAGGTGCTCCACAGGTTCCCAGGTGCTGTCACTCATGGGGAAACCTTTCCACTTGATTAGGTAGTGAAGTTTATGCCCTTGACCCTGTCGGTGGACTTTTTGTACTTCTTCGGCTTCGTACTCCTCTTCTCCATTGATAAGGTCAGGTGGAGGTCAGGTAAAGTTGGGGCCGTGTAACACCATCTCCTTATAGGGTGTCAGGAGGTTGGCGTGGATCACTGGATGTATCTTCCATTGTGGTGGAAGTTCTAGTTCGTATGAAACGTCTGATAGAACTTTCTTGATGGGAAAGGGTCCGTATCTTTTGGGCGCCAACTTGGACATGGGATAGTGGGTATGGAGATTGATCCCTTCTAACCAAACGTGGGTTCCTTGGGCATAGGGGGTGAATTTGGTTTTGCCCCTTTCTGCCATGAGGCGTTGTGCATGTTTGATACAGTCTTGTGCCTTGCTGCAGGCTTTCGTTATTTCTTGAAGGCATTTGTCCACTGTCTGCACTTTTGTTCTCCTTTCCTCCCATGTTGTCCTTGGCTCGCTCCCCATTAACAATTTGAATGGTGAGCTTTTTGTCATTGCGTTGGGCCACGAGTTGTGAGTGAACTGCACAATGGGTAATAGATTGGCCCAGTTGTCTTGTTGCGTGTTGCTCCAGTGATGCAGGAATTGTTCAACCCATTGATTGCTTCGCTCTGACTGGCCATCTGTCTATGGATGATATGCTGATGATATATTTTGTTTTATCCCCAGGACTTGGCACAAGTTCTTCATGAAGATTGATACGAATTGTGATCCTTGATCGGTGATCATTTGCTTCAGTATGCCATAATGAGGATATATGTGTTGAAGGTATAATTTTGCAACTCCTTCACTTGTGATGGTTTCGTTGCAGGGGATGAACAAGGCTGCTTTGGTGCAATCATGGTCAGTGATCATGAGGATTGAGTCGTATCCACTTGACTGTGGCAGTTTTGTAATGAAGTCCATGGTTACAACTTCAAATGGTTGTGCTTCTGGATCTGTGGTGATGGGGTATAGGTGGGGTTTCTGGTGGTGTGTATTGATTTTATTTGCTTGGCATGTTGCGCACCCTTTGACATACTCTTCTATGTCCTTTTTCATGTTGGGCCACCAGTAGTTTTGTTTTAGAAGTGTGATTGTGTTGCCGATTCCAGGGTGTCTGTGATATGGTGGGTTGTGAAACATGGAAATTACCCCCCTCTTAAGATTGTTGTTGCCAGCAACAACTAGGGCTTCATCTTTCCACCAGTTGTTGTGTTCTTGGTGTAGTTGGTAGGTGTTAGCCCATCTTCTGATCATTTCCTTGTTTTCCAGGTTGCTCATGTTGATTTTTGAGCGGGTGTCTACTTCTTCGATTGGTTCATCGCTGGCTAATCTGATGAAGACATGTGATGGCAGTACCACCACATTGTCGTTGTCTTCCTCTCCAGTATTGTAATCTGGCCTTCTGGAGAGGGCATCTGCTTGTGCGTTTTTGTTTCCAGCCACATTTTTGAGCACAAAGTTGTATTCTTGCAACTCTTGAAATTTGCGCGTGATTTGTCGGCTGATCTTCTGGGGCTCTTTCCAATAGAGGAGGTTAGAGTGGTCCATATGAATGACGATTTGGTGTGGTGCTCTGGCAAGGTATGTTCTCCAATGATGGAGTGATTTTATGACTGCTAATAGTTCTTTGTTGTAGATGTCGTAATTTCTTTCTGTCTCTGAGAGTGTGGTGGAGTAATATGCCACTGGGTGCCAACGTTGTAGTTCATCTTGTTGATTTAATGTTGCCCCGATAGTGTAGTTTGACACATCCACTTCTAGCTTGAATGGTTGCTTCAGTTTTGGCATGAGGAGCACCAGTTCTTCACAGATTAGTCTTTTCAGTGTTTGAAACGCTTCCTCCCTTTCCTCAGTCCATTCCCATGGGATCCCCTTCTTGGTAAGTTCGTTAAGGACTCTTGTGATTTTGGAGAATCCTTTGATGAATCTTCAATAGAAGTTGATGAATCCCATCCACCCCCTGAGTTCGGTGAGGGTCTTTGGGCGTTGCCAGCCGTCGATGCCTTGGACTTTTACGCAGTCCATCTGGACTCTTCCTCCACCTATGACCAACCCTAGGTACTTGATTTCCGGTACTTCGAAAGTACACTTTTCTGGTTTGAGGAATAAATTGTGTTCCTCTAATTCGTCCAGTACTTGGTGTACTATGCGTTGGTGATGGGAGGTGTTGCTTGGCGTGGCTATTAGGATGTCATCCATGTATATGATGACTTCTCCTGTAGCCGTGAGGTCTCGGAAGATCGTGTCCATCATGGTTTGGAAGGTACTTGGAGAGTTGGTGAGGCTGAAAAACATAACACAGGGTTCGTAAAGTCCCAGGTTTGTTTTGAAGGCTCCTTTCCACTGATCTCCCTCCTTTATTCGAACGTTGTTGTACCCCCACCGGATGTCGAGTTTAGTGAAGAGCATGGCATCTCATAATTGGTTAATCAACTCTGGGATTAGAGGTAATGGGTATTGGTTTTTGATGGTTAGGGCGTTTAGTCGTTGGTAATCTTGTACCGGTCATAATTTCCCGTCTTTCTTGCGAATGAAAAAGAATGGTGACAAGTAAGGGGACTTTGATGGTCATATGTATCCCTTCTCCAGCTGCTCTTTGATGAATTCTTGCAGCGAGTCTTCTTCTCCTCTTGCCATGGGATATACTTTGCAATTGATAGCCTTCAGTGCATCCGGCAGTAGGTCTATCACATGATCCCATGTCCTTTCTGGTGGGAATTGATGTGATTCTTTTTCATTAAATGTTCTGGCGTGCCTGTGGTACTCTTCTGGAACCATTTGTTTGAAAGTTTTTGAAGTCTTATCCATGGCTTTTTGTGCCAGTTCTGATGCCGTCGTGGTTTTACAAATTATTGCATATAGTCCTTCGTTTTCCTGGTTTATTTTCTCCCATTCTTCCTCCATCATGATTGTTGATATCTGGGTTTCGTCGGGTTTGACACTTGAAATGACCACTGGTTGACACTTCTTGTCCAATGTTGCGTCTTTTCAGTGGATGATGGGTTTAAAGGTGGTTAGCCAGGGATATCCCAGAATCACTTCATCTCTTCCCAGGTTCATAATGAGGAATCGAAGGGTTCTTGTTTCTGTTCCAGTGCACACTTGTAGGTCCGTGAAGTGACTAATTGTGCCATCTTGGTTGTGTGTTCCATCTACGTTCCAGATTTTGATAGGGGTTTCTACTGGAAGATATCTGATCTTGAGTCTATGGAGTAGGTTCTTTGATATGAAGTTGTTGGTTGTCCCCAAGTCGACAAGGACTTCTCTTTCAGCCGTTACATGTGCAGATTCAAATAGAACTGGGATTTGCATAGATCGATATCTGCTATTGTACACGCTAATTCGTAATGCCTTAGCCCAGGCTGCCGGGTTCAGGCATTGAGAAAATCCTTTTTGCCAAATAGTTCGTCTGCGAAGCAGTCCCGAACTTCTTCTGATTCCATGTGGAGGGTTGCAATGAGTGCTTGCGCTTTTTGTGCTGTGCTCACTGGTCCTTGTGTTTGGACCATGACTACTGGGGTATTGGACGTGGATGTCTCTGCGACTCTGGCGTGTTTCTGAGGACAGAATCAGGTGATGTGCCCCTTTTGATTGCACTGGAAACAGAGTCTGCTTTGAATCCGTTGTCGCTTTTCTTTGTTGGTGAATGTAGTGCATGCTCTGGTGCATCCGATGTCCATGGCATTCAGGTTTCGGTTATTGAGAGCGTTCTTCCATTGGAATTTTGTGGCCCCTCCTCGTCGGTCATTCCCCTTGACTCTTTCTTTCAAGAATATGTATTCTTGTTGGTGTGATTGCGCTGCCCTTGTCCAGTCATTCCACGTGACTGGGTGATTGAATTTGACACAGTTGGCCACTAATTTGAATGGTAGGGCCCTTTGAAAAATGTCCAGGGTTGCTTCACTGTCTAAATTGTACCCTGCTTTCTTTGCTGTGGTGGCGAACTGGGCTATGAAGCCATCCAAGTCGTCTCCTTTCATTCTGAGGTCCCTGATGTTGTGTTGGGCCTTTTGTTTTTCCACTGTATCTGTGTATGCTTGGCGGAATCTGGTTTTGATGGTTGTCCACAAATTTTCTTCCATGTGGGCGACTCCTCCTGTGACTTGGTTTATGAGCCACTGGGCTTGTTCTTTGACCCAATCATTTACGAGGGGTCCTCGAATATACGACAGGAATGTCATACATCTTTGGTAGGGGATGGCGAGTTGTTCCACATGTGGGTTCATTCCTCAATAGAGGAGGAAATTGAGTAGGAATGATTTGCTTTCTTCCCTGTCTCCATGGAATTCTTTTGGTGGGTTGCCTTCCAATTTTCCTGTGAGTGGAGGTGGGCCTGCTGGTGCTCCACCACCACCACCTCCTCCGCCACTGCCTCCTCCTCCACCACTGCCTCCTCCTCCACCACCACCTCCTCCAAGAGGAATGGTTTGAACAGTGAGGCTGCTTCCACTAGTGGGAATGGTGGTGGTGGTCTGGGCTTGGGTGCTAGTCATGGCATATGGCGTAAAGATCTGGGGAGTGGGTGTGGTTTGTTTTCCTTTGTTAGAGAGGTCTTCAGTATCAGCGAGTTCTCCTTCTGATGAATTGACGTCTATTCCGTGTACTGGTTGATTTCTGTAGGGTCCTAAACTGTATTCGAGTGGGGCTGGTTGGGTTGTGAACCAACTTCCTACTTTGTCGTTGTAATCAATTAATGTCCAAAGATGTTTGTCTTCAAGGTAATGGATGGGGAGGTATCCTTGAAGATTTTTGTCGAATATGTAGTACCCTTCTTGTTCATCAAAACTTTTGTAGACTGCTGCTCCTTTGACGTTGTCAGGGAGTTCGTCTTCAATACTTCGTTTGATGAGTTCCAATTGAAACGTTGCTCTGGCTCTACTGCTTGAAGCCACGATGTAGAGACTTGACTTAATGTAACGCCACAACTGGCGTTATTGTGTGATGTGCACTTTGGTTCTGGTCTTTCATAGAGTGAAGCCATATCAGGGCTTCAGTTTGGTGATGCACAAGTATCAAGCTGAGCCACGCTCAAGGCTGATGTGAGAGGAAATGTCAAGTCGAATCGATACGACTAGCAGGTGTGAGACAAAATACAAAGGTCTGCATTCGGTTGGGTATGCGAGGCAAAAGATGAAGGCCCACGTTGGTGAGAGGCAATAGATGAAAGCCCTCCTTTGGAACAACCCAAGAGTTCCCTGATCTGGTTCTGGAGACTATGTCGTGATTGTGGAAGAAGTCAAGTCTACCATACAAGCTAAGTAGACTAGGCCTTATATACTAGTATAGGATGTTTGTGTTGAACAAACATATGACGTGATCCTAGTCAGTATGAGTCATGATGATGTAGGTGAATGAGTAAGCATGAGTCAGCGTGCATCATAGTGACATCAGTAATGATGTCATATGGAACGATCAGTAAGCGATGAGTCATGAGTCTGAGTCAGAATGAGTCATGGGGTCCTCGGCACGTGTAAGGTAATGAGTCAGATGAGAATTAAGTGATGTGAATGTGTCCAGATTGTTACGTTCGCACCAAGACACTTACCTAATGGTTATGACTACATGGGTAAGCGGTACTTAGTCATGGACTTATCATCAGTCAGCACAAGTATCACATGTACGATAGTATGACTCAACCCTAGGATAGTGGTATTAGGGTTTGGGATTCATGAGGCGCTTCAAAGCCCTCTCTCTGTAGTACTTAAGATGTAGTCATTGAAGACCTAGCTCTCCAGCTTGGTCTTCTTGAATCGCCACTAGCATTCCTCTTCTACTCTGCGAGATATAAGGGCTCTCTCCCTTTCTCTACCTCTATCCAAGAAGCGACCATTGTCTCGTGTCCAAGTGTCATTGGACCTTGTGACCATCGTATCATGTGACCATCTGAAGTCCGTGTATACCTGTTATCGCTAAGTTGTATTGCACGTCGATCCAAAGTCTAAGTCAAGACTGACGTTCAGTGGCAATGTAACATTAAGACCAAGCTCATTGTGGCGCGCTTTACAACTCGAGAACGTTGGGCCTTCGCACCCTACTCAATAGAAGAAAGAGGAGAACGAAACATCCCCCTAATCTACCTCAAGGAAGCAAGGTGGAGGATGGTCAGAGGAAGCACTGGATATTTCGTCAACATCCCTACAAGACCAAGTCAATACTACCCAGTTGAGTTCAATCATATCTATGTGTGCTGGTGTGAAATCACTTGGAACACACCTGAAGCAGTGTGGAACGTAGTCCAACCAGCAGGACACAATTACTGCTGTGACATATTTGAAGACAAGGTACAAACATCCGGAAATGTAGGAGCAATAGACGGACAACTTCCCCCGACACCAAGAACACCGGCCTCCTCTACAGACAGCCGAGAAGAACAAGGGAGTGAACAATCGGAAGACACCATTGAGTCAGGACAACCTGGGAACACTACTGAGGAGGAAAGACTCACCAATCTAGCTGAGTCCATTCATATCAATCCACCAGAAATGGCCACCATGACTGAAGAACCAAGGACAGAAGAACTTATTGACAAAAATACCAGACACCGAATTAGACATATCGCCAACACTGTAGATGATGAAGCAGCATTACGAAGGGCCACCAGACCCGACAGGGCAGACCCACCAAGTGGGGGGCCAGAACAACTGCCAGAACTTCCCCCTATTCGACTCCTGCAAGACGATCGACCCAACCGAAGGGTCCCCACAGGAGGATTCCCCGGAGGAGGAGGATTCCCTGGGGGAGGAGGATTCCCTGGAGGAGGAGGATACCCTGGAGGAGGAGGAGTACCGCCAGGAGGACCACCCAGAGGAGGCTGGGGGCCACCACTGATGCCCATACCGCAAGTCCACCAAGGGAAGTTGGTAGGAGAACCTCCTACCATTTACGACGGTGACAGGAAGAAGACGACCCTTTTTATCAATGAGTGGGAATTATATTGGGCAGTCAACAATGACAACGCCCTTATGATCAACCCATATCAACAAGCTATGTTTTTCCTCACATATATCAAAGGAGCTCAAGTTAACGAATGGGTTATGGCGGTCAACCGATGGCTAGCCCGACAAATACAAGGAGGAATCAACACCGCGGACGAACGCTTATGGAATGAAGTAGCTTCCTCCTTCACAAGACGATTCGCCGACAATCTAGCCAAAGAGAACGCCCAGTCCATACTCCGGGCAGGAGTAAAGATGAAAGGAGAAGACATCGACGCATATATCATCGAAATAGAAGAGCTCATCTGACTAGCTGAGTACCGATTTGATGTGCCACAAACCATTGAAACATTCACAGATGGGTTGCCCACTGGCCTATATCAAAAGGTCCTAGAACTTGACAGGCCCGCTACCTACGACCAATGGAAACAGGCAGCCATCAACCGCCAACAAGATTACATCCATATGAAGGCAAGATTGAAGGCACATCGTGGAGGGGTAACCACCTCACGCCCAAGGGGGTGGATGCCACAACGAATGCTGATGGACCCAAACGCCATGGACACATCAGCAGGAAGAACCAGAGGTCGTGTTGCAGGAAGCGAAGAAATGAATCCTGCAACCATGCCCCAAGGGGGGTATGTGCCGAGAGGGGGATATATGCAAAGAGGACGCGGAGGGGGCAGCACGAGGGACCTATGCGAAGTTGAGTGTTACACATGCCGCAAAAAGGGACATCTGAGTCGCAACTGCCCCCAGCATACATGGAACAAACCAAGCAACAGCAGCCAGCATAACTGGACCCCACATCCCAGTCAAGGACGAGAAGCGATAGTCGACAATAGAAGCGTATATGACGAAGAACAACCAACGATCACATGATCAAATACGCAAACTCCCCAACAACAAGCTGATTCATGGCTCTGAGGAGTAGCCACGGCAGGAGAAGACATGCAAGAACTAGTAATGAGGGACCTCGTCGGAAGAGAGGGTTTTCAGAACGCCTGAACCCATCGGCCTGGGTGAGGGCAGTCCATAAATTCAATTCTGTAATAGTGACTACGCAATTTCGATCCATGCATATCCCCGTCTCTATCAGAACTAGCAATGCAATGGCCGACATAAAAGACTTGTAGACTCTGGAGCAACTGATTGCTTCATGAGTGAAAAGTTCATATGACAAATGAAGTTAGGAAAAAGACCTCTGCAAAAACCACGAAAAATATGGAACATCGACAATATGGCAAATCAAGCCAGAAAAATTACGCACTACATCACCCTTGACATACAAACTGGAGGAATTCAAAAACAAATACAATTCCTTGTTACAAATATAGGAAACGAGGACATCATACTGGGATACCCCTGGATGGCTGCATTCGAACCCCAATTCACGTGGAAAAATGGGGTTATCCACGAAAAGGAATTACCCATTATCCTCCAGTCAGTCAACCCCTTCATTCCAGGAAGAGACCTGATAATCGCACGAATGAAGGAACCAAACGACAACTGTCGTATGCGAGCGACGACCTCCACAGAACTTGCCATCAAAGCACAGCAATACACAAAGAAAGTAGAGGTCCCTGCGGAATATCAACAATTTGCCAAAGTATTTAGTGAAGAAGAATCAAAACGATACCCACTGAAACGGGCCTGGGATCACGCAATCGAATTTAAGAAAGACACACCAGAAGCAGTAGACTGCAAGGTATACCCAATGAATCGAATTGAGGATGAAGCGGTACGAAAGTTCCTTCACGACGAACTCAAAAAAGGGTATATTCGTGAGTCAAAATTGCCCTACGCATCTTCCTTCTTCTTTGTCCGTAAAAAGGACGGCAAAATGCGACTGGTACAAGACTATCGTAAGATTAACGCCATCACAATCCAGAACCAATACCCTCTTCCTTTGATTGTGGACCTCATTTGAGATCTCAGTAACGCCCACATATATACAAAACTCGACGTCTGATGGGGCTACAACAATGTATGAATCCGTGATGGAGATGAAAAGAAAGCGGCATTTAAAACCAGATACAGACTCTTCGAACCAACAGTCATGTATTTTGGACTCACTAATTCGCCAGCAACTTTCCAAACCATGATGAACTTCATCTACCAAGACGTCATCCTCAAACACGAACCCCTTGGCACCACAATCCATGTCTATATGGATGACATTGGCATCGCCACTTGCACCAACCTCGATGACCATTGGCGTGCCATTCACGACGTCCTCAAAATTGCCCGACTTCACAATCTCTATTTCAAACTGGAGAAATGCCTCTTCCACTCTTCTTCTATGGATTACCTAGGGGTAATCCTTGAAAAGGGGGTGACGCGAATGGACCCTGCCAAAATTGCAGGCGTCGATACATGGCCAGTACCTTGAAACGCAACGGAGGTATGGAAGGCGCTTGGATTTTTCAACTTCTATCGCCCCTTTATCCAGGACTTCGCGTTCATTGCAAGACCACTGCACAAACTCACACGGAAGGATCAAGAATGGCAGTGGGGACAAGAGGAGCAAAAGGCTTTTGACGCACTGAAGAAATGCATTACAACAGAACCTGTGCTAGTGCACGCCAAGTTGGACGACCAATTTGAACTAGAGGTGGACGCCTCAGGATATGCGGTAGGAGCAGTACTCCTACAACGAAAAGAGGACGGTAAAAAGCACCCTATAGGATACTATTCAGCCACGCTTAATGAGGCGCAATGAAATTACGACATCTACAACCTCGAGCTCCTGGCCATCGTAATGGCTCTCAAGAATTGGAGACCCCTACTAGCAGGATCCCCTCACAAAATCATCATATACTCTGATCATCTCAACCTACAATACTGGAGACTACCACAGAGGATATCATGAAGGGTAGCAAGGGAAGTATTGGAGCTATCAGAATATGACTTCGAGATATGTCACCTCCCAGGACGATTGAATGGACAAGCTGACACATTATCAAGGCGACCGGGGTACGATCAAGGAGAAGACAACAACAAAGACGTAGTCGTACTACCCAATCATGTCTTCGTAAGGGCAGGAAGGATGGAATGCGCCCCTCCTATGCAAAGAATCATGGCCCAGGAAGAAATGGAAGCTTCCGATCCAGTATATGCGCAAGATGAAGGGACACTAAAGCCCTGGATAGACGCACATCAGCTGAAGAAGATCGAAGGGACATGGTACAAAGATGGATGACAAGTGGTGACAGGCACAATGAAACACAAGCAGGCCTTCATACGAACCCACCATGATGCACCCATATACGGACATCCAGGAATCAACAAAACGTACCAGCTAACAAGTCGCAGATATTGGTGGCCGAACATGCGGCAGGATGTCAAGGACTATGTTCAAGGATGTGCTGAATGCCAGTGAAATAAGATCAACACACAGCCGACAAGAGCAGTGTTGTCACCCATATTCCCCAAACCTGAAGCTATGCCCTTCGAAACCATTGCACTAGACTTCATCACGAAGTTACCGCCTTCGCAAGGATACGACTCGATACTCACGGTCACCGATCATGACTGCACAAAGGCCGCGGTGTTCATTCCTTGCAAGGAGAGCATGACGGCGGAAGAAACAGCAGGACTGATCGTCCAACACATCTTTCCACGATTTGGGCTACCACTGAAGTTCATTAGTGATAGAGACCCGAAATTCGCCTCAAGATTCGTAAGGGGGCTATGCAAAGCGATGGGGACAACTCAGAACATTTCCACGGCTTATCACCCATGCACGGATGGACAATCGGAACGTACCAATCAATGGCTGGAACAATATCTACGATTCTGGGTTAATGAGTGGCAAGATAACTGGCATGCTTATCTGCCCCTGGCGGAGTTCATACACAACAATTGGCCAAATGAAACTACCAGAGAGTCCCCTTTCTTTGTGCTGTATGGATTTAACCCACGCGCTGATTGGATGGATAAGCCGTCACCAGTGCCACAAGTAACTCTGAGGCTGGACCAGTTCAAACAGGCAAGACAACGTGCCCAGGAACTGATGATCAAGGCACAACAATCATGGGTCAAACACAAAGATACGCCCAAGTATCACGAGGGGGACCTTGTATGGTTAGAGGGATGTCATCTTCGAACAAATCAACCAACCACCAAACTTGCGCCCAAGAGGCATGGTCCTTTCGCAATCACTCAGGTGATGTCCCCTGTCAACTATCAGTTGAAACTTCCCACACAGTGGAGTATTCATGATGTGTTTCACATCGATCTTCTCACACCATACCAAGAAACCGATCTCCACGGATCAAACTACTCCAGACTGGCTCCAGACCTGGTCAATAATGAAGAGGAATACGAAGTCAAGAAGATTCTAGACTCTCAGCAATTTGGCAGAAGATGCAAGAAGCAATACCTTATCAAGTGGAAAGGGTATCCAGACACAGATAACGAATGGGTGGATAAACAAGACATCCATGCCCCTGAGGTGATAAGGGAGTTCGAAAATCAAAACCCCGCAACAAGAACGTATATAAGGTGGGGCAACGCAAGCAAGTCCCTTATCCCTTCTCCTCTCTGCTCTACCATACCACTCACGGCTCCCATGACCGATGTCAACAAGTACTACCTCGGCTCACCAGAGCACATCTTCGGGACAGAGCTTGAAGAAGGACTCGTCACCCTCTCTGAGGCACGAGAGCTCTGTGCCAAGAAATATATCCGACCACACATCACCAACGAGAACCTCCTTGCTGCACCCCTCACCGAACAAGAGCTGGCATCAGTCCTACTCATCTTTCCAGACCTTGACATGAAGCCAATGCCCCTGCGTGCACTATCACCCATGGTGCGAAGACTGTCAGACCCTGACAACATGGGGGCAACCCCTACCCACCAAGCAGACGTACAAGCAGCCAATACCGACATTTGGGGACCTAAAGACGGTCATCTGGACAAGATCCCGCTACCGGTCCCCTTCGAAGAACCCAAGTACATCACATGCGGCCATACGGAAGGTCTGCTCAACGTGGAGGGACGAGCAATTTGCAAGAGCCATCGCCAAGCGAACCGTGAAGTTGGCAGCAAGGGAAGCACTGCACCAGCTAGTACGCCAGCAATGCACGGGCCATGGAGCTGCACTACAAGCCGAATGAGTGAAGGGGACCTTTACCCAGCTGAGCATCCATTCATACACATGCTCAAAGACTCTGACGACTCAGACAAGACCCCCTACGTGGCCACCACAACCGGTTTCCCTCTATACAAGGGAAGCTACCGGCTCAAGCGCAACGAGGTCCCACCAGGGTTCAAACCAAACCTTGGGGACAACTTCATCTCGTATCCCATCAAAGGCCCAGATGGTGACATCAAGCAAGCGGAGTACGTGCAAGTCATACTCCATCCAAATCCCATCGTCGTTGGACTGCATGACGACAGCGACAAAGTGTACACCAAGCCCCTGTACGCCGCGCCCATCTTTCACTATGATGGGAAGCCCGTGTACCGGGCTCAACAACTCAAAGCACTCAAAATAGGGGCGGAAGGCCAAGACCAGACGGACCGGATGATCCGTCGCCTCAACGACCCCTCGCTTGAGGCAGAAGTCCATCGATTCCGTGTGCTGGCACAGGAGTTGGAACAGTTGGAAGAAGCCATCGCAGAGGGAGAGGATCAATGGGGGGAACTCGCCGGTATGCACTGCAAGATGATCCAACAATTGGAGATGGCAGACGCACTGCTGAGGATTCAAGACCAGAACGAAGGACTAGTTGATGACGCGTTGCAGATGTAGGGGAAGGCGAGCGACATGGGCGTCACGCCTGAAAAGGGGGTAATGTTACGTTCACACCAAGACACTTACCTAATGGTTATGACTACATGGGTAAGCGGTACTTAGTCATGGACTTATCATCAGTCAGCACAAGTATCACATGTACGATAGTATGACTTGACCCTAGGATAGCGGTATTAGGGTTTGGGATTCATGAGGCGCTTCAAAGCCCTCTCTCTGTAGTACTTAAGATGTAGTCGTTGAAGACCTAGCTCTCCAGCTTGGTCTTCTTGAATCGCCACTAGCATTCCTCTTCTACTCTGCAAGATATAAGGGCTCTCTCCCTTTCTCTACCTCTATCCAAGAAGCGACCATTGTCTCATGTCCAAGTGTCATCGGACCTTGTGACCATTGTATCACGTGACCATCCGAAGTCCATGTATACCTGTTATCGCTAAGTCGTATCGCGTGTCGATCCAAAGTCTAAGTCAAGACTGACGTTCAGTGGCAACGTAACACAGATTGTAACAAGTACATCACGGACAGCTGCTATATGCCCCTTTATATCAGTGCGTGTTGCGATACCTATGTCATCCATGTATACTTGTATGGTGGTTCCTTGGAGTTCATGTTTGAGAATAACATTGCAGAAGATGTAGTTCATCATGGTTTGGAATGTCACCAGAGAATTGGTGAGTCCAAAGTACATGACAGTGGGTTCAAAGAGTCTGTACCATGTTTTGAAAGCTGCTTTCCCTTCGTCTCCTTCTTTTATGCATATGTTGTTATACCCCCATCTGATGTTCAATTTTGTGTAAATATGGGTGTTACTGAGGTCTCATATGAGGTCTGAGATAAGGGGTAGTGGGTATTGGTTGCATATGGTTATAGCGTTGATTTTTTGATAGTCTTGTACTGGTCTGAGCTTTCCATCTTTCTTTTTGATGTAAAAGAAGGGGAACGTGTAGGGTGACTTGGATGGTCATATATATCCTTTCTTGATTTCTTTGGTGAGGAACTTTTGTAGTGCCTTGTCTTCCTCTTGCGTTTGGGGATATATCTTACAGTTGATTGCATCCGGTGCATCCTTTTTGAATTCAATTGCGTGGTCCCATGCTCTTTTTGGGGGGTATCTCTTTGATTCTTCCTTGCTGAATACCTTGGCGAAGTTGTTGTATTCTTTTGGTATCTCAGTTTTGGTAGTGTATTGTTGGGCTTGTATTGTGAGTTTGGTGGCTGTAGTCCGTATCATGCACTCTGATTTGAGGGTTCATACTGTCTCCTCTTTTTCTCTGTTGGTGTGTGCGATGATTGATTTGTGGGGTATTTGGGGATTTACGGACCTCAGAACTATTGGTAGTGCTGTCTCGTCGATGGTGGCATACTTCCAGCTGAACTTTGGTTCGTATAGGGCCAGCCAGGGATATCCTAGTACTATGTCTTCATTTCCAATGTTGGTTATGAGGAATCTCATGTTTCTATGGATCCCACGTGTCTGTACTTGTAGGTCAACGTAATGAGTGATTGACCCATCTTTGTTTTTGGTGTTATCAATATTCCATATTTTCTGGGGTTTTTCTAGGGGTTGTTTCCCTAGCCCCATTCTTTTGATAATTGCAGGACTCATGAAGCAGTCGGTAGCTCCAGAGTCTACTGGTCCTCTGATGTCGGCCTTTGCTGAGCTAGTTCTGATGGAGATAGGGATTTGCATGGATTGGAATCGCGTAGTTACTATTACAGAATTTTGCTGATGAATTGCCCTCACCCAGGCTGCCAGGTTTAGGCACTTTGAAAATCCTCCCTTCCTAGTAGGTCTCTCAATACTAGGTCTTTTACATCTTCTCCTTCCTCTGCCACACTATGCAGCCAATGTTGGGTGCGAGCTTGTGGGTCCTCTCAAGGAGGTGGGCTCTTGTCAGCCTCGCTTCTATCATCAATGATGGCTTCTTGTCCTTGACTTCTGGGTTGGTTCCATGTGTGCTGGGAGCAATTGTGACTAAAATGTCCTTTTTTGTGACACATTGTAAGGGCAGCGTGGCCCTTAGCTGTGAAATCGGCCATTCTCACTCGTTTCGGTCATCTCAGAGCCATCGGACTGCCAAGTGCCACTGCTACCCATCTCGGACATCGCTACCAAGCCACCGACTTGTTATCTGTTTACACCACCTCGTTTCGCCTCATGTTTCTTTCTTCATCCCTCCCTCCATCCCACAAATTCGTCATTCCTTGCCTTGTCATATTCCCGTCCCTTCCGCCATCGTCAGATGCCCCTTGCTGCTCAAGCCATTCCGATTTCGGAGCGACAACGTTCCAAGATCTTTCAGCTGTCTCCAACTGCGACGCTGACGGCCTCCAGCCTTCGCTCCTAGCCTCATGTTTCCCTCACCATCCCTCCACCATTTGTTCTTTCTATCGCTTCTGCCGTGTCCTCCTGACACTGCTCATATTCCATCTTGGCTGATCAACATCGTGCCTCTCATGATTGTCTTGTGTGTTGTGCTCTCTGTCTTGGGCATAGGCGCGCCGAACTTTCTTTTATTTTCCTTACTACTTTCTAACAATTCATTTGTACTGTTAGTGCACCTCATTCGTATCATCGGCGCTGTTCTTCGGCCATGCATTCTTGTTCACCGACTCCCCTACTTCTTACCTTCAACTCGTGTTACTTACCTCGCGTACCCCACGTGTTTTCATTTGTCGACCCCCTCACTACCTTGGACTACTTGTTTACTTTCCCCCCATTTCAACATCTCTTCCTCACGTATTTTGACTTAGTTGGAATTTGACTTGTTTGACCTTAGGTACCGACTGCTTGTATTTAAGGACTCGAGTTTCGGTTCAATCACAGTGTCGATTTCCCCCGTTATAACTCGTTCTCCCTTGTGTGATTTCGGAACAACTCTTCGGGTCAGGTCTAAGTAGAAGACACTTGGATTGTTGAGCCACTTCGCACTTCTCACCTTCTTCAAAATCGATACTTGTGCTCTTATTTGACTTCTTTCAGCTGATCTCTTCTTCTCTCTTCCAGATTTTCTGCTTCACAATAGTCGCTTTGGCTTTCGTGAAGAGTTCCCGAACTCAAACGAGTTCCGCATTCGCCTTCCTTCCCTTCCAACTCACTCCCCCTTCATCAAATCGACTCTCAACCCTTCAATCTTCTGCTATTCTCCTTTCCACTTGTATCTCGGCCAGTCTGTATCACGAACGTGTGTTGATCACTTCGTAACACGTTCGGGTCGGATTCCACCTGCCTTCTGCATCACCCCTTCAAACCTTGGTGTCTCATTTTCCTGGACTTAGTCTCTCGCGTTCGCTCTTGGGTTCCTGGCTGCTCTCTAAACCCTAATCCCATTTCTTGATCTACTCTCAGCCCACATTTACTCACGCACGCACTTTCGAGCACGTTCAACGTATAACACTCCACCTTCCTTATGTCTTGACGAGGGCGTCCTCTGCCTCTTCCTCATTGCAGGAATCCTCCCTGGGGTGTGTAGGGGGGTTTGTGGTAGTCGATCTCTTCGGATCCTGCAAGTCTTCCTCTGGTCCTTCCTGCCAAGGTGTCCATGGCATCCAGGTGGGACAGCTGTCCTCTGGGGACCCATCCTCCAATTTGTGGCTTCAGATTGCTGTTCTTGTGTGTGTCCATTTGTGCTTGAGTGTGAATATATTGTTGCTGGTGTTTCACCACCACTTCTCTCCATTGTTGATAGGTTCTTGGTTGGTCGAGCTCGAATGTTTTTAAATATAGGTTGAGGGGTAGTCCCACCATAAACGTGTCAATGGTTTGTGGTTCATCTAGTCGATAGCCAGCCATCTGTGCCAATTCTTCAAATTGAGCTACGTACACATTGATATCTCCATCTTTCATTTTTATTCCCCTTCTCAGTTGAGCTTGTGCATCTTCTCTTTCCATGTTGTTGGTGAATCTTTGGGTAAACAATTGGGCTACTTCCTCCCATAGTCTCTCGTCAGTGGTTGGTATTCCTCCTTGTATCTGGTGATTGAGCCATCTGCTGACAGTTACGACCCATTCATTGACTAGCATCCCTTTAATATAGGTGAGGAAGAACATAGCTCTGCGATATGGGTTTGCCAGTAGGGCATTGTCATTATTGATGCCCCAGTATAAGTCCCATTGATTGGTGAACATTTTTGTGTTCTTCCTGGTTCCATCAAATATCCTTGGTGGGTCTTCTATGAATTTACCTGTGGGTTGTTGTTGTCCAGGGGCTCCCGGGGTGGTCCTCCTCCTCCTCCTCCAGGGAGTCCTCCTCCTCCAGGGAGTCCTCCTCCTCCAGGGAGTCCTCCTCCTCCAGGGAGTCCTCCTCCTCCAGGGAGTCCTCCTCCTCCAGGGAGTCCTCCTCCTCCAGGGAGTCTTCCTCCTCCAG
>WNGR01001664.1_pt1 | contig 24713 bp, 23 predicted proteins | sample 5407581 | NCBI WGS metagenome assembly WNGR01 (sample SAMN13153383, study PRJNA577476) | soil metagenome | isolation source: 80 cm soil or saprolite under Garry oak tree replicate 2 | place: USA:California | collected 2016-06-15
GCTACTGCCCGGAGGTCAGGTCGTATTCGTGCGGTTGCGCGCGCACGAATCCCGTGGCCTGATGGCGATCGGGGCGCGGTTGTGACGCCGCCCAGATCGGGGCATAGCTCTATCTTTGATTTTGAGAAGCGGGACTTCTACCGATCGACCAATCTGTCCGTCGGTGGTGTCGGCTTCTTCATATGGGCCAGAGTGCGCCGCAGGCATAGATGGCGTGCGACAGCCTTGGCACTGGATTATCGCGGCGAGGCGACATTGGAGAATCACCGGGCCCGATCTTCTTCTTAGGGTCATCCGGTGCACGATGTACTGCGACCGCTGGGCCCTTAACACCCAGCACCGAGAGCTCCAGGGTGCGGGCTATCACGATCCCCCCACTACTAACTTGCGACTGATACGTCGCTTAAGAGGGCGCTAACTACTGCATCTCCTATGAAAGCTCGAATTGAGATAGGTGTCAAATCGAAGGTCACTTACCATCTGTAGCTCGTCAGAGTTCCACAACGTAGTTCAGGCCTTCCGATGGAGTGCGAGCGGCAAGGACTTCGATCCGACGCTGCCCTTCATGGTCCCGGGCGAACTCCCCTGCAATACCTCCAGAAGATGAAACCCCGCCTGGATTTTCATTCACCTGATTTTCAGTCTGCCTGTTCGAATCTTCAACATCACACGCGCCCAGACTACGTGGACCTATGCTCCGGCTTGGGCGCTCGTAATTCCCGCGCGCCTCAACTCGTTGGTCTCCGCATGATTCGAGGCGGCGGCCTGGTTGAACGCCTGAGTTGCGTCGACATCGAAATCCAAGAAATCTCGGTCTGTGTCCATGCGATGCGGCTTTTCCCTAAATTTCATTCGAACATCGCAGGCCCCGCAGTCCTGCCATTCCCCCCTAGGGAGACAACATGGAAGCACTCGAACCGCTCAAGCAATCGCCGGGTCCGGATATATCCCGTTTAGTAAGCCATGCAGAAAGGTTTTTTAGGGCAGCGAAAGTGTAGCAACGGGCTCGGTGTGTATATCCATCGGACCACGTATAGAACTGGTCTGATAGTATGCCGCACAAACAGCTGCCAATCAACATTTTTCTCCTCTCCCCATCAAGAGTTCCACAAGAGTAACTAACTGGAAGAGAAGCTCAGCATCGAAGCGTCGGGGCGTACAACTGAGCCCGTCGTACACAGACGGATCCGCCCAATCCGTCCACTCGCGGGCAATACTGATGCTGCCATGCTCGGGCTCGCGCAGAATCAGCGTATCGACGCCTGCTACACGACGCTGCTTGAGTACTTCGAAGCGTTGTCCTCGAAGTGGATGGAACGGATGACGTATCTCTGCCCATCCCAAATGCGAACTGCGGTCAAGTGCAGTTTGCACTGACCGTGGGAACGCCAAGTTTTCGCACTCCTCCGTCCAGCTTCGGGATTTCCACCCGACGTACCGGTTGCGGTTGATAAGTTCCACTCAATAGTTGTTCCCGGATATCCAACCAGTGCTGCTTCAAGTAGCCCGGCAGCTCATCGACCGTCATTCCATCGATGCCCGGACTGCCTCCGTTTCTCTTCACACGCTTGAGCGCCTGCCAGAGATTTTCTCGCTGACAGATTCGCTCCATCCACTGCTCATCTGGTGCCAGGCTTTCTGCACTGCACTCCGCCACCGATGCTTCGGTCCCTTCAGAGGACTGACTTCGAGCTTCACTCGTCGTCGCTTCCTCGAAGGCCAGCTGTAGCTGGTTATTCTGCCGCTTTGCACCTTTGAGTCGTGCCACGTACTTGCCTCTCCTATCGTTCAGGCCTTCGTCCGATGTACCGGACTACTATGCCTTTTGCTGACTTCTGCTGCACATTCAAGAAGAATCGCTTCTTCTCCAGTCGTGTTTCCGCGACATGCAGCAGACCTCCCGCGGTAAGTTCGACCGCCTTCAGCGAACCACCGCCGGATTTACCGACACTCGCCCTGATGGATATGGGCTTTGCTGCTCATTGCCAACTCGCCCGCGAGTGCTGGCCTCGTATCCGGTTCTTGTCCATCGGCACGCGCCTTTGCTCCACGCTTCCTTCAGACCCCGCCTCGCGACGACGCCCTTGCGCTTCGCTAATCCTTCACCTACACCAGGTTGGATAAGGGACTTGCACCCTCAAACTGTCGAACATGCACCGCGCACAAAGGCGCCTTCGGCCTGGAAGCGCTGCGCGCTCCCACTTTCCCACACCACCACGACGGCTTGAAGTTTCTCCACCGAAGTCTGCACAGGGTAAGTAACGACGAAAGAACAGTCACAACGGCGTGTCCGCAGCCTGCTGTTACGAATGGTCTTCAACGACCGACGAGTTTTAAAAGGACAGACACGCGCGCAACTCATCCTGGCCAGGAGAACTACTCTCCACCCAAAGGCCGAATACATTTGCGCAGACTTGTCTTCTCGACCAAACTTTTCCGTTGCAGTCCCGCGGCGGACCATACATCGTAACAGTCTCGTTCCTGCCCGCAACGCCGCCCCTAATCCTTGCGGATGAGGAAGCACTTTACAATCCGCGCCAAATCTCTGCGTAGCAAGTGCAACGTTCATCTGCGATTATTTTCCGCCAAGCGGCAGCCTCACACTAAGTGAAATCGCTGGTTTGACTGTCGAGTAGGTCTCAGTTGGTGGAATGGTGGGGGCTGCGCTCCCAATTGTGACTCCGGGCAGGCGCCTATCTCGTCCAACATCGGCCATTCCGCTCAATTGAATCGATCGCCAAGAAAACGTCAGACCAACTCCTAACTCGACGGCACTCGTCGCGAGGTTGTAGCCAACTGCGATTGCTTCCGAAAAACGCGACGCGCTGACGCATGGCCACCAATTCAAGCCCTAGTTTGATATTGGCGTTGGCAACCGGCACCACGGTGTAGGTCAGATTCTCTTGGACTATCCCTCCAGCGCCTATGTATGAATGGAAAGGTCTCACTGGTACCATAATCCCCGTCGAAAACTCGAATTACGGAGATGACTGATAGCTGACAGTCAAGGCAACGATCTTCTGCTTCGTCGGCACATCGGCGATGCCCGCGTGTGCCGCTTGAGAGGAACTCACGAGAGGTGTAGCCGCGATTCGCTTGGCTTTAGGTAGAGACCCTAACAGATTGAAATGTCGCGGGCAAATCTGCCGGAAATGGATTCACTCCACAAAAGTGAAAGCATCCGCAGATCATTCTGCACCCGAGTCTGCCTCGGGACTCTGATTCATACCAGCCGCCGCCACATCGATTGTCTACGGAAGCAGATGGTAATCTCTAGACATGCAACTGATCTCATTTATCAATTTCGCCGAACTCGGGCTGCTCGATAATGGTTACACGATGACCGATCAGCTCGCATAAACGGTGAAAGAGTATCTCGCCCTTTTTAAAATCGAGTACGTGTCACCATTCGCTTGCATCGGCGTTCTGCCAGACAATGTCAAAGTAAGTAGCGATCATCCCTTGAACGTTTTTGGGGACACACCGCTGATACTACGTCAAAGCATTGCCAAGGATCTGCGGCTTTCATGCGAAAGTGATATCCAGAACGCTGCAAAAAATGCATTAGCCCGTTGGAAACAAGAACACAAACTGCGATCCCATCCAAGCATTATCGATCTTTGCGAAGTAAAGAACAAGATGGATCACATCCACCGTCTGGCATCAGCATGGGACAATCAGAACTACCCCGAGGTTCGAGTTTACCGTGGGCTTAGATGGTCCGACATAGACGATCTATGCGCCAAGCGTCTAAAGAGCAAGACCTTGGACGTCGACGCCGTCTTAGGTCCAAATTTTCGATACGTGCGTCCCGACCCAAGCCCCTTATGCGCGGAAGACTGCACTCGCTCCGCCAGATTGAGACTAGAACACTAAAAACGCCCCGCGGTCCCGGAGCGTTTGCGGAATGACGGCAAATCGCCGGGGCATCTTTCCAGGGCTTCCGGCGGTGGAAATAAAGGTTAGCTTGTTCGCAGTAACTCTTTTACGCGAATGCCCGGACTCTCGCTGACGTCTCAGGGTCGATCAATTCGCGCTCTTCTCATGACCGCGCAGCAAACAGATAGACTTTACGTATCGCTCACGGGTTCGCCCTGAATAAGTTTTTCGGGGTCACAAATCACCTGTAATATATAGAAAGCAACCGTATACACCGATTTGTGGGACTCACGGCCGACGACAATGCGGACTAACCGCGTTCTCCCGGAATAAAGTGCTCTTTGTTAGTCAGTCGGAGCGACTCAGGGAATATGAAGCTATTCAATCGGAGAGTGCCCCAGGGGTCGAAGATTAATCTGACAGGTCGGACTCTAGCGATCTACTGGCGGCATGTTCGGGCGTATCGACCATTTTTGATTCTGTGGGCCATAGGGATGCTAGCTGCCATCGCAGGTGACGTTCTCCTGCCACTCGGCTATAAACAATTTTTCGATTCATTATCAGTATCAGTCGACCTCGCTCATCGTGCGTACCGTACCCCAGATCTTCATGCCTCTATAGTGAATATTGTTGTCGTAACGGCTCTCTACTGGGTTGGTTGGCGTTTGATTGTATTTTCGGCCAATCACTTTGAAAACTGTACTGCGAAGGACTTGACCGATTCATGTTTTGAATACCTTCAACACCACTCGCACCACTTTTTCGCAAATAATTTTGCAGGCGCGCTAGCCAAGAAAGTTAGCCGCTTTGCATCCAGCTTTGAAGTGATTGCAGACCAATGTTCGTTTAACACTGGGCAAGCGTCAATTCGCATTGCGCTAATTGCAACCGTGGTTCTTTGGCGTAACTGCATGCTCGGGATCGTTTTTATCGGGTGGATCGTTGTCTTTCTTTCTTTTAACGTTCTCTTCTCACGGTGGAAATTGCGGTATGATTTCGCCCGCGCAGAGGCGGATAGCAAAGTTGCGGCTCACCTGACGGATGCGATTACAAACGCAACAAATCTCAAACTGTTCTGCGGCATTAGGCGCGAGGCTTTGGCCTTCAAAAGAGTGACTGGCGAGCATTTGTCCGCACGATACAAGTCGAGGATCCTAGGGCTCACCTCGGACACGATCCAGACATTTGCTGTTCACCTACTCCAGATCACCGTGCTGCTGATGGCACTGCATTACTGGTACGTCGGCATATTGACACTCGGGGATTTTGTTATGTTGCGCTCCTATTTGGATCAGATCACCTCGAACGTTACGCAAATGGGTAGCGACATCCGTCATGTGTATGAGGCCATGGCCGACGCGAATGAGATGACTGAAATTCTGGTAAAGCCGCACGAGGTCGTCAACCAGTTGGACGCGAGAGAATTAACGGTTTCTTCCACCGCACCAGTCGAGTTTCGAGATGTGTGCTTTACGTATCCCGATGCTATAAGAGAAACGCTCACAGGTTTCTCGCTCCGAATCAGGGCCGGGGAACGTGTAGGGATAGCCGGTCCTTCTGGTGGAGGCAAGTCAACGATATTTAAACTGTTCCTTCGCTTATACGATGTAGACTCCGGTGCCATATTAATCAATGGTCAGGATATTTCTAAGGTCACTCAGCAGAGCCTGCATAACACAATCGCCTTCGTACCCCAGGATCCAATTCTGCTCCATCGCTCGTTGCTTGAGAATATCCGGTTTTCGCGTCCTACAGCCAGTGATGAGCAGGTTATTCAAGCCGCGTGCCTTGCGCATTGTCACGAATTTATCTCGCAATTCCCTTTAGGCTACGATACCATCGTCGGGGAACGTGGGATAAGACTTTCCGGGGGCGAACGTCAGCGTGTGGCAATCGCTCGAGCCATTCTAATGGGTGCTCCCATACTGATCTTTGACGAAGCAACTAGCAGCCTGGACGCCGTATCAGAAAAGTGTATCCAAGATGCCCTTGCTACCCTCTTAGAGGGCCGAACTGTTGTAGCTGTTGCGCATCGTTTATCTACGATCCAACAGATGGACCGAATAGTAGTCGTGAAGGACGGTGCAATCGTTGAGGAAGGAAATCATGACACCCTCTTGAAGATGCGCAACGGGCTTTATCAGGAACTGTGGAGTGTTTAATCAGAGAAATTTTCCTCGACGCGCGTTCCGGTTGAGCCAAGTTGTCGAGTTTTGGATCGATTATCGATTCAAAAACCAGGAGAGAACATTTGGGCTCAGAGAGTTTGCCATCCGAGAGATACACAAGGGACAAAAGACCGCCAATCAACCGGAACAGCAATCGTTAACTCCAAGTGCTACTGTTTGGGATATGGGAATACAGATATTGAGTTAAGTGACTTCCGTTCAGAACGTAGTCTATTTCTATGATTGCTAGTCACAGCTTGACATGAATGGAGTAAGGCAACGGGTCATGAGCAGAGCTCCCACAATCTCAATCTTGGTTCCATGGGCAAACCGGAGTGAACTGGCTCATTGCCTGCGGGAGAACGCTAGATGGTTTGAGTCGCACGATGCCGAGGTCTTGTTAATCAACGCCGGCGGCGATGAATGGCTTATGCGAGCTTCTGCAACACAGTCAGGAAACGTGCCGTTGCGGATAATCAACACCCCTTTAAAGGAATTCAATAGAGGCTTAGCACTCAATCTTGGAGTCTGGTTCAGTCGAGCGAAGCTAATTTTCACCCTTGACTGTGATGTAATTATGACATCCGATTTGTTCTCCGAGGCGATCGAGAAGGTCGAAGAGGGAGCATTCGCTACTCTCAAAAGCAGGTTTGAATCAGAATCAAATGGAATGCCCCGACTGGCGGGGGTGGTGATTGGGCACGACACGTGTATTCGCTCTGTGCGACGTCGCAGTTACATTGAAGTTCAGTTTTCCGATGGGTCATGCACTTCCCTGCAAACTTCGGCGACTGACTTGCTTACCGGGGGTGACGCAGGCCATGGACAAGTGCTGATGAGAAAGGTCGACTTTCTGGCCGTTGGGGGATATTACTCTGGGCTAGAAACATGGGGTTGGGAAGATGATGACATTCTGTTCCGACTTCAGAGAAATCTGAAACTGCTACACGTAGAAGCTGGTGAAGGAGTACACCTCACTCACGGAGATGACAAGCGAAATCTATCTGGAGGCAGTCGAGCTTCCAGGGACATGGACAATATGACGCGATGCTTTGAGCGATACGCAGAGGGGACCTTTGCTGGCAGTTACTCCGATGACGTGGCAAGATGGAGTGCATTATGTGAAGAGCAACGAGGAACGATACTCTAACGAGTACCCACGCTTAACCATAACGCGCTTTACGAGTGTGTCACGATTATGCTGACAATGGACGATTTGAGACGCCGCCGATGCTTGATCATACAGGCCGACGATCTCGCGATGAGCCATTCAATTAACCAAGCAAGCTTCAATGCTCTCGAAACTGGGGCTATCACTTCCGCAAGTGTCATGAGCCCCTGCGCATCGCTAAGTGAGGTGGCCGAGTTTTCTGCCCGCCACCCAACCGCAGACTTTGGCCTACATCTGACACTTACCAGTGAATGCCCCAACTCAAAGTGGGGGCCGCTATCACAACATGCCGATCGAGAGGGATTGGTTGATCATGCTGGCTACTTCCCGTCCGAGGTCGACGCACTCCGTCTTACAGTTGGTAGTATCGTCGATGAAGGAATGTCTCAGTTTCGTGCTATCGAGAAGGCTGGTATTAATCCCACCCACATTGATTGTCACATGATGGCTGCGTTTAGTACACCAAATCTCTTGCGTAGCTATCTGGAACTAGTGGCCAAAATGAACAGGTTGGCCTTTATTCCGCCAGCGCTGCGACCGCAGTGTTGGGAGTACGCTCCACAAATCCGGCATCTTATTCCTGAAGTAAAGAGAATTGTTATTGTCAAGCCTTCCATATCACCCGAGGCGTGGACACAGTTCTACGTGTCAGCGATCGAAGCGCTCCCTATTGGGCTTACACTCCTTATCGTTCATCTCGGATATGCGGACGCGGAACTCGAACGTGTCCGATCTGGAAGAAAAAATTGGGACGCGGCGTGGAGACAGAGAGATTTTGATGCAATGATGAGCTCACATTTTCGTAAAGCGCTTCAAGACAATATGATCTGCCTTCTCTCATGGCGTGATCTCGCAAACCTGCACCTAACCAGCATGTAACGAAGTATGGTCCTATGTCTCTACGGTCCCAGATCGCAAACTTCACGAGCCAGATGATGTCTCCACAATGAGCTAGATGCCAAAGCGTTTGAGTTCGTCGGCCTTGAGTACTAAGCGGGGCAAGGAATGTCAATGTCCGCTACAAAAAGAAGTGCATTGCAGAATTCACTTCGCCTGCCACACAGTATGAATCCTGGTTCTCATGCCGGCTCACAAATAAAACATGTCCAGAGCGAAAATGGACAGGCACTTGAGATGGCGAGACATCTTTCAAAACGAACTCCCGATTCGCGACAATATATGATGCGAGCGCTCCACTACCACAGGACCCAGTCTCACCAACTCCGCGCTCGAATGTGCGAACGCTTATACCGTCTTGTTCCGCCTTGATGAACGTCGCATTTACGGGATGTCTGCCCTCTGACCACATATACCCCAAGCGAGAAATGTCGTCGCTCACAAGATTCCTTACAATGCGGACACGATGAGGTGTTCCGACGTCCACAATGTAATCCCCGTCGGAGACTCTGTCAATGAAGACCGATGAACAAGGCATCGATGTGCCGGCCCTTCCTGTCGAATCAATGAAACAGTTGAACATGCAATGGTGTGTTTCTATTGAGATCGACTGGGTGTGCGATGTCTGCCCCAGAAGCAGCTGCGCCAACGGATGAACACATCGTAGAGCGTTGATGCAAACCTTTTCTGGAGTCTTATCAGGGTTCCAAAATGTAGCGCGCCATTGGTGCGTGGACGTGTCTACAATGGCAAACATATCCGGAGAACATTTGTGCAACAAATCTGCGCATTCCTTCACGCGATCCCATAGCGAAAGTGCATCAATGTCGTTAGTTTTAGTAACCAAGAAGATAATGGAGTTGCCGGCCGCGTCGAAATGAAACCCATCGAGGCGGGAGCCTTTCTGATGCCCAGAGCGGTAAGATTCCGTTGTACTCATCGCGGCCTCCTCGGCCAATACAGCGCAATGCTGGATGCACGAGCTAACAGCCCAACACTCGACTATGCATAAGCCTGACCGACAGGTCTCAGAGAGTATCTAGCTGAATGTCCCAGTTCCACAGCCTGTCAGCCGTTGGACGAGGAACCGGTTATCGAAATCATGCAGGTCGAAGGATTCCAGATCTGAGCGATCCTCAGCAAAACTGTGATCGCTGCATAGCTTCGAATATTGCACATGCCAACCCCTTTGTTTACCTTCCTGCGAATACCGCGGAATTCGTTCCAGAAAGACCTTTCGTTGCCCTTGTTCTTGTGAGCGAATAGGGTAATGCTTGAGAAGAAAATTGAAGGGATAAATCCGTTTACCCTCGAATTTGACATGATGGCCTGCATTATCGGCTAGCGAAACTAGACGATGCGTCTTTTTCCATGCCTTCACTTGAACCAGGTCACTTGCCTGTCGTCCAAAGCGAAACTGCGTCAACATAGCTTCGGGATTGTCGTGCAATCGTTTCAAATTCCCAGTCGGAGGAAACTCGAGAACTGTATGATTGACTGCATTGTATCCACTTTGATCGACGACAAAGAGGCCATCGCGTAAGGACCTTCCAGCGAATGGGGAATACCGAAATTCATCTGCATCCTGATGGATGATCCAGGCCGCATTAATTGACTGCGCCAGCTGTTCCTTACGTTTCAAGAGGGCATAAAGGTCAAATGTAGACGATGTAGCGTTTGCGGGAAAGCGTTCAACACCTACGAGGCGATCTCCGAATTGTTTGCGCACTAGTTCAAATGTCCCGTCAGTTGACCAATTGTCAATAAAATAGACGCCTACCTGTTGCTGCAAAAGATGTGCGATAGAGTGAGCAACAATATCGATTTCATTGTACGCAGCAATTATTGCCACGACTGCGAAGTCTGGCGGTGCCTCTACCATAAAAGCTTTTTGGTAGAAGACATTGACCGGTTCCCTCACGTCGTCTGAGCGAAGTACTGTTCCAGAGAAGAGCAAGCGCCATCTTGACGACTCCAGTGAAATCCCGCAGGAAGGCTCCAAGGTTTGGCCTAAGGATGCGGAGCCCGCCACGACTGAATAAGTGCAGAAGCGCGAGACTGCACTCAGCAACGTGGAATCTTTGCTCCGACTGAAACCATCTCTGGCTAAAAGAAGGCATGATCCCTGCTCCTGACGTTCAAACAGGCTGAATATTTCATCTCCAGTGTCGCAATCGCCCAAGACAGTCACTGTGTACTGTCCCTTAGATGATTCGAGAAAACTGTTCTGCCCCCAGTCGCCCCATAGGATTAAATGGCGGCTCCCGGAATATCTCATCAAGTGAGTAACGAGAGCGACAATGTCTGGCGCCTTTGTGGCTGAAGACCGACGAGACGAAGCAAAGTTTATGTCCATGAGGTGCGTATCCTAACTTAGTTTTTTGGTCACGAATGTGCAACATGCGAACTGGGTACTAACATGACTTAGAACGCTTTGGTGGAACACTGGAGGCATGAAGGTCCGACGCCATGATTAAGCAAGTGGTTTCAAGGGTTCAGGGTCGCACAGTCCATCGCGCAAAAAGGAAAGCATTCTAGGCTCTCGAGTCGCGCCCCAGAACGGCGTCGTGTTCAGGTCGATGAAGTAATATTTCCCATGATCATCCATCACTATGTCGAGAGTCCCAAAGTCGATGCGTGTTGCACGGAGAAACCTTAGGATCTGATTACTCAAACCTCGGATCGCCGAGGGGACCGATTGGGCGGATTCTCTATTCAGGCTAGAGAGCCTAAAGAACCAATTTCTTCGCCCGATGCCTTCTGGCATCTTCTTTATCGGCGCCGGATCGGTGACCTCCGAGACTACCAAGTGATCACGGAGCCAGTACGCTCTGTAGAAAATGTCTGATTTGTTTTCTATAAATCGTTCGATAATCAAGTCCGGCCGAGACCAAATGCTCGGGTGGATCTCCGAACGTACAACAATCTGGTAGGAGCTTGCGGTGAAGTCCGAGGAAACGCTCCCAATTCCCAACAACCTGCAGTCACGAGGCTCGAGGGCAGCCTCCGATTCACCACCGTAGTTCCAGTTTGTCTTTATGATGAGCTTATCCGTTGGTTTGCCATCCGGTTCCTCTTCTGCGGTATTCAGTCCCAATCTCCTACATGCAAGGTGAACAAATTCCTTCGAAATGTTCGTGGCGGTGCAGTTCAGTACTGTGATTCCCTGGTTCTCTAATCGACGACAAAGCGCAAGTCGATTATGAGGAATGCCCGAACTGTGCGTGATGTCAAGGTGGAACACGAATACTTCGGCGCCAGTGGGTATTTGACTCTCGACGTCGTCATCCCAATCTGACAGCCTGGCTTGTAACCTGACACATTCTGGAAACATGGCGGGAAAAAGGAACCCAGACCAAGCTCGCCACTCGTAAATAACGATCTTACTTGTGCTTGTCACTTTTGTTCTCCATGCGATCCAATCACCACGTTCTACCCGTCGGAAGATTCTAGAGCACACCACTGTGTTGTCAGCGTCTCTGGTTGATTTACCGGAAACAGTCGGATGATTAGGAGGCCTTACGCATCGCAGTTCATTGCAGGGTCGCGGCGAAAAATCCACTTCCAAAGAAATGACTCTTTTCCATCATGCGCAATCATCAGGAAAATTGCGCGCGTATACCAACCAATGAACGCCTGTGGAATAATCCTGTACATCAGACGTCGCAGCCTATCTCGCTTGAAAAAGACACTCAAGGTAATCAAGAAGAGAAGGTTTCCAACGTGGTTCCAGACATTCGCTCGGTCAGGATTCGCACTGATTCCGGAGTGATCAGGCACATGATGTCCGAGAATATTCCGCGTGAACCATCTCCTGGTGCTTAGCCCATATTTCTTGTACCTGAGCGGCTTATCCTGACTCTGAATGAGCCGTGAAGTATCTGCGGTTTCGAGATACAGTGCTCCGTCACGTCGCGCATGATTCAGGAACGTCTGTGCTGCGAGCGTACGCACGGTAACAACTGACCACCCATCATCTTTCTTCGTCGTGAGATCCTTTAGCCATGCGTCTCCAAGAGTGATATCGGCAGTTTCATTCATCATATCTGAGCAGACCATGCAACGTTCGTTAGTAGTGAATAGAAGTCGACCTAAGAAATTGTAGATGACGGTTTCCCTATCGACAGTGTCGGTTTGAATCCGAACATTTCCCGGCCACTTGCCATCCCTGTAATCAAGTCTTTTAATCTGCGCCAGATCGCTTACGCCCCATTCGCGCGCTTGATCAACTGTAGCTTTGAATCCGGAGCAATAGCCACAGATTAGGCCGATACGCAGCACAATTGCCTTCCGCAAAGGAGCCATCCACCTTTCCATCAGTCGCAGAGATCGCATGTGGCAGCCAAGCAACACCACAGCAAACCTCTCGTCGTGAGAAATGAGTTCTCTAAACTGCTCACCAAGTGGCATCGGATAGTATTTCGATCCCCAAGCGCTTTCGATTTCCTCCCGGCTCCGAGCAACGAAAATGTTGTGCCTTGTTGGGTCGGCGCTGTTCGCGCCAACTACAAGCGCTCCGTCGATTATGCCAGCCTGTAATAGATACACCAGTAGACCCGTTACTACCCCTCCCGAAGTTCCACGCGTCCGAATGGCATGATCCGTAGAGTAGCCGACGAGAGTCTCCAAGATAGGTCCGGTGCAATAGTCGTCATAGTCTTTGGGAACAATTGGATCCCGTTTCCACAGCGATGGATCTTCATGCACGCCCGAACAGATTTCAACGCACAAGCTTCGGCAATGAGTCTTGCAGGGAGTCTCGTCGATGACGGAAGGATAGAAGCGGAAGTGCTCGTCTCGCGTGATGTTTATATTATGGTGTGGGCACATCGACGAACATGCCCCACATTGTGAACAGAGGCTTGCATCGACGACAAAGCCTACGTGTAGCCAGTCAGGATTTTTGTGGGTTTTCACGGCTTTCCTTGACCAAAGACCGTTCGCGTGTAGATCAGACACATTTCTCCGATCCGATAGTAGTCAGACAACTGTCCTTGGAGGATGAAAGAATGCGCCCTAGCTTCTTCAATAGCAATCGACTCGAATTCACTAAGAAACATCACTATTTTGGCGCTGCCAGATCTGGATAGCAAAGAGTGGTCAACGAGAAAATCCAGGAGGATGCCCAGATGGTCCGGATCGCAACCTGTCTGGAGCATCGGATGTCGAATCTTCCAAAGTGTGTGACCTCTCCCATTTCCAAAACCGTATACGCTCAAGTGCGCAGCCGCCGATATAGAATTGCCACATATGTACCCATACCACCCAGCCCCCTGCTGGTCCACGAACCGTGTTGCGAGCTTCATTACATATTCCGGTGCCTTTTCCGTTCCCAAAAGGCTGTGCGGAAGGGGATACTCACTTGCAAGCTCTCTAAGTAGGAAGAAGTACTCGTTACCAGGTACTAGCGCCTGGATGTTCAGACCTGTCATTTTGTCACCTCAAGGTTTGAAGCACCGCTCACAGCCAGCGCAGACTGGAAGTGAGCTGAGATTGTCGTTCACATGTGCCTCGATAAAGTTCGTATACGGGGAACCCATAAAGATCTGCTCAAGCGTTGATGTGCGAAGATCTCCAAGAATCATGGACGCATCGAAGTCGAAGCAACAAGGAATGACTTTAAGATCCCAAGTAACCTGAAGAATCCGCTTGCGGTAACCCCATATTATGGAACATGTCTTTCCGCGGCCAGGGAGGTTGTACAGACGGCCACTCCCAAAGTTGTGAAGATCTCGCTCCCGAATCACGCCGACTCCGAGTTCTTGAACTCTCTTCCAAAACTCGACTGCGATCTCGTGCGGATTCGGAGGCGTAATCTGGGAGTGTGTAGGAAATGCGCGCATGACAATGTCGAGTTCTGGCACTCCTTTCTTAAGCCTGCAGAGTCTCGTTAAGTTATCGAGCGCGAGGTCGAATCGATGTACGCCGTGTACCTCCCGGTAGGCATTTGGCGTGAAACCGTAGAAGCTGACCTCAATCTCCCTGATGCCGGAGAAAGCGAGCTGTTCCCACGTATCATTTGATAAGGTCACACCAAGGGTGGTGTAAATCCGGGATCGCGCGTTAGGCCAAGTGCGCGACACCATTCGAATCTTTGTCACCAGATCCGAATCAAGCAATGGTTCGCCGAAGCCGTGCAAGTCAACAATGCCGGTATGACTGTCCAGCGTCTCGAGAACTAGCTTGAAATCTTCGACTGACATCGTTCCTTTTGGGCGCGTAAGCTCCTCGCGTGGACAAAAGAAGCACCTATACGCGCATCTGTTTGTGTTTTCTATTCTGATTTCCGAGAAACATAACTCCATGGCTGACACTCCAATTCGAGGGGCCCATTTGTCGGGCCCGGTAACAAGCAAGATCTCCCCTAGGCTGGTCACGCTTTTCACGCGTATGAGGCAAAGCGGAATGAAGTGTCATTTGTCGCAGGTCGCGCGAGAGATATGAGTTGCCATACGTGAATGCTAAGCTGAGCCAATTGCGGATGAATTCAGATCCAATATCGATTGCTCCAAAGCGTCGCCATCCAATAGAGAGCACATAAGCTGTGTCGGCATTATCCATCCTTTGCACGGTCTTTGTTGCTCTCCAACGCCAACCGGCCGAATGTCCACTGAATTCGCAGTGATCAATTCGCAGGCGGACCAAGAGATGCGAGTAGGCGCCGAACTAGATGGGATGAAACCTACGATCCCGGTTCGCAGGTAGGGCCGTATACGTTCCCTAAGGCTCCGCAGCGAATAGTCTGAAAGCGAAAGTACGGGAATATTACGAAACCTTGCAGATACATATTGCTCGGTCTCTGCACGTTTATGCTCAGAGCACGTAACCAACACATCCACTACTTCCATTGTCTGGCCGTAGATGAAATGCTTCAGATGAAGGCGTAAATCAAGAAGGGTAGAATTTAAATAGATGACTACGGTTCCACTCAGTTCGTTGGCTGCCGCACGATTCAGCTGCCCCCATAGCCTCCCAACATTTGCCTCTATCAATCCTGCTTTGTTGTTCGCCTCTAGAAGTGCGCACATTCTCTGGTAGTCGGACTCACGTGCGAAGTTAGGAAGATGTGAGACATGGAAGGATTTCAGGTCCTTATCGTAAATGTATCTTACGCCAATTCTCTTTAGGCGCGCTGCCAAGTCGAGGTCTTCCTTTCCCCAGTAGTCAAACCGTTCATCGATTCCACCAACTGCTAATAAATCTTTTCGTGATACGGCGGCTAAACCTGCATGATCGGCTGTAGCTACGCGCTCTCGCGAGCGATCAGCCTGGTCATGCTGAACCTCAAGAGATGCGGGAGTTTTTCCAATCAGATCGTCGTATGGTGCTTCTATTACAACTCCACGAAGGCAGAGGGCACCGGGATTCGCTTGCATCATCTTGTTCAAGATGTGGGTCAAAGTGTTACCCACCTGGACAATTTCGGCATTGTTGAAAAAGACGATTTTGCCCCGAGCAAGCCTCAGGCCTATATTCTTTATTACTGCCGAGGCACCGTATGAGCCTCCGTCGTCTCGGAATTGTCGCACGTAAACGAGATTCAAGTCAGGGAACTCATTGAGGATTTCATTCACGACATTTCGCGCGGATCTATCCTTTGAGTGGTCATCGACCACAATTAACTCATAACGTTCGAACGCGATGTCCTGTCGGGCAAATGAACGGAGCGTGAGGCCAAGTTCTCTAGTCTGGTTGTAACACGCAATCACGACAGAAATTTCGGGATCGAGTGTGGAGCAGGTACCCGTTAGCTCTACTGAAGAGTTATTTGCAGCCATGACGTTCCCTCGAATGTCAATTTACACATTCTTAATAAGGTATCTGCTGATCGAGTTCGAGATTTATGCGACGACGCTGGCTCTCAATCGGGAGAGACATAATCCTTTTCAATGCTGGGCCTTTGGAGCGGCGATGACATATCAGCAGGAGTGATGTCATGACACAACCTCCACAGCAGAGTCGGAACCGCACAAGATTACCCCAGTGAGAAATGTTAAGCAAATATAGCACACTATGAAATGCGTGTTCGACTTGGATCTTCTCTGCTCTTGGTGAATCGCGAAACGCAATCGGGGTAAACCATGCTACGCTCCTCATACCAATGCAGCGATAGCTGTTACGCTCCAGAGTGCCGATAAGGGTGATACGAGCACGCTGGATCAGACGCTGTGCAAAGCCGGAGGCGCGATAGTGGAGTTGGTGGAAGTCCCGAGAAACTGCCAATCAGCCAGAGGCAGAAGCGGCCGATCCTTTCATGTTGTCTATAGTGAACCCTCCCAAGTCTGTGGAAGACGATGAACGGAAATATCCCACAAGTGATTCACTTCGTTCCATGGGCGGAAATCGGTGGAACGGAAAGGGTAGTCCAGAATCTCTGCCTCACGGGGGGAGAGTATAGACATCTTGTTCTGTTTGCACAATCAGGTCCGGCCGTTTCAGAATTCGAACGTAGGCATATCCGTGTTCTACGGCCGGGCGAGATTACTGACCTGGCACGATTGGCAATGACCGAGCTTCAAGCTAACTCGCCCATCGTGTTGCATGCCCACATTATGAAATACAACCATGTTGAACATGCGCTGATTTTAGCGAGAGCGCTCGGGGTTCCAGGGCTCTTTACATTACATGGTCGAGAGATCCTGCCTCCAGTACCCTGGCCGTTGGTGTGTGTGTCTCCGTCAGTTTCGCGCGCACAGGTTCACAACTTCGAAAGAACACTAGTAATACCGAACGGAGTTTCGTTGGCAGAATTTTCTCCTCCAGTACATCGAACCCAAAGGAGTTCGATCGTTTTAACAGTTGTAGCCAGGGCCAGAAGGATCCCAGACTACTTTTGGCAATGCGTCGACCGAATCCGCTCGGTCCGTGAGAACTGCCAGATTTGGATCGTTGGCCAAGATGGCGAATCGGACCGGCAAGTGAAATACTTCGGCGTCCGTGGAGATGTCTCCAAGATTCTGGCAATGAGTGACATCTTCATTTATGCGCCTCGCCCTTTTCACGGAGCCCACGATCTCACAGTGCTCGAGGCAATGGCGAGTGGCCTGCCTTGCATTTGCACCAACGTCTCTGGAGTAGCTGAATCCATAACACACATGCACGACGGAATTCTAGTGCCATTTGGAGCGATTGATCCATTTGTAACTGCTGCTTTAGATCTGATGTCATCTACGGAACTTCGATACTCTCTTGGTAGGCATGCCCGCGAAACTGTCGCGGCCAATTTTACAATCGAAAAGTGTTGGTTCAGATATCGGTCGGCGTATGCAGGACTTTTGGGTATCTCCGATCAGTCCCCGTCTACACCAGCGTAATCACTATCGGGGCATAAATGTCTCTGCTTCACACTGAATATTTGAACTGCGGAGGAGAAGGAAGACGTGCGACGATATCCACGCATAGTGCCAGTTGAAGATGATCGAGAACGCCCGCTATTTTCGGTTAAGATCACATCGTACAATCGTCCCCAGCTTCTCACCCAGACAATCGAAAGTGTTCTCGGTCAAGATATTGCCCACCATAAGATCGATATCGAAGTGATCGATGATTGCTCCTCGTCATTCGACTTTCTACGGTTCATGACGAACTATGCGAGTAGGGGAGTAAAACTGTATCAGCCTCCGCAGCGATGCGGCGCTAGTGCGATCTATACGACGTGTGTTCAAAGGGCAAGGGGAATTTGGATACACATATTAAATGATGATGACTTGGTCTTACCGACATTCTATAACGAGTACGAATCCTTTGCAGAACGATTCCCGGAATGTGTTCTGATCGCAGGACCGGTTATCTCCATCAACGAGAACGGGGAGCCTAGAAAGACAATTTTTAATAACTCGCAGCATGGGCGATGGGGCATTGTGGATCGACATTGTGAGCGTCTTGCGGTCGGCAATTTTGTTCCATTCCCGTCAGTTGTGGTCCGACGAGCGGCGTATGAAGCAGTCGGCGGATTTGCTCCCAAAATGCGGTTCTGTTTCGATTGGGAAATGTGGGTGCGCATTGCGCAACTGGGGCCGATTGGATTGATGCATGAGGCTAAGGCATATTACCGCGCGCACTCAGGACGTGCGACAGTCGCCGAGGCAATAACAGGCAATTCGCTTCGCGAGAGTCTTGCGACAATAAAACTTGCACTAGCATTGCTTCCTCGACACGAAAGGTTACGAATTCGCGAAACAGCATTTGCAGAATTGGCCAAGAATGTTTTCGGATGGACTCAACTTTGCGTGGTGGCGCGGCGCTATGACACTGCCCTTTGGTATACTGTTTGGAGACTCCTATACGATCCAGATGTTCGCTCGATCGCGGGCTTTGCTAAGCTTGTCCGCGCCATGATCTCAGAGCAGAACCGAAAAGTAGCTGACTGACGATCAAGCACTCATTGAGACTATGAGCATTCACGTACGTGTTTGCGAGGCTAGGCCTAGCACATAAGTATGCAGACCCAGGAAGGTGATGTGACCCCTGACCTTCAATCCGAAAAGGCACTTCATTCGCATGGAGCCACGCAGTGGCTAGAGCCCTTGGTTTACGACATACGGCATCGAATTCGAGCGTTGCTCCGAGCGCCAGGCTTCACTTCGACCGCAATCTTGATTATGGCGCTAGGAATTGGCGTGAATATATCGCTATTCTCGGTGGTGAGAGGTGTTCTCTGGACTCCCCTTCCTTACCGTGAACCGGGCCGATTAGTGGCCCTCTTCGAACAGGACACAAACAACAAAGATCTTAGTTCGCGACTTCCGGTCGACGCTGGCAGCTTTGCGGAATGGCAAAGCGCAACGCAGGGGATTGCGCAGTTCGCGTTGGTATCCACATGGCAGCATTACAATATTTCTGCCGAAGGCAACAGGCTGCCTGAACAAATCGATGCGGCTTGGTGTTCGTGGAATCTATTTGAAGTACTTGGTGTGACCCCGTCGCTTGGCCGCTCGTTTACTGCTGAAGATGATCGTCCAGATGCTCAGGCGACCGTGATGCTTACAGCGCTACTCTGGCAACGCCGTTATGGTGGCGATCGTTCGATCGTCGGCAGGACCATATGGTTAGACTCGAAACCTTACATTGTCATTGGCGTACTACCGGCATCATTTCAATTTTCAGGCTCTTTCGGCGGCAACACGATTCGAGCGTGGACCGCCGTCCGCCACGAAGCTCCGTATCAACTCATGCGCAGCTTTGAGGATCACGAATTCCTTGCTATTGCTCGCTTGGCATCGGGAACTTCTATGCTTAGAATGGCGGGTCGGCTAGACGCTCTCCAAAAGCAAATACGGGCCGAACGACCGCGAACCGGTGTCCACGATTCCGTAAAAGTCCGACCCATGCTCGACGATGCTGTGGCTGAATTTAGAGCTCCCCTGTACTCTCTCTTCGCATTCACAGGATGTGTGCTCGCGATTGCGTGCCTAAACGTGGCCGGACTTACCATAGCTCGAATGGCAACTCGGACCAAAGACGTCGCCATCAGGGTAGGACTAGGCGCCGGATATTTTCGCTTAGTTCGCGAACGGCTTATCGAATCGTTGCTGTTGAGTTTCGGGGGCGGGGCTGGTGGTTTCGTCCTTGCTCTAGGGGCAATCCGTTGGTTCGTGACCATTCGCCCTGAAATGACCCGCGTCGGACAAATAGACGTCGACGGCTTGGCGGCACTCTTCGCTCTCCTGTTAATCGGATTATGCGCAATTATTTCGGGAGTAATAGCCACCCTCGGTGTGAGCGGCAGGAAGTTACTCGCCTCACTGCAAGAATCTGCTCGCTCCCATACCGGAGGCAAAACGAAAACGACGCTCCGCAAGACGTTGCTCGTAATGGAAATCGGGTTAACGGTTGTTCTCTTAGTAGCTGCGGGACTTATGTTAAAGAGCTACGTACGGCTGCGAGCAACGGATCTGGGAGTTCCAGTCAACAACGTACTTACGATGCACGTCAGTCTGCCAAGAGAACGCTACAAAGAACCAGGCACGCGAGTTGAGTTCTTCGCTACACTGATTGAACGCGTTCGAGTGCTGCCTGGTGTGGAGGCGGCCGGGCTTATTAGTACCGCGCCGGGCCAAGGATGGGGGGGCGACGAGCTAATGAGCGTAGTCGGCCGATCACCTACTCCGAGCCAAGACCTCGACGTGCTTGCGCGTGGGGCGGAGCCGGGGTATTTGTCAGCAATTCGGTTGCCTCTTCTGCGCGGGCGCTTCTTTACTGCGGATGAGCGCCTAGATCGCGCCCATGTTGCCGTTTTGAGTGAATCTGCTGCGCGCCGTTGGTTTCCGAGTGATGACCCGATAGGAAAGGTTACAAGAAATGACGGCACTGGAACGACTTACGAGATCGTGGGAATAGTCGGTGATGTCCGCTATGACATTTCTGTCCCTCCGATGCCCATGATGTACACGCCTCTATACGGGAACAACTATTCTGAAGCTAGCGTCGTCGCCCGCTCAGCGGCTGATGCGGAGTCCCTGGCGATACCGATACAGCGTGTCATCAGGCAGATAGACCCAGATATGCCGGTTTCGAATGTGATGACCCTTAGACAGTCAATTAGCAAGTCGACTATGGATTCTCAATTCGATTCCTTTATTATCATTGGATTTGCCGTAATAGCACTGCTACTCGCAGGCGTTGGCCTCTTTGGAGTTCTCGCCTACGTGGCCGCTCAGAGGACAAACGAGATCGGAATCCGGCTTGCACTTGGAGCACAGCCAAGGCAAGTGTTGCTGATGATGCTGGTTGATGGCCTGAAGCCAACGTTTCTGGGCTTGGCGATGGGAATTGCTGGAAGTGTAGGCGCCGGAAAGCTTATTCAGTCAATTCTGTATGAAACCAAGCCTCTCGACCTGAGCATTATTGGAATTGTTTCGATCATCTTGCTGCTAGTCGCACTGATCGCCTGTGCTCTTCCTGCGTGGAGAGCGTCACGTGTAGACCCCTTGAACGTTCTTAGAATAGAGTGATCGCTTTGATGCCGAGAGTTGGTCGGGGCGACAGGCTTACTTACGAACTCTCTTCTGCGGCGGTCTGACAATTGTCGGAGTGGAGTCAAAATCTGTAGATGTCCAATACGAGCAAGTTGAATCTCTCTGATTTTGATGGATTGCGTAATATTCATACTTCAATGCGCTGATTGAATATTGCTCCACACTAAGTTTCGAAGGGAGGAAGCGCTAAGCGTGGAAATCCGAATCCTTCATCTAATCCCGAATCTCGCCATCGGTGGGGCGCAGCGCACTGTTGCAACATTGCAGAAGACACAGAGCCTCGTACCAAGAGTCAGGATGTTTTCTGACCTATCCCGCACGGATTTAGACTGGTCCGATGTTGTAGTTGTTCACTCGTGGAGAAGTCGCAAAGACAGTCATGAACTCAGCGTCCCTGAATTGTGTCAGAACATGCACAACAGGCCTCTGATTATTTTCAATCATGACCCGGAAGGTACTTATACAGGACATGCGAATCTCGTTCTCGTATGTTCGCAGTATGCAGCCGATCGCTGGTACGGTAATCAACCTGTTGCTATCCTGCCCGGCGGAATCAATCTTGATCGGTTTCAGAGAGTAGCTAGCCTTCGAACATGGTCGAAGGTGTCAGTGGTCGGACGTCTATCTACGATGCATGCCGGTAAGATCAGCTCTCGGGTACTCGACTATTGGCCACAGATTCATGCCGATTCTTTCTTGGTAGGCGGAGCGGGATCGCAATTGAAAGGCCTGTTGAGCTCATGCACAGATCAACGATTTTGCTTCGCAGGCGAAATACTCCCGCAGTCAACGCACAACTTTCTGCGAAGCATCGATATCTTTCTTTATGACACCGAGACACACATCGAGAGCTTTTGCTATGTCGCTGTTGAAGCACTTGCGGCAGGATGTGTCGTTGTGCTGGCTAATCGCGGCGCACTTGGCGAACTCGTTTCGAACGGCAAGGATGGTTTTCTCTTCTCGAGTCCCTCTGAAGCGGTCGAAATGTGCAATAGGCTCTTAAAGAATCCATTAGTGTGTAGGGAGACTGCAATGAAAGGAATAGCCTCATCGAGGCGTTACCCTGCAGAACTGATGCAGAGCACGTTTTTGCAATATGTGACAAAAGTTGTTATGCAAAGCCGAGGCCGCTGCGAACATGCCAATGACCTGCTCCCCTAACCCTGCATATCAGGCAACGTAATACTGATACGTTCTATTAGAATGGAAGCGTATTGCGGGTCAACTCCCCGCTGGTTGAAAAGCCGTAGCATTTTTGGTAGCAAATACCGCCGGCTGGGCCTGATATGAGCGCCGTTTTGTTGGGACTCGCCGAACGACGTTCAGAAGAGACATCGAACATCACGCTGACCTTGCCCCTGCAAAACGTATGCATTATGAGAGGGCGCCCGTGCTTCAGAAGTTTTGGTGGCCGGCGCAGCCTGCGGGGGCTTTGCCCCCGCACCCCCAGGATTTAGCGCTTTGGTGCCTCTCCCGATAGGGAGTTTCTGCGAGCAGATAGCGAAAGGGGGATGCCGTAGCATCCCCCTGCATAGGTCGGGGCCACTGAGTCGGCGCTCGGTTTGCTTCCCAGCATGGCCCTATCCTCCGCTCAGTCCGGACTCATTCTACGGCGGCGGGATAAGAGGCGCGCATCTTTGTGGTGGGTTCTGAAAGGATGACACTTAACCTTGGGGGAAAGTGGTCCGGCTGAAGAATCACCTTCCCCCCAAGGAGGTACCCAGCATGCTGAGTAGCAATGTCAAGTATATCGGCCTGGACGTGCACAAGGAAGCTATCACGGTTGCGGTTCGGAATGGGGCCGGGAAGCTGGTGATGGAATCGATCGTCGAAACCAAAGCCAGCACTCTGCTCGATTTCCTGCATGGGCTTCGGGGAGAACTGCATGTCACGTTGGAAGAAGGGACGTGGGCGGCTTGGCTGTACGATGTGCTCAAACCCCACGTGCGGGAGATCGTGGTCTGCAATCCGCGTCGTAACGCCCTATTGAAAGAGGGCAGCAAGAATGACAAGGTGGATGCGCAAGTTGTCTGAGCTGCTCCGCGCCGGGCTGCTGCGAGCGGTCTACCACGGAGAGAATGGGTTGCGGACGTTGCGGGAGTTGGCGCGCAGCTATGAGGTGGTCAGCAAAGACTTGAAACGGGTATTGAATAGGATCAAGGCGCTATATCGAGCATGGGGTATTCCCTGCACGGGCACGCAGGTCTATAGCCGGCGCCATCGCGAGCAGTGGCTAAATAAGATTACCCAGACCGGGGTGCGCCGGCGTGCAGAGCTGTTCTATCAACAGCTGGATGGATTGCAGGCCTTGCGGCGCACAGCGCGAGGAGAACTCTTAGCCGAGAGCCGAAGACATCAGGCCGTGAAGGTTTTGCGTCAGATTCCTTTCATCGGCCCGCTTCGGGCCGCGCAGCTGGTAGCCCTTATACAGACGCCGCACCGGTTCCGGAGCAAGCGGCAGCTGTGGACCTACAGCGGTCTGGCAGTAGAGACGCACGACAGCGCGCAATATCGTTACGTGGACGGACAACTGCAACGCTCGAAAAAGCCGCAGCAGGTTCGCGGCCTCAATGAGAATCACAACCACGCGATGAAGGAGATTTTCAAAAGTGCGGCCCTGAGCGCCACTCGTAGTGCGGGACCATTCCAGGATCTTTATGAAGGCCTGTTGGCCAAGGGAATGAAGCCGGAGTTGGCTCGTGTCACAATCGCGCGCAAGATCGCCGCCATTACGCTAACGCTTTGGAAGAAAGGAGGGCGTTTCTACGCAGGATATGTGAAGCCCCAAGCAGCTTGAGCGTCAAGCGAGGACCAAGGCCATTGCCCAGGTTTTCCCAGCCGATGGTAGCCTTTCGGTTTTAGCGACGCTCGGGGTCGAGGGAGAGTATCTACTAAGGGCTTAGGCGCTTCCGTGTGCTGCCAGTTCAGCACCGAAGTCTCCCAACGTATTCTATGCCCCCTCGCACAACCCAATAAAGCTATAGGCCTCGAGTCTCAAATAGGATCATGGTTGGCACGTTGTCTGGAGCCAACACTTCTGCTTGCGCAGCTGCATGAACCGAGGGCGTCGAACCACCATCGCGACATGAAACCAAGAAGACAAAGCCGCAGCTGGCTTGGTCATGCTCAAGAAATGCACGGCAAGCTGACAGCCCCGGAGCAATCGACATCGGGCTGGATGCAAGCCAAACAGCTTCCCATCACAAGGGGAGCAGGGGGAGGGTTTTTCTCTTGACATCCCCTCTCATAGGATCCCTTAGCGAGCTGCTGTAATAGTGAAAGGGACAGCAGATGAGGAACGGAAAACGAGGCAGGTACACGCTGGAGTTCAAGCAGGAAGCAGTCCGGCTTGTGGAGTCTGGACGGAGCATTGCGGCAGCAGCGCTGGTAGGGAGACGACTGACGAACGTAGAGAATCGCCTTGCGCTCCAGATGTTGCGTACGAATCTTTTCACTCATCGCACGTCTCCTCTTTCGCGCCCGGATGAACCTTCCTGCCGAGATGTTCGTTCAGCATCCGAGCCAACAAGCGGAGCATCCGCTGGTAGGCTTCCTCTGTTAACTGCAGCTGCGGCGCCGGAGGAGCAAACAGCTCTCCCTGCCGGACCTTCAATCGAGACA
>WNGR01002524.1_pt1 | contig 24712 bp, 19 predicted proteins | sample 5407581 | NCBI WGS metagenome assembly WNGR01 (sample SAMN13153383, study PRJNA577476) | soil metagenome | isolation source: 80 cm soil or saprolite under Garry oak tree replicate 2 | place: USA:California | collected 2016-06-15
TCACGTCACCGATCACCCGCGCGCACTTCACATACCCACGGTCGGGTCGATACCCCGAGTCGTACATGGCGTACAGGATCTTGCGGTGTACCGGCTTGAGCCCGTCCCGGACGTCGGGCAGCGCCCGCCCAACGATCACACTCATCGCGTAGTCGAGATACGAACGCTGCATCTCGACCTCAAGCCCGACCGGTTCGACGCTCCCGTTGACATGCCGACCATCGCCCAGCGGCGGATCGACCGGCTGGCCAAGATTGTCCGGATCGATGCCTGGCTCCGGATTGGCGATCTCCCCGATCGGGTGTTGATCGCCCAGTGTCGAGCCGTCCGAATTGATGTTGTCGTTGTCTGCCACGATCTTCCCCGATATCTAGCTACTGGGAACTGCTGCGTAAACAGCGAGAGTGGTTTGTAATGACCACTTCCAACCTGGACGACGTCTTGTCGTCTGTATACCGAGGATCCCGCAGACGGGCGCAGCCCCGGGCTGCTTTGCAGCATTGAAGGTCGTGTACCTAAATATCAAGGAACCGGACATCCTTTGCGTTGCGCTGAATGAATGACCGACGGGCTTCAACGTCTTCGCCCATCAGCACGCTGAACAACTCGTCGGCGGTCGCCGCGTCGTCGAGCGTTACCTGCAGTAGCGTACGGGCGGCCGGGTTCATGGTAGTTTGCCACAACTCCGGGTAGTTCATTTCACCCAAGCCTTTGTTGCGCTGAATGTCATCCGGCTTGACCCCTGGCTTGCGCTCCTGGCGAATCGCTATCAACCCGTCGCGCTCCCGGTCGGAATACGCGTACTCAAAGTCGTCGCCCTTCTTGTTCCACTTGATCTTGTACAGCGGCGGCTGAGCGAGGTAGACGTGGCCCAGCTCGATCAGTGGCCGCATGAAGCGAAACAGCAGGGTCAGCAGCAGCGTCGTAATATGCTGGCCGTCGACGTCCGCGTCGGCCATCAGCACGATCTTGTGGTACCGCAGCTTGTCGATGTCGAAGTCGTCGTGGATCCCGGTACCCAGCGCGGTGATCAGCGCCTGGACCTCGTTGTTCTTCAGCACCCGGTCGATCCGGGCTTTCTCCACGTTGAGGATCTTGCCGCGGATCGGCAGGATCGCCTGGATCCTTGGGTCTCGGGCCTGCTTGGCCGAGCCGCCGGCCGAGTCGCCCTCGACGACGAACAGCTCGGACTCCCGCGGGTCGGTGGACTGGCAGTCGGCCAGCTTGCCGGGCATCGAGCCCGACTCCAGCAGCGACTTGCGCCGGGCCAGCTTGCGCGCCTGGGCGGCGGCGATCCGTGCCCGGGCCGCCTGCGAGGCCTTGGTGATGATGATCTTGGCTTCGCTCGGGTTGCGCTCCAGCCAGTCGACCAGCCACTCGTTGGAGACCTTCTGCACGAAGCCCTTCATGTCGGTGTTGCCGAGCTTGGTCTTGGTCTGCCCCTCGAACTGCGGGTTGGCCAACTTCACCGAGACGATCGCCGCCAGGCCCTCCCGGATGTCCTCACCGGACAGCTTCTCGTCGGCCTTGAGCAGCTTCTTGTCCGCCCCATACTTGTTGACCACCCCGGTCAGCGCCGCCCGGAAGCCCTCCTCGTGGGTCCCGCCCTCGTGCGTGTTGATCGTGTTGGCGAACGTGTAGACCGACTCGCCGTACGACTCGTTCCACTGCATCGCGATCTCGACGGCCATCCCGTCGCCCTCGACCCCGAACTCGATCACCGACTTGTGGATCGGGGTCTTGGTCTGGTTGAGGTGCCGGACGAAGTCGGCGATGCCGCCCTTGTAGCAGAAGGTGACCTCGCGCTTCTCCTCGGTCGTATCCGGCCGCGCATCGCGCAGCGCGATCGTCAAGCCCCGGTTGAGGAAGGCCATCTCCTGCAGCCGCCGGTAGATCGTCTCGAACACGAACTCGGTCGTCTCAAAGATCTTCCCGTCCGGCCAAAACGACAGGCTGGTACCCGTACGCCGCGTCGTCTCACCCTTCTCCAGCTTGCCGGGCTTGGAGTAGTTGTACTCCTGGCGCCAGACGTAGCCATCCTTGTGGATCTCGACCTGGACCCGGGTGGACAGCGCGTTGACCACAGAGACGCCCACCCCGTGCAGGCCACCGGAGACCGCGTACGCCTTGCCGTCGAACTTGCCGCCGGCGTGCAGTACGGTCAGCGCCACCTCGACCGCCGGCCGCTTCTCCACCGGGTGGACGTCGACCGGGATACCCCGGCCGTTGTCCACCACCCGCACCCCGCCGTCGGCCAGCAGGGTCACCTCGATCGTGTCGCAGTACCCGGCGAGCGCCTCGTCAACCGCGTTGTCGACCACTTCCCAGACCAGGTGGTGCAGGCCCCGCTCGCCGGTCGAGCCGATGTACATGCCCGGACGCTTACGGACCGCTTCGAGACCCTCCAGAACCTGGATGGACGACGCGTTGTACTCGCCCGGCTTCTGCTTCGGCGCTGCCACTCCTCGATCGCTTTCTCGCATGACGACACGCGGCCGATGCGGGGTTGGCGGGCTTCCAGCACGCGGCTTGCGGCTGACGCTCGCGGTGGTGGCGGTGTGATCGGGACAATCCACCGCATGAGCCCTACTGAAGCCCCTCGTCGATCCTACTATCCCGGCGTACCGTACATGAACGGCACCACGTCGCGGCACGCCGATTTTCGATGACGTCCCACTGGGTTTCGTGCGCGTTGGCCCGGGTGTGTAGCACGCCGTCCGGGCCTGCGGTGGCGGACGAGAGCAGGAAGGTCGCCGCCCCACTCATCAGCGGGTAGTTGTCGCGCAGGAACGCAATGTCGTCGGTCATCAGGTACCGCTGCCAGATCCACAGCCCGATCTCGGCTCCGGTCGTGATGGTCTGCGAGTTCCAGGTCGGCGCGACCCGCGAGTCGCACGAGGCGTTGTCGAACCCGCCGTACCAGGTGCCGTTGCCGTTGAAGCGCATCGTCTCCGGCACACACAGTCCGGTGCGCCCGGGCAGGTTGGCGTTCGTCCACGCGGAGATGTTGGCGATGTTGGTGCGGTAGAGGGCGAACACCGGGTCGTCGAGGCTGAGCACGCCGGCCGCCATGTCGGCCTGTACCTGCATGCGCAGGTTCCAGAACCAGTCGGCGACGCCGGCCTGGGAGCCCGGGAACACGGCGGTTCCCTGTTCGGCGGCGGCGTCGTAGAGGTAGACGGTGCGCAGGTTCTCGACGTAGTCGCCGGTTCCGTCGGCGGACGAGATCCTGATCAGGCCCACGGTGTTCCAGTACGCGTGCCACCAGGCGAGGTGCGCGGCCGCGATCCGGCTGGGGCCGGCCGGCGTCGTCGCCGAGGACGGTCCGGGCGGTGGCGAGCGGGTCGCCGCCGGTCCAGGCCGGCGCCGCGACGATGACCCGGAACGTGCCGTCGGTGCGCGGTTGGAAGGCGACCTGGACGGTGCTGGCGTCAACCCGAGACGCCACGACGTTGCGGCCGCCCGCCGTCACGCCCGCGAGGGTGCCGAACGTCCGGCCGGACGCCCCGGCGCCGGAGTTGTCCGCCCACGTTTCGGCGAGCGTCGCGACGGATCCAGACACGTTCGTCGCCGGTGTACGGCCGTTCCACAGCCGGGACCTGCGCGGTCTGGGTGCTGTTCGGGTCGGCCCCGGTCACGTCGACGACGAGCTGGGCGGTGTCGGACCGCACGTACGCGGTGGCGGTCATGCCACCACCGGAATCGTGCAGCATCCCGTCGTACAGGTCGAGGTAGCCGGTGAAGTCGGGTGCGCTGGTGAGCCGGCTCAGCCCGGGGATGACCACCTGGCCGGGGACTTGCGGTCAGGGAACGTGTCAGGCCGGTTCAACCGCCGCGCCAAGCCGTGGTACGGGTCTCCGCGGCGGCTGTCCGGCTCGTGGCCAGAGCCAGGCCCGCGACCAGGACGCCAGTGAAGCCGATGGCGAGCAGGCTGATAAAGCCGGGGCGACGACGCATCTTCTCCTCCACCCGGCTTAGTTCAAGCCTAGAACTAAGTGCGAAAGGCGCCGTAGGACACCGGGTGAGCCAGCGTCAAGACATCGACAGAGGTCTCACGGACCGCAACAATCCGATCGTGTTAAGTCATAAATGACTGTGATCGTCGATAAGTCTTGACGAGCACATTGCAAAAAGCGTAGAAACATGCCCGAGCTGGCAACGGGTTCGCCTCCTAGGCACAAGCGACCTGTCGTTCGGCTCATCTGGAAGAGCGACCTACCCGACCTGCCGGCACCCCTCTCAACGAGTCCCGCGGGCCAGGCGTTCAACGCTGGAGCCGGATAGGAGCACGAACATGGGAGTCACCCGGCGAACCGTCCTCGCGTCCGCGCTGGCCGGTACAGCTCTCGCCGCCGTGTCCGTCAATGAGGTCCGCCGCGCCGGAGCGGCCGTCACACCGGCCGGGAGTCCGGTCGGTGATGTGGTCGGCAAGATCACGGTCGGGTATCAGGGCTGGTTCGCCTGTGTCGGCGACGGGGCGCCGATCAACGCCTGGTGGCACTGGAGCAACAACTGGTCGCAGCCGCCGTCGCCGAGCAACAACGCGATCCCGGCGTGCGTGGCCGGACATGCGCGAGTACACCCGGGGCTACCAGACGGCGTACCAGAACCTGAACGGCGGTGGTCCGGCGACGCTGTTCTCCTCCTACGACCAGCAGACGGTCGACACCCACTTCCTGTGGATGCAGCAGAACGGCTGCGACACGGCCGCGTTGCAACGGTTCAACCCGAACAGCAGCGAGGGCCCGACCCGGGACGCGATGGCCGGCAAGGTACGCGGCGCGGGCGAGGCGTCCGGGCGCAAGTTCTACATCATGTACGACGTGACCGGCTGGACGAACATGCAGTCGGAGATCAAGGCGGACTGGACGTCGAAGATGTCCGCGCACACCGCGTCGGGGGCGTACGCGCGGCAGAACGGCAAGCCGGTGGTGTGCGTCTGGGGCTTCGGCTTCAACGACAAACAACCACCCGTGGGACGCCAACACGGCGACGGCGGCTCCCGGGCCGGGTTCGGCGACGTGTACCACGCGTTCCACATGCTGTCCCCGTGGATGGTCGGCGCGATCGGCAACGCCGCCGGCTCGGACTGGATGTACCAGAACATCAACGTCCCGGACCAGGCCGACTGCAACGCCCACGGCATCGACTACCAGCCGTGCGTGCTGCCCGGGGACGTGTCCGCCCGGCAACGCGCCCACGGCGACTTCATGTGGCGCCAGTTCTACAACATGGTCCGGGTCGGCGCCCAGGGCATCTACATCTCGATGTTCGACGAGTACGGCGAGGGCAACCAGATCGCCAAGACCGCCGAGACGCAGGCCATGGTACCGGCCGGCTCCGGCCTGCTGGCGCTGGACGAGGACGGTACGGCCTGCTCCTCGGACTACTACCTGCGGCTGACCGCCGACGGTGGCCGCATGCTCAAGGGCCAGATCCCGCTGACCCCGACCAGACCCACCCAACCCGTCGTGTCGGGTGGCGGCACCACCAGGGTGGTCAGCCTGCGCGCGCACGCCAACGGCCAGTACGTCTGCGCCGAGAGCGCCGGTACCCAGCCGCTGATCGCCAACCGCACCGCGATCGGCAGCTGGGAACAGTTCGACCTGATCGACCTCGGCAACGGAAACGTGGCGCTGCGCTCGCACGCCAACGGCGGGTATGTGTGCGCCGAGAACTGGGGTACCCAGGCGCTGATCGCCAACCGCACCGCCATCCGCCTCTGGGAGACCTTCCAGCTCCTGCACAACCCGGACGGCAGCGTCAGCCTGAAAGCGTTGGTCAACGACAAGTACGTCTGCGCCGAGAACGCCGGCGCCAGCTGGCTGATCGCGAACCGCACCGCCATCGGCTCCTGGGAACAGTTCGACCTCATCACCCCCTGACCGGGACGGAGACCTCATGCGAACACGACACGTCGTCCTCGGCTCGACAGTCGTCGCCCTCGCCATCGCCAGCGCCACCACCGTGTGGCGTCCGGCGTTCAGCCAGACCACGTTGGACCGGACCGCGAGGCCGGCCGCGCCGGCCGCGGCTCCCGTGTCGTGGACCGGCACCTGGGCGGCGTCCCCGCAGCAGAACGGCGACACGTTCAACGGCCAGACCCTGCGACAGATCGTGCACACCAGCATGTCCGGTACGGCCGCCCGGATCCGGCTGTCCAACGTGTTCGGCAGCCAGCCGGTGACGATCAGCAGTGTCCATCTGGCACGGCGGACGACCGGCGCGTCCGTCGACGCCGCGAGCGACCGCATCGTGACGTTCGGCGGTTCGACGTCGGTCACGATCCCGGCCGGCCAGATCCAGGCCAGCGACCCGGTGGCGTTCACCGTCAACGCACTGTCCGATGTGGCGATCAGCTTCTACCTGCCCCGGCCCACCGGCCCCGCCACCGCCCACAATCTGAGCCTGCAGGTCAACTACCTGGCCAATGGCAACGTGGCCGGCGACGCGACGCTGTCCAACACGCAGGACAGGTGGAGCTACTACTTCCTGGCGAGCCTCGACGTGCAGAACGGCGCGGCCGAAGGTTCCGTCGCCACGCTCGGCGCCTCGATCACCGACGGCATCGACTCCCCCGGCAACACCAACCGTCGCTGGCCGAACGACCTCGCCGTCCGGCTCAACCAGGCCGGCCGCACCATCGGCGTACTCAACCAGGGCATCAGCGGCAACGGCCTGCTCGGCGGCGCCGGACCGACCGCACCGGCCCGCTTCGACCGCGACGTCCTGTCACAGCCCAACGTCAAGTGGGTCATCTTCTCCGACGACCCGATCAACGACCTGGGCGCCCGCCCCGACGCCGGCCAGCAGATCATCGCCGCCACGTCGCAGCTCATCTCCCGCGCCCACCAGGCCGGCGTCAAATTCCTGTGCTCCACCCTCACCCCGTTCGAGGGTTCCGGCGCCTGGACTCCGGCAGGTGAACAGGGCCGCGCGGCGTACAACGCCTTCGTCCGCAACCCGGGCAGCGGATGCGACGGGATCGTGGACCAGGACACTGCGACACACGACCCGGCCCACCCGACCCGGTTCCTGCCCGGCCTGGACGCGGGCGACCACCTGCACCCCAACCAGGCCGGCCTTCAGGCCATCGCGAACGCGGTGGACCTGAACCTGTTCGGCCGGGGCGGCGGGCGGCCACCCGTCATCACCCTGCGCGCGCACGCCAACGGGATGCTCGTCACCGCCGAGAACGCCGGGGCCGCACCGCTCATCGCCAACCGTACCGCCATCGGGTTCTGGGAACAGTTCGACCAGATCGACCTCGGCAGCGGCCGGATCGCCCTGCGCGCCCATGCCAACAACCTCCTCGTCACCGCGGCGAACAACGGCACCGGCCCACTCATCGCCGGCAGCACCACGATCGGCCGGGCCGAGACGTTCGACCTCATCCACAACACCGACGGCAGCATCGGCCTGCGTGCCACGGTCAACGGCAGGTACGTCTGCGCGGAACGGGCCGGCGCCCAACCACTGATCGCAAACCGCGACTGGATCCGATCCTGGGAATCGTTCGATCTGATCCGGTCGTGACCGCCTCGGTGGCGATCCCGGGGCTCCGAACCGCCACCGTCGAGCCGCCAGCACAGTCCGATGTGGACAGCTCCCTGGAGGGACATCCGATGCTAGCCAGAACGAAGATCGCGGGCGGTGCCGTGCTGCTCGTCGCCTCGGCACTCGCGGTGGTAGCCGCCGGTCCGGCGCTGAGCGCGATCACGGCGGCGGGCGCCGGTGCCTCCCCCCGTGCGGCGGCCGCCGCTGGTCCAGCCGGGGCGACCACCCCGTTCACCAGCCACGAAGCCGAAGCCGGAACCCTCGGTGGCGGCGCCGCGGTCGCCTCGTTGACCGCCGCGCCGACGACCCCGTACTCCAGCGCGACCCTTGAGGCGTCCGGCCACGCGTACGTCCACCTCGGCGGTACCGGCCAGAGCGTGGCGTGGACGAACAACACCGGCCACCCGATCACCGCCGTCAACGTCCGGGAAAGCATCCCGGACAGCCCGTCCGGCGGCGGCATCACCGCCACCCTGGACCTGTACGTCGACGGCGCCTTCCGCCAGGCACTGGCCGTCAACTCCAACCAGACCTGGCTCTACGAGGGCAACAACAACTACAACGGCAACAACCAGAACCCGGCCGACGGTAGCCCGCGCGTCTTCTTCGACGAGTCACGCACGTTCATCACCGGCGCCCCGATCGCCCCCGGCAGCACGTTCTCGCTGCGGAAGGACGCCTCGAACACGGCGGCGTACTACGACATCGACGTCGTTGACGCGGAGCAGCCGCCTCCGCCGCTGACCCAGCCGGCCAACTCCATCTCCATCACCAGCTGCGGCGCCGTGGCCGACAACAACCCCACCAACGGGTCCGCGGACAGCCAGGCGGTGGACAGCACCACCGCCATCCAGAACTGCATCGACCAGGCGCAGTCCCAGCAGAAGATCCTGTGGATACCGCCGGGAACCTTCTACCTGAAAGGCACCCGCGGCCTGCACGCGCGCGGCATCACGATCGCGGGCGCCGGAATGTGGTACAGCGGCATCTACCGCGCGGTCCCGCTGCCCAACAACACCGGCCTGGGCGCCATCTTCTCGGTCACCTCGTGCACGGTCGAGAACTTCCACCTCGACTCCAACGCCACCAGCCGGGACACGTCCGGCGGCGCCGGCGGCGCCATGGACACCACCGGTACCAACTGGGTGGCCGACGGCATCTGGAGCCAGCACGTCCTGTCCGGTTTCTGGGCTTCGGGCACCGGCGGAACCGCCCGCAACAACCGGCTCACGTCCATCTGGGCCGACGGCCTCAACCTCAACAACGTGTCCCTCGACGGCACCGTCGGCAAGGACCTGACCGCGACGAACAACTTCATTCGCGGTACCGGCGACGACGCGATGGCCATCAACTCGGTCAACTACAACGACTTCGGCAACGGGAGGATCTTCTACACCCCGATGTCCAACGTGACGCTGACCCACAACACGCTGATCGCCCCGTGGGGCGGCAAAGGCATCGGCATCTACGGCGGCAGCGGCCACGACGTGGCGGACAACTACGTCAGTGACACGGCCCGCTACATCGGCCTCGGCGCCGGCCGCTTCGGCGTCAACGGCAACGACCTGCTCTCCGCCACGGTGGCGAACAACGTCGTCGTACGGTCCGGCGGCAACGCGTACAGCCAGGGCCAGCCCGCGATGCAAATCGGCAACGGCGGCGACGGGCAGAACACCGGAACCGTCACCAACGTCACAGCGACCGGGAACACCATCGTCAACGCGCTCTACGACGCGGTCGGCTTCTCCACCTCGACCAGCACCACGCTGCAGAACAACACGATCACCGCGCCATGGCGCAACGGAATCGTCATCTCGCCCCCGTTCTACCCGGCGCCCACCGGCTCCGCGACGATCACCGGCAACAGCGTGACTGGGTTGCGTGCCGGCGCCGCCCCGTTCGTCAACAACTCCGGTGGCTTCACCGCCACGGTGACCGGCAACAGCTGGCAGAACCCCGAGGCGCCGTACGACGGTACCGCGGCCGCGATCCCAGGCACAGTCCAGGCCGAGAACTACGACACCGGCGGGCAGGGCGTCGCCTACAACGTCACGTCCACCAACGGCACCGGCAACGGCTACCGCCCCGACGGCGTCGACTTGGAGGCGACAGCGGACACCGGCGGCGGGTCCAACCTGGGCTGGACGAGCGGCGGCCAATGGTTGCGCTACACCGTGAACGTGGCCGCGGCCGGCACGTACAACGTCGCCTTCCGGGTCGCCGCACCCAGCGCCGTCACCGGCGGGTTCCACCTCGCCGACGCGTCCGGCACAAACCTCAGCGGCGCGGTCAACATCCCCGCAACCGGCGCCTGGCAGTCATGGACCACGGTCACGGCCAGCGTCACCCTGCCAGCGGGCCAGCAGGTCCTGACCGTCAGCCAGGACACCGGCGGGTGGAACCTCAACTACCTGTTGTTCACCGCTGGCAGTGACATCAACCCGTCGGCCTGGTATCTGGTGGTCAACCAGAACAGCGGCGCCTGCGTGGACGCCACCGCGTTCGGTACCACCAACGGCACCGCCGTCCAGCAGTGGTCCTGCGGCGGCGCACCCAACCAGCAATGGCAGTTCATCCCGTCCAGCGACGGCTACGACAAGGTGCTGGGCCGCAACGCCGCCGCCCAGAACCAGGCCTGGGACGTGACCGGCGGCCCGTCGGCCACCGCGCCGGGCATCGGGATCCAGACCTGGTCCTTCGGCGGCGGCACCAACCAGCAGTGGCAGCCGATCGCGGTCGGCAATGGCTACTACCGGTTCGTCGCCCGCAACAGCGGCTTGTGCGTGGAAGTCCCCGGCGCGTCGACCGCCAACGGCGTGCAACTGCGCCAGAACACCTGCAACGGCAGCGCGGCACAGGCCTTCCGCTTGGTCCAGCGCTCATGAGTCCAGCCGTAGTAGTAAGACTATTTACAGTTTCGGAAGATTGCGTTATGAATTAAGTATTAATTTAGATGCTGGTCTATGTACTACTTGGAGGTTCACCATGGACGGTCGACGATCGGAGTACCTGCGCCGGATGCTCATCGTGGCGGCCACCGTCGTCCTCGGTGCCGCCGTGCTCGGCATCGTGGTTACCCCGGGCACCTCGGCATTCGCGGCTACGGGCGCGATCACCGGCTTTGGCGGCAAATGTGTCGATGTCTCGGGGGCCAACAGCGCCAACGGCACCCGGGTGCAGCTGTGGACGTGCAACGGCACCAACGCGCAGAGCTGGATCCTGGGCACTGACGGCACGATCCGCGCCCTCGGCAAGTGCCTCGACGTCTCCGGCGGCTCCACCGCCAACGGAGCCAGAGTGCAGATCTGGGACTGCAACGGCACCGGCGCCCAGCGGTGGATCGCCAACGCCGCCCACGACATCGTCAACCCGCAGGCGAACAAGTGCCTGGACGCCACCGGCGTGAGCTCGGCCGACGGCACACCCCTGCAGATCTGGGACTGCACCGGCGGCGCCAACCAGAAATGGACAGTCCCTGGCGGTGGTGGCGCTATTGGCGTTGTTGGCGGCAAGATGGCCGCCCCGTACTACTACAACGGCTGGGGTAACCCGCCGAACATCGCCACGGTGATGAACGCGACCGGGGTCAAGCAGATCACCATGGCGTTCATGCTCTCCGGCGGCGGCTGCGTTCCGAAGTGGGACAGCTCCCGCCCGCTGATCGGCGGCGTCGACCAGGCCACCATCAACACGGTTCGGGCCAACGGCGGCGATGTGGAGATCTCCTTCGGCGGGTGGAGCGGCAACAAGCTCGGCCCCAACTGCTCGTCGGCGGGCGCGCTCGCCGATGCGTACCAGCAGGTGATCAACGCGTACGGCCTGAAGTTCATCGACATCGACATCGAGAACACCGACGAGTTCGAGAACCCCACCGTGCAGGACCGGATCCTCGGCGCCCTGAGGATCGTCAAGCAGAACAACCCCGGTACCAAGACGATCGTGACCTTCGGTACGTCGACGACGGGTCCGAGCGGCTCGGGTACCCGGCTGATCAACCAGGCCGCCGCGCTCGGGGCGAACGTCGACGTGTTCACCATCATGCCCTTCGACTTCGGCGGCGGCGCCGACATGTTCGGCAACACGGTCAACGCCGCCAACGGCCTGGAGAACCAGCTGCGGTCGGCCTTCGGCTGGAGCGACGCGCAGGCCTACGCGCACGTCGGCATCTCCGGCATGAACGGCTTCTCCGACCAGTCCGAGGTCACCACGACCGCGATCTGGACCGACATCCGCAACTGGGCGAACGCGAATCACATCGCCCGGCTCGCATTCTGGTCCGTCAACCGGGACCGCGGGTGTGCCGGCGGCGGCGTTCAGGAGGCGTGTTCCGGCATCGCCCAGTCCGACTGGGCCTTCACCCAGATCACCGCCGGCTTCACCGGCTAGGACCGGCAGCGGCTTGGTGCCGACACGGACGGATCGGCACCAAGCCGCGCACCGGCAGCGCGCCCCGGGCTTCGGACAGCAGGTCCGCGCGGAGTGCGGCCTCCGCCCAGACGAGGTGAGCCCACAGCAGGGTGGCGGTGGAGCCAGTGTTGCGCGGTGCAGCGCAGCACCTCGGCAGAGTTCCACGGCACCGGCACCGCCATGGAACAGCTCGTCCCAGGCGCCGACCGCTGACCACACCACGATCGAGTACAGGAAGATCGTCCCTGCGACGCCGGGCTGGCCGGCGCGGGCGACGGCGCGGTTGGCGGAGCGTTGCGCCAGCCGCAGCCGATCGGTGGTTGCGCAGGCCACCGCGACGTCGACATCCGCGGTGCCTGTGATCGCCAGGTTCCCGGACAGCTTGCCCTCGACGAACCCGCCGAAACCGACGATCGGGATGCGGTCGAACTCCTCACCGACGTAGTACCGCTCGCCGAGGGTCGGCGAGCCGGGCCTGCCCTGGCATCCGGCCCCGGTACGCCTGCGCGCCGGTCATCGCCGTAACGACGGCCGCTGACCCCGTCAGGTCCCGTTCCCGGTCGCTTCAGCCCGCGACGCCGCCCATCCGGTCCCTCCGTAGTGCCCCTGTGAGGCCGACCGGTCACGAGGCGATCTGCCCGATCACCGTCCCGGCCCGGACGGTCTCTCCGATCGCGAGCGTCAACCCGCGCAGCGTGCCCGCCTTGTGCGCGAGGATGGGCAGCTCCATCTTCATCGCCTCGAGGACGACGAGGATCTCGCCGGCCTCCACCTGGGCGCCGTCGGTGGCCGCGACCTTCACGACGGTGCCCTGCATCGGCGAAACGAGCGCGTCGCCGCCGGGTGCGGTACCGGCGCTCCGGCTCGCCTCGCGCCGCCCGGGCCGTGAGCGGCCGTCCCGCGACCGCGGCCGGCCGAAGTCGACCGGCAGCACGACCGCGATCCGCCGGCCGTCCACCTCCACGGTCACCCGTTCCCGCGGCGCCGCCTCGGAAGGCTCCGCCGGCAACTCCGTCGAGGGCGGCAGCCGCCCGGCGTACTCCGTCTCGATCCACCGCGTGTGCACGGTGAACGGCGCGGCCGGATCGGCCGGGGCGAATGCCGGGTCGTCCACGACCGCCAGGTGGAACGGCAACACCGTCGGTACCCCGGCCACGTCCAGTTCGGCGAGCGCCCGGCGGGCCCGGCGCAGGGCGGCTGGGCGGTCGGCACCGGTCACGATCACCTTCGCGAGCAACGAGTCGAACGCCGCCGGTACCGTCATGTCGGCCAGGTATCCGGCGTCGACGCGCACGCCCGGCCCGGTCGGCGGGTGCCAGCGGGTGAGGGTACCGGCGGCGGGCAGGAAGTCGCGCCCCGCGTCCTCGGCGTTGACGCGGAACTCGATCGCGTGTCCGCGCGGTACCGGGTCGGCATAGCCGATCGGCTCGCCGTCGGCGATCCTCAGCTGTTCCAGGACGAGGTCGATGCGGGTCACCTCCTCGGTGACCGGGTGCTCGACCTGGAGCCGGGTGTTGACTTCGAGGAAGGAGATCTCCCCGTCGGCGCTCACCAAGAACTCACAGGTACCGGCTCCGACGTATCCGGCCCGCGCGAGGATCGCCTTGGAGGCCGTGTAGAGCTGTTCCGTCTGAGCGGGCGTTAGGAAGGGCGCTGGTGCCTCCTCGACCAGCTTCTGGTGGCGTCGCTGGAGGGTGCAGTCGCGCGTCGAAACCACCACGACCGTGCCGTACCGGTCGGCCAGGCACTGGGTCTCCACGTGGCGCGGCCGGTCGAGGTAGCGCTCGACGAAGCACTCGCCGCGGCCGAACGCGGCGACCGCCTCGCGTACGGCGGAGGTGAACTGGTCGGGGATCTCGGCCAGGGTACGGGCCACTTTCAGCCCGCGACCGCCTCCGCCGTACGCTGCCTTGATCGCGATTGGAAGGCCGTGCTCGCGGGCGAACGCGAGCACCGCCTCGGCATCCGCCACCGGTTCCGCACTGCCGGCGACGAGGGGGGCGCCGACCGCCCGGGCGATGCGGCGGGCGGCGACCTTGTCGCCGAGCGCCACGATCGCTTCCGGTGGGGGTCCGATCCAGGTCAGCCCGGCGTCGGTCACTGCCCGCGCGAACTGCTCGTTCTCCGCGAGGAAGCCGTACCCCGGGTGTACCGCGTCGGCGCCGGCCCGCTCGGCGACCGCGAGGACCCGCCCGATGTCGAGGTAGCTGTCCGCCGGGGTCTGGCCGCCGAGCGTGTACGCCTCGTCGGCCATCCGTACGTGCAGCCCGTCCAGGTCCGGCTCGGCGTAGACAGCCACCGACGCCAGGCCAGCGTCACGGCACGCGCGGGCGATCCGGACGGCGATCTCGCCCCGGTTGGCAATCAGGATCTTTCGCATCGCGCCTCCCTTCCGGCCGGCTCAGGCGGCCAGCTCGGCCGCCGGTGTCCACGTCTCCTGGTAGTCCCGGCGCAGAGGCTCCTCCGCGTTCTGCCCGACCCGGGACATCGCGATCCGCAGCAGCGGCGGAGCCATCAGCGAGGTAACGATGGCAATCAATGCGATGATCGTGTATGACGCCGCGTTGAGTACACCCAGCCGCAGACCGACCGTTGCCACCACGATCTCGACGACACCCCGGGCGTTCATCCCGGCGCCCATCGCGATGGCCGCCCAGTGACCCATCCGGCCGGTCCGGGCGCCGAGGTAGGCGCCGACGAACTTGCCGAGGATCGCGATCGCGAGGGCGGCGAGCGCGGCTACGAGGACCTTCGGGCTGCGCAGGGTGGTGAGGTCCATGCGCAGGCCGGCGGTGGCTAGGAAGATCGGCGCGAGGACGGCGAGCACGACGGTCCGCAGCGGCGCGAGCCGCTTCGGGTCGGCCACCCCCTTGCCACCGATGAGGATCCCGGCGACGAATGCGCCGAACACCGCCTCCATGTGCAGCGCCTGGGTGACCGCGGCACCCAGCAGTACCAGCACCACGGCCGCCATGATCGAGGTGCCGGACTCGGTGGAGCGTCCGGCCAGGCGCATCACCGCCCGGACCAGGTAGCGCCCGAACACGCCGGCCACGATGACGAACCCGGCGAGATACACCACCGAGCGGATCAGCGCCGTCCGGTCCAGACCCACCGTCGCCATCGCGGACACCACCGAGAGCAGGAACCACCCGACCGCGTCGTCGAACATCCCGGCGGTCAGCGTGAGCTGGCCGACCTCGCGATGCAGCAGGTTCATGTCAGCCAATGTCTTGGCGATGACCGGGATCGCGGTCACACACATCGCCACGCCGATGAACGTCCCGAACACCACCCGGTTGTGGTGGGGCATCAGCGAACTCGGGGCGTAGTATCCGGCGGCCACGCCGGCCGTGAGCGGGATCAGCAGCCCGAAGAGACTGATCTGCAACGCGGTGGCACCGCGCCGGGCCAGGTTGGCGACGTCGAGGTGGGCGCCGGCGATGCCGACCAGGAGCAGGACGCCGAACTGTCCGACGGCGTCGAGCAGGTGCTGCTGCGTCGGGCTGGCGGGGAACAGCCAGCGGTACACGGCCGGTGCCGTGTGGCCGAGCAGTGAAGGGCCGAGTACCACGCCGGCCAACAACTCGCCGACGAGAGCGGGCATGCCGACCCGGACGGCCAGCCGCCCGAGGAGCAGCGCCACGCTGAGCAGGGTCCCGAGCGCGACGATCAGCGTCAGCAATTCGCCTGCGGCGAGGGGCGGGACAGGAGTCACGAGGTCACACCACCTTGGTCGGGTATCGCGAGGGGGTACCGAGCACCGTCGTCTGTTGCGGGCCGAACCAGCGACCCAGCGCGGGCCGGGGATCGGTGCCGGGGCCACCGGCCCACGCCACGTAGCCGTCCGGGCGGATCAGCACCGTGGCCGCCCCAGCGAGCGGGTCGCCGGCCCCGGTTTCCGCCCCCGCGGCGTCGGGCAGCGCCGACGCCGATACCAGGTCCAGCCGGTCGGTCCAGCCTGCGACACGGCCGGCCAACCAGGCGCGGCGGCCCGGATCGAGCGACAGGTCGAGCAGGACGCCCCGGGCCGGACGCAGGAGTTCGGTCGTTCCGTTCGGGCCATGCCCGGTAGCCAGTTCGACCTGCGGCATCCAGGCGCCCACGAGCGGGTTGGTACCCGGCTCGTACCGGACGTCGACGCCGCTGATCATGTTGCCCAGATGGCGGCGGACGACCGGGTGGCCGAGCAGTTCGCGCAGCACCGCCCGGAACCCCTCGACCTCCTGGCCGCCGAGCAGGACCAGCGCCTGCGCGGCGATGTTCGCGAGGACTCGCTGCCCTACCCGGTGCCGCTCCTTGTGGTAGGAGTCGAGCAGCCCGGCCGGTGCCTTGCCGGTGACCTCGAGAGCCAGTTTCCAGCCCAGGTTCGCCGCGTCCTGCAGGCCGAGGTTGAGCGCCTGGCCGCCGACCGGCATCTGTTGGTGCGCCGCGTCCCCGGCCAGCAGTACCCGACCCATCCGGTACCGGGTGACCTGGCGGTTGGCGTCGCCGAAGGCGTTCACCCAGATCGGGGTACCGGCTCGGATGTCCTCACCGACCACCCGCGCCCAAGCCTCGGCCACCTCGGTGAACTCGGGCGCGGTTGTGCGTGCGGCGGCGGTACGGCCGGCGTCGTGGACCATTACCCGGGTGACGCCGTTGCGGGTGGCGGCGATGCCCAGGCCGTTGGGGAACCGCTCGAATCGCCGGTCGGGTACCTCGATGCCGAGCACGTCGGCACGCAGCAGCTCCCGCGTCGCCGCGGTACCGGCCAGCTCGAAGCCGGCGAGGCGCCGCACCGTGCTCTCCTCGCCGTCGCAGCCGACCACGAAGTCCGCCCGGACGGTACCGGCGCCGCCCGGCCCGCCGAACTCCACCACGACCCGGTCGTCCGCCTCGGTGAGCCCCTGTACCTCATGATCCCGAAGGATGTCCGCGCCCAGCCCGCGCGCCCAGCCCGCCAGCACCTCCTCCAGCCGGGTCTGCGGCACCTTCCACAGCCCGGGGTACCGGGTGTCCTGCCCGCTGAAGTCCAGCGGTATCCCGCCGAAGTGACCCATGCGGTCGTTGGGTGGAGTGCCCACCACGCCGAGCAGGCCCCGCTGGTCCAGCAGCTCCATCGTGCGGGCGTGCAGGGTCGAGGCGCGCGACTGCGTTGTCGGCGCGGCCAACCGCTCCAGCACCGTCACCCGGGCCCCGCCCAGCCGGAGTTCTCCTGCCAGCATCAGGCCGACCGGACCCGCCCCGACGACGACAACCTGTGTGTCCACGTCATCACCGGCTTTCGGCGTAGTCCTTGACGTACCCGAGGGTGGCGCGGCTGTTGGTGCTCAAGGCGTTGCGCACGAAATCGCGGGCCTCGGGTAGGCCGGCGCCAGAGCCGAGTACCTTAGTGATGCTCGCGGGGTTGATGACGACGGTGTGTTGCGATGTGGCAAGGACGCCGGCACTGTCCTCGTCGAACTGCCAACGACCGGTGTGCAGGGTCATCAACGCCGGCAATGTGGTCTGCTTGTAGACGATCCGGCTGTGCGGGAAGCACACCCGGACCGACTTGGTGGTGTGGCTGGAGCCGTCCTTGGTGAGGGTGTCCATCTCTAGCGTCTGCAGGCCGGGACTGGGCTCGTCGAGGACGACCCGGGCCACGTGCGGCAGCCGGTCCTTCCAGAGCTGCGCCTCGTTGACGAAGTCGTAGACGTCCTTGGCCGCGCCGTTGACCCGTACCGTGTCCTCGAAGGACATCAGCAGGTCGTCCGATGCGGCGGCCAGTTCGAGGTTGGTCTTCAACCCGGCCAGCTCGGCCCGGCTGTTGCGGTCCACGGCCGCGTCGATCCAGGCCAGTTTCTCCGGGTCGTCGCCGATCGCCCGGTAGTCGTGCAGCAGCCGCACCCGGCAGGTGGTGTCAGAGAGCGGCTCGACGACCCAGGCGCCGCCCATCGCCGCGACCGGCGGTGTGGAAACCTCCTGGCGGAAGTCGATGCGCAGGGCGTCCTCATCGAGTCGCCGTCGGGACGTCCAGTTCTTGGCCTCGCCGTTGGCGGTGGCCCAGATCCGGATCCGCTCCTTCTGACCGGAGCGCTCGACCTGGTCGACGTAGACGGTCGGGGGGAAGATGCGCGGCCAGTTCTCCACCTCGGCAATGAGGCGGTACACCGCGTCGGCCGGCGCGTCGACCAGGATGTCGTGCTCCACCTCGCGGAGGCTCGGCTCGGTCATGACGTTCTCCTTTGCGGCGAAGGCGGTACCTCAGAAGTTGCCCAGTCCGCCGCAGACGTTGATCGCCTGGGCGGTGATGGACGCGGCGGTGTCACCGGCCAGGTAGCCGACCAGACCCGCCACCTCCTCCGGGGTGGAGTAGCGGCCGAGCGGGATCTTCGCGGTGAACTTCTGCATGATGGCGTCTTCGGTGGTGTCGTACGCGGCGGCGTAGCCCTGGCGGACCCGCTGGGCCATCGGTGTCTCGACGTATCCGGGACAGACCGCGTTGACCGTGATGCCGGTCGGCGCCAACTCGTTGCCCAGTGCCTTGGTGAAGCCGACGACACCGTGCTTGGAGGCGGAGTACGGGGCGCCGAGAACGACGCCCTGCTTGCCGGCGGTCGAGGCGATGTTGATGATGCGGCCCCGGTCCCGGTCGCGCATGCCGCCGGTTTTCAGCACCTCGCGCGTCATCAGGAAGACGCTGTTGAGGTTGGTGTTGATGACGTCGAACCACAGCTCGTCCGCGATGTCCGCGGTGACCCCGCCGCCGCTGCGACCGGCGTTGTTCACCAGGACGTCGACCGGACCGTACCGGTCGACCGCGGCGCGCACGAACGCCCGGATCTCCGGCAACGACCGGACATCGCACACCGCACCGTCGACTTCGAGACCCTCGTCGCGTAGGTCCTTCACGGTCACGTCGACGCCATCGGCCGAGCGCGCGCAGACGAAGACCGCGTGCCCCGATGCCGCCAGTGTCCTGGTGACCGCGAGCCCGATACCGCTGGTGGCTCCGGTGACCAGAGCAACCCGCTGGCCGTTTCCCGACATGCTTCTCCCCCGGGTCTCAGACCGCATGTACCGCGGCGAGTCGGTCGTTGACGGCCGCGAGCAGCGCCCGGGGCGTCTCCGCCTCAGTGATCGTGGTGTCGTCGAGCTGGATGGCGTACTCCCGCTCGATCCGGCCGCCGGTCTCCAGCAGCGCCAGCGAGTCGTAGCCGAGGGCCTGGAAGTCCAGGTCGAGGATGTCGCCTTCGAGGTCGATGCTCTCGTCCTCGCCAGCCGCCTCGCGCAGGATGCGTTTGAGCACGTCGATGGTGAGTTGCTGGCTGCCCATGTCGGTCTCCCTTCTCAGTGAGGCCACGCGTGCCGGGATCACCGGCCGGCGCGGCGCACGATCATGACGGAGTTGAAGCCGCCGTACCCGCGCCCGATGATGAGCCCCGTGTCCACCCGCGCCGATCGCGCCTGGAGCACCAGATCGAGCCGGTACTCCTCGGCGGGCGAGACGTTGGTGGTCGGTGGGATCACGTTGTCCCGGATGGCCAGCAGCGCGGCCACCAGGTCGAGCGGTCCGGCGCCGGAGTACAGCCGTCCGGTCATCGTCTTCGGCGCGGTGACCGGTACCCCGTTCGGTCCGAAGACCGTGCCGATCGCCTCGGCCTCGGCACGGTCCAGTTCGGGGACGGCCGCGGCGTCGGCGAACACGACGTCGACGTCGCCGGGGGCCAGGCCGGCGTCGGCCAATGCGAGCCCGATCGCCCGGCGCAGTCCCGGTTCCCGGCCGCTGCCCGGCTTCGGGTCGAAGGTGGCGCCGTACCCGGCGATCTCGCCGTAGACCCGCGCACCCCGGGCCTGCGCGGACTCGCCGTCCTCCACGACGAGCAGCGCCCCGCCCTCGCCCGGCACGTGTCCGGCCGCCTCGGGGTCGAAGGGTCGGTATGCCCGGGCCGGGTCGTCGCTGGTCGAAAGCCGGCCACCGGCGAGCTGCGCGACCCAGCCCCACGGGCAGATCGAGCCGTCCACCCCACCGCTGACCACGAGCCGGCAGCCCTTGCGAATCTGCCGCCGCGCGTGCGCGACCGCGTCCAACCCACCAGCCTGGTCCGAGACCAGCACGCCGCTGGCGCCGCGCATCCCGTTGCGGATGGAGATCTGGCCGGTGTTCACCGCGTAGAACCAGGCGAATGACTGGTACGCGCTGACGTACTGGCCGCCCTTGCTCCACAGGTTCTGCAGCTCGCCCTGGCCGAACTCGAAGCCGCCCGACGAGCTGGCCGTGACGACGCCCATGTCGAACTCCGGCCACTGCTCGGGCTCGACGTCGGCGTCGGCCAGCGCCCAGTCGGCCGCCACGAGAGCCAGGTGCGTCATGTGGTCGGTCTGCGGGATCAGCCGGCTCGGCAGGTGGTCCCGGGCGACGAAGCCCGGCACCTCGCCGGCGAGCCGGGACGGGTATCCCGCCGCATCGAACCGGGTGACCGCCCCGATCCCGCCGCGCCCGTCACAGGTCGCCGTCCAGTAGTCGTCCGTTCCGAGCCCGTTGGGCGCGGTCACGCCCAGGCCGGTCACGACAGCGGTTGCGGTCAAGCCGCTCTCCGGAGCACCATCGCGCTCTGGAAGCCGCCGAACCCGCTGCCGACGGTCAGTACCCCGTCCATCGTCCACTCGCGCGCCTTGAGCGGTACGTAGTCCAGGTCGCAATCGGGATCGGTCTCGTGCAGGTTGGCCGTCGGCGGCACGAGGTTGTTCTCGATGGCGAGCACCGACGCGGCGATCTCGATGGAACCGATGGCACCGAGCGAGTGCCCGACCATCGACTTGATGGAGCTGACCGGCGTCCGGTACGCGTGCTCGCCCAGGCTGCGCTTCATGGCCGCGCTCTCGTGCCGGTCGTTCTGCTTGGTACCGGAGCCGTGTGCGTTGATGTAGTCGATGTCCTCCGGGTTCATCCGCGCCTCGTCCAGCGCCGCACCGATCGCCTCGGCCATCTCCCGCCCGTCGGGCCGCAGACCGGTCATGTGGAAGGCGTTGCACCGGGTGGCGAACCCCGCGATCTCGGCGTAGATGTGCGCTCCCCGGGCCCGGGCGCGCTCGTACTCCTCCATGACGAACATTGCGGCTCCCTCGCCAAGGACGAACCCGTTGCGGGTCCGGTCGAACGGCCGGGAAGCGTGCTCCGGGTCGTCGTTGCGCGGTGTCGTCGCCTTGATGGCGTCGAAGCAGGCGACGGTGATCGGCGAGATCGGTGCGTCGGTGGCGCCGGCGATCATCACGTCGACCGACCCGTCCCGGATCAGCTCCGTGGCGTATCCGACCGAGTCCAAACCGGACGTGCAGCCGGTGGACACCACCGTTGCCGGTCCCTCGGCGCCGACCGACCACGCCACCTCGCTGGCGAAGGAGCTGGGTACGAAGTAGTCGTACAGGTGCGGTACCGCATAGTTGTGGTCGACGAGATCCAGCCGCCCGCCATCGCTCACCACCCGGTACTCCCGGTCCAGCCCCATCGTGGCGCCGACCGCGCTGCCGACGCTCACCCCGGTCCGGTACGGGTCCAGGTCGGTCTGTTCCAACCCGCTGTCGGCCACCGCCTCCGCGGCCGTCACCACCGCGAACTGCACGGCCCGGTCCATCCGCCGGATCTCCTGCGGGCTCAACCCGTGTGCCTCCGGGTCGAAGTCGACCTCCGCCGCCACCCGCGAACGGAAGGGCGTGGGGTCGAAGAAGGTGATGCCTCGCGTGGCGGTCCGGCCGTCACTCAACAGGCTCCAGAACTCCTTGACGCCAACGCCTCCCGGCGCCACCACGCCGGTGCCGGTTATCACTACTCGCCGTCCCATCTGGACGTCGCTCCCTTCGGGAAGAGGGTCGTTACGAAGACTCGGTCCAGTGGTAGAAGCGCTTGGCCATCGCGTCCGCCGGCGAACGCCAGGTGGCCGGGTCGTACGCCTCGATGTACGGCTTGAGATCGGCGCTCACCTTGACGAAGAGCGGATGGGTCTTCGCGTCCTCGATCGCGCTGCCGCCGTCGTCGGAGTCGAAGTCCTGGAGGTGGAAGTACAGGCCGCGGTAGGCGAAGAGCTGGCGGCGCCGGGTACCCATGAGGCCGGACATCTCGCTGCCGTCGAACTGTTCGAAGATCTGCGCGACCTCTGCCATCGAGTCCGGGTGCATCCGGGCCACGATCAGCGTGCTGTGCATCGGTTTCTCCCTGAGCTGCGACGGGTCTGCGGGGCCGTACGACGGCCGTTACCGGTGGCTCACGGCAAGGGTTCTGCCGACCGGGTCGCCCACCTTCCAGCTACGGGGGGTGGGAAACGGTGGCGCGGGGGTGAGTCGGCGCCGGACAGCCACGCCGGCATGGCGGCTGGAGATCCGCCGTGGGTCCCGGTCCCGCGCGGACGGGGCGAGCAGCACCACGAGCAGCGCGGCCAGCTCCTGCGGGTCGAGGCGGCCCTCGACGATGGCGAACCGCGTCGGCGCCGTCATTGCGGGAGGTTCCCGTGCTTGCGCGAGGGTACGCCCGCGTGCTTGGTGTGCAGCATGGCCAGCGCCCTCGCCAACACCGTGCGGGTCTCCCCTGGGTCGATGACGTCGTCGACGAGGCCGCGCTCGGCCGCGTAGTACGGATGCATCAACTCCTCCTTGTATTCCTTGATGCGCTGCCGCCGGTGCGTTTCCGGGTCGTCGGCGGCGGAGAGCTCCCGCCGGAAGATGACGTTGACCGCCGCCTGCGGACCCATCACGGCAATCTCGTTGCCGGGCCACGCCAGGGAGAGATCGGCGCCGATCGAGCGCGAGTCCATGACGATGTAGGCGCCGCCGTACGCCTTGCGCATGATCAGCTGGATCCGCGGTACCGTCGCGTTGCAGTACGCGTAGAGCAGCTTCGCGCCGTGCCGGATGATCCCGCCGTGCTCCTGGTCCACGCCGGGCAGGAAGCCGGGCACGTCAACGAGGGTGATCAGGGGGATGTTGAACCCGTCGCAGAACTGTACGAACCGCGCCGCCTTCTCGCTCGCGTGGATGTCGAGGACTCCGGCCAGGTGCTCGGGTTGGTTCGCCACCACCCCGACGGTGTGTCCGTCGAGCCGGCCGAGGGCACAGACGACATTGGCCGCCCAGCCTCGTTGTATCTCGAAGTACTCACCGTCGTCGAGCAGCTCCTCGATGACAGCGCACACGTTGTACGCCTGGTTCGGCGCCGCCGGTACGATGCTGGACAACGCATCGGTCCGCCGGTCCGCCGGGTCGTCCGGAGGCACCGCCGGCGGTAGCTCCCGGTTGTTGGCCGGCAGCAACGACAGCAGATACCGCACGTCCTTCAGACACGACACCTCGTCGTCGTAGACGAAATGCGCCACCCCCGACCGGGCGGCGTGGACGTCCGCGCCACCCAGTTCGTTCTGCGTCACGTACTCGCCCGTCACCGCCTGGACCACGTCGGGACCGGTGATGAACATCTGCGCGATGTCCCGCACCATGAAGACGAAGTCGGTCAACGCCGGCGAGTAGGCCGCACCGCCGGCGCAGGCTCCGAGCATGACGCTGATCTGTGGGATCACCCCGGAGGACCGGACGTTGCGGCGGAAGATCCCACCGTAGCCGGCGAGGGCGCTGACCCCTTCCTGGATCCGGGCGCCGGCACCGTCGTTCAGACTCACCAGCGGTGCACCGGCCGCCTCCGCCAGGTCCATCAGCTTGTGTATCTTTTCGGCGTGCGCCTCGCCCAGCGCGCCGCCGAAGATCCGGAAGTCGTGCGCGTAGACGAAGACCGTGCGGCCGTACACCGTGCCCCATCCGGTCACCACGCCGTCGGAGTGCGGCCGCCGCTGCTCCAGGCCGAAGCTGGTCGCCCGGTGCCGGCGTAACGGTTCGACCTCCGTGAACGACGACTCGTCGAGCAGCAGGGCGATGCGTTCGTGGGCGGTGAGTTTGCCTTTCGCGTGCTGGCGTTCGGTCGCGTCGGGATCGGGTCCCCGTCTGGCGGACTCCTTGATCTCGGTCAGCTCAGCCAGTCGCTGGTCTGTCGTCGGTGCATCCGGTCCCGACATCGGCCGCTCGTCGGCGACGGTATCTGCGTTGACGCGCACGCTGTTGCCTCCCCGCATCGACGGATTCGCTTTCACCACGGCCGGGCGCACGGAAGGACCGCGTCGTCCAGCGCGATGCACCACAGCCTGCGCGCAGGCGAAAACCACGGCGTCACCCGGGGACGCCGGCCACCCTGGGGAGATCGCCGGAACCCGCCGCGCGGGTCAGAAGGGGTTGCGCTTGATCTGTCTGGTGGCGGCGGTCGAGGCGAGCGCGTAACGCTGGTCCGGCAGCAGCGCGTTCTGCCGGATCGCCACCTCGGCGAGCTTGATGGCGTGCTCGTCGCCCAGTTCGACAGCGGCCGCGACCAGCTCCGCCTCCGCGGCGGGATCCGGGGGTACCGAGGTCGGCAGCGTCGGGCAGGCGCCGCTCGACATCGACCCGAAGTGCGACCGCATCGTGTCGCTGCACCGGCGTGCCGCCAGGTACGACGGCCACCGTTGCGCCTCCGGCAGATATTCGCAGACCAGCCGGACAGCGGCGGGGGCAGTGATCGCATGGATCAGCGGTACCGGGAAGCTCGGTCGGGTGCGCGCGTAGAACCCGGCGCTGTCGACGATCAGCTCGTCGAGCGCGACCACGGCGTCGGCGGTACCGCTCGAGTGGGTCTCGGTCGTGGCGCCCGCCGGCTTCGGACCGGAGTATCGGGCCGCCCAGTATCCGAGACTCTCCGCCAGTTCCCGCCGCT
>WNGR01001666.1_pt1 | contig 24695 bp, 17 predicted proteins | sample 5407581 | NCBI WGS metagenome assembly WNGR01 (sample SAMN13153383, study PRJNA577476) | soil metagenome | isolation source: 80 cm soil or saprolite under Garry oak tree replicate 2 | place: USA:California | collected 2016-06-15
GGCGCGATGTCGATGACCAGCGGGCCCAGCGTGTAGAAGGGCGCTTCGTGGCACCATTCCATTTCCAAGTCGACCTGCTCCTTGATCTTGTCCATGGGAATGTGGCCGGGGCCTTCAATCATCACCTGAACATCGTGCTCCCAGGCTTTCTTGGTCAATTCGCCGAGCACTTTGAGTTCGGCAAATTGCGCTTCGTCGCTGGCGTCCGCGATCGAGCCGGGCCGCAAGCCGTCGCCGAGCGAAAAACTTACGTCGTGCTTCTTGAACACTTTGCAGATTTCGTCAAAGTGTTCGTAGAGAAAATTCTGTTTTTTGTGATGCTCCATCCAGTGGGCCATGAGCGAGCCGCCGCGGCTAACGATACCGGTGATGCGCTTGCGCACGAAGGGCACGTGTTCGCGCATGACGCCGGCATGGATCGTCATGTAATCGACACCCTGCTCGGCTTGCTCTTCGATGACTTCGAGCATCAGCGCGAAGGTCAAGTCTTCCGGGCGCCGCACGCGGGAAATGGCTTCGTAGACCGGAACCGTGCCCACGGGCACGGGCGACGCGTCAATGATGGCTTTGCGGATTTCCGGAATATTCCCGCCGGTCGAGAGGTCCATCACCGTATCCGCGCCGTAGTGGACGGCGTGGTGCAGTTTCTTGAGTTCTTCGTCAATGTTCGAGCTGGTCGCGGAATTTCCGATGTTCGCGTTGATTTTGCATGTGCTGGCGATGCCAATGGCCATCGGCTCGAGGTTGCGGTGGTTTACGTTCGCGGGAATGATCATGCGCCCGCGCGCGACTTCGCTGCGAACCAGTTCCGGCTCCAATTTTTCGCGCCGGGCGACGTATTCCATTTCCTCGCTGATGACGCCCTGACGCGCAAAATGCATCTGGGACATGTTCCTGCTGCCGTCGGAGGCGGCCGCAGCCGCTTCGCGTTTTTCAATCCAGCTATCGCGCAATGCCATACGCCCTCTCAAATCGCTTAGACGTGACCGGTGACCCTTTGCTCGGCGTCACCGAAACTCTCAAAGTAAACACAGCAAGCTTCCGGACGACTGCCAAGGAGTTCCGCGTCCGCGTAAAGAGGAATTATGGCACCGCGGGTGGGAGGCGGCAACCACGAGAGCCAATGACAAGGAATGACAAGGGCGTTCCGCGGAATAGAGAGAGTAGGATTCTGCCAGCCTTTGTCTCGCGCGTGAGAATGAACCTGAGAATTTCTTTGCTGGCTGGTTGGTTAGCTCTGGCGTTCCTGTTGAGACTCCCCGCGCCTACACGGCGGGGATTCCTTGGAGTTACAAGCAATTGCTTGCTCGTCTCCAACGATGGTTCCTGCTTCACGGGCGCGCGCCTAAGCTTGCGCTTAGGTCTTATCGTGCCTCCACAGGCAGATGCCGAGCCTCCCTCGGCCAGGGCAAAGTGCACGACGCGCGCTTTTGCCTTGTCAACGGAGCCTTATATCTCCATATCTCCATGCCTCAAGGGCAGGGGCTCTACGGCTCTGCTGGTAGCAACGACCCTTGCGGACGAGCGGGCGACGAGCCTGGCGGAGGCGCGGACGGCGGTGGAGGCGGACCTAAAAACGCGGGAAGGCAAGACGCGAAAAGCTGGGAAAAAAGTTCATGGGGAAACATCTCGGCACGATGAAGCAGTCGAAGCAGCGCGCGGGAAACGATCTGGAAGACTTTTGGATACTCATGAAACTCGACAAAGACGGCGCGGCGAAGGAAGTTCTGTTGCATCCTGCGACCAAGATGGGCGCGTGCGCCAAGGAGGCGCTACTCAAGAGAGTACGTTCTCACCACCGCCGCGAACAGCGTATCGGGTGAGCGGGTACATGAAATTGACGCATTGAGCTTGCCGCACGCCTGCGCCAACCGTGATGGCCAAGGGAGCTCGAGGCAGATCGCGGCAGCAAGCCAGGCTTGATTCTTGTCGAACGAGCAGACGAGCCCCCGGTTGCTCGGCATTCTCCGGGGTTGCGCCGAGGCAGCAATCGGGTGATCACCCGATTGCCTGAAAGCAAGCTCCGCTTAGATTGATAGCGCTGGTCACCGGAGCGGCGAACTGCGGCCTTCTGATCCTCGCCGTGCTGGAGAGCAACCCGGCTCCGACTCGAAAGAGCGTGACCTGCCAACCTGAAGCAAGAACCAGGAAGTAAGAAAAGCAAATGGGAGGATCGACCATGTCCTACGATCCGAAACTACTCTTCGAGCAGATATCGGTGTGTTTGAACGAGAACCCCCGCAAGACGCTGGAAGAGCTGGCGCAAAGCCTGCGTGTGAGCAAGAGAACCATCAAGAAAACCGTGCGGTCGTTAACTGGAGGAAATTTCAGGCACTACCGGGAAGAAGTCCTGATGGAACGGGTAAAGGGCTTCTTCGCGATGCAGCCCGGTGCGGCGATCAAAGTGCTGTCGATCGACCTGGGCTTCAAATCGCCCAGTTCCTTCGCGCGCGCGGTGCGGCGAGCGTCAGGCGCGTGCCCCGGAGAATTGCGCACCTTTGTCGCGGGCGAAGCTCCGGCAGCGGAAAAACATGCGACATTTTATTGAGAATTGAGTGTGAGCGAAGCCGCTCGAGCCAAACGGCCAAGGAAATGTTGCGGCGCCGCGTAGACCTGCCCACACGGCCTTTTTCGAGCGAACTGGAGTGTTCTCAAACGGCTCACCGAGATTGCGATTCCCGGAATCTTTTGATCAACCAGCAGCGCCGTCGTGCATGACCAGCCGCTCTCTCTACCTGGATGGCCGATACCTGATCAAGAATCCCACGTGGCACGCCGAAGAGTCAGCGTGGAAAGCCCTACAGATCCTTCGCATGTTGCGCCGGAACCGCATTTCACCGTCGAATGTTTGTGAAGTCGGATGCGGAGCAGGAGAAGTCCTGAAGCAGATTCAACCGCAGCTCGCCGGAAGCTATTCTCTGGGGATACGACATCTCGCCTCAAGCGATCGAGTTAGCCAAGAACCGGGCCAATGAAAGGCTGCACTCCCACCTTGGGGATTTCAGCGACGTCAAGAATGCTTACTTTGAGCTGATTCTCGTTCTGGATGTGATCGAGCATCTTCAGGATTATTTCGGATTCCTGTGCGACTTGAAGGAGAAGGGCCGCCACAAGATTTCACATTCCCCTGGATCTTCCGGTGCAAACAGTAGGGCGCAAACACGCGCTGCTCAAACGCCGCGACATGTACGGGCATTTGCACTATTTCACGAAGGAGACCGCCCTCGAAACGCTCCCGCGAAACCGGGTACGAGATTCTGGACTGCTTTTACACGCCGCGAGCGAATAATCTTGGGGCGGCGCCAGGGCAGCGGCTGCTCAAGCTGCCTCGCTGGCTGTTCTTCAACCTTCACGAAGACCTGGCGGTGCGCATCCTGGGCGGTTACAGCCTCCTGGTTTTGGCCCGCTGAAACCACTCCATCATTCGAACAGATCGGGCTGGGCGCGGGAGATGCGCTGCCAGAGCGGCTGGAACTGGAACCAGCCGGCAAGATGCGAGCCCACGAGCGCGTACGTGTTCTTCGCGGTTTCGTGGGGAATGCGGTGCGGCTGGCCCGCGGCTTCCGCGAGCAATTGCGCCTGGCAAGAGCGGTCCATGGTGATGAACCACCAAGCGGCTTCATCGACCGTGTGGCCAACGGTAAGCAGGCCGTGATTGCGGAGAATGGCAGCTTTCTTCGCGCCAAGAGCATGGGCGATGCGGTCGCCCTCCGCAGTTTCTTCGACGACGCCGCTGTAATCGTCGAACACCACGTGATCTTCGTAAAACGCGCAGGCATCCTGGGTGAGCGCGTCGAGCCGGCGGCCCAGCGAAGACCACGATTTGCCATAAAGCGAATGGGCGTGGGCAGCGGCAATCACGTCCGGCCGAGCGGCGTGGATGCGGGAATGAATCGCAAAAGCGGCGAGATTGACTTCAGCATGGCCTTCGACGACTTTGCCGGAGTGATCCACCAGAATCAAGTCGGAGGCGCGAATCCGGCCGAAGTGCAGGCCAAACGGATTCACCCAGAAATGATCGAGGCGCTCGGGGTCGCGTGCGGTGATGTGGCCGGCGACGCCTTCGTCAAAACCGAATTCGGCGAAGAGGCGAAAAGCGCCAGCGAGGCGCTCCTTGCGGTGGCGGCGCTCTTCGGCGGCGGTCGAAAAGACGGGCGGGCGCGGAACACGCTCCATAAAGTGACTGTGCGCCGGTTGGGCAGCGGACGATGATGGTTGCGGCATGGGAACCTCCCAGGTAAAAGGGTCGAGGGCGGCAGCAAGAATTTTGCACCAGCAAGAAGCCGTTGGGAAGAGGAATACCGGAGGGGCTACAAAGACTTCCAGAAAGGAAAACGCCCCGAGCGGGCCGGGGCGTTTCGGGAAAGCAGAAAAAAGTCAAATTCAGGTCAAAAAATTCGTGCTACGGCTTGGTCGGAGTTGTATTGGGTGCGGGCTTGGCGGCCGGCGGCTTCTGCTGCGCAGGGGCACCGCCCTTCACCGGATAGGCCTGGTCGTAGAGGCGGACGATGTCCTGGGTGACGTCAATCTGGGGCGAGGAGAAAAGAATGGGAGTGTTCGGGGTGGAAGAATCCAGGACCACGGTGTAGCCGTTCTCGCGCGCGTAGCGGTCGAGTACGTCGACCATCTTGCGGCCGATGCGGTCGATGACCTCGCCCAGCGCGGCATTGGAGTCTTCTTGCAATTCATTGTTCTTGCGGTCGAACTGTGTCGTGAGGCGCTGGCCTTGCGCAGTCAACCGCTGAATTTCGTCCTGACTGCACTTGCCCTCGCACGCGGCCAGGCGCTGCCGAAGATCGTTAATCTGCTTGTTCATGTTTTCAATCTCGGTCTGGCGCGGCGCGAACTGCGATTGCAGTTCGGCCTGAGCCTGCTTCCCTTCGGCGGTGCTGCCGATGGCCCCCCGAATATTAATCACGCCGACCTTGCCAGGCGCCGGGCTTGGGGCAGGTGACTGCGCCCGGACCACCGCAACAATCAGAAGGCCGGCCGCAGCGAGGGCAACCGTATGCAATTTCATCCTGGAATTCACTTTATTCTCCTTATTCTTTGAGACGATTCGAAAAGCTGGAGCAAGGCAAGGCCCCGCCAGCCAAACCTAAACTTTTCCCCGCTCCCCCAGCGGGTAAAACGAAGGCACTCGAAACGTCGAAGTATAGCCGACGCGCTTCCCTCTCTGCAATCGCAAACGGCCAGCGCCTCGAACGCGGCCCTTGAAAGCGGCGTGCAAGGGGTCTTCGACCCTCAGTTCGGCATGGGGAAGAGCAAAACACGCATGTTCGCCTGGTCCACAATGACCGCCAAATTCGTGAACTGATCGATGGCCACGCCAAACGTGGGCGAGCCGGGAAGACCCAGGGTCTGCTGCGTTTTAAAAGGATTCGAGATGCTGTCCACGATAGAAATCGTGTTGCTTGCGGAGTTGGAGGTGAGAATTGCGCCGGTCTGGGGATTAATGGCGAGAGAAGTCGGATTGATGCCAACATTAACCGAGCTGCCGCCGCCGGTGTCCGGGTTGAATTGCACGATGGTATTTGTCCCGCTGGAGTTGGCGTAAAAGACGCCGTGGTTCGCCGTGCCCGTAAACACCGTTGGGTCGAAAACGACGCCCGTGGGGGGGCTCGAGACAAGACCGGAGGCACAGGTCGTACTTGTTGTATTTTGACAAAGAATCGGCGTGGCGAAACCGATCTCGACCACGGCAAGCGAACCAGACGGCCCAATGCCGCTGCTTAACTGTACGGCACTGACCACCGCAACGCCTTGGTTGTTCGCACCGCGGTCGGGATCGATGGCGACGGCAATGGGCTGTTGAATACCGCCGACGCTCGTAACGGTCGGCGTCGTAGGAGGAGTCGTGCCGGCCGGGGGGAACAACGAGGCCAAATTGATGACACTAACGCTATTGTCGCGCGTGTTCGCAACGACCGCTACCCCAATCACGTCGTCAATGCCCACCCCAGTGGGATTCGCGCCCGTGGTCACGTCAGGAACCTTTTGAACCACAGCGCTCTGCGTCAAGTCCAGGATGGAGGCGGTGTTGGTGCCGTGGTTCGCGACCACGGCAAGGCCGAGTTTCTGGCTGATCGCGAGGCCCTCGGGCGTCGTTCCCACGGAAACGGGACTGCCAAGCAATTGGCCAAACGTCGGACTGGCGGGGTTCAGGTCGAGTTTCACAATGCTGTTGCAACCGGAGACGCTTATCAGACCGAAGGGAGAAAAAGGCCCGTTGGCAATTTGATCAGCGATGGCTACCGAACTTGGCTGGGTGTTGACTGGGTTGCCGCTTGAGTCGGTGCAAACTTTGGACAGGTCCACGGACTGGATGACGAGGAAGTCCACGACGTTCGATGGCGCGCTGTTGCTCAGGACATCCAGTGCGTAGTGATGCGGCAGGGCAAGAAAGGAAGCCGGGATGGTGACGTCCACCTCGCGGCCGCTCGCAGCAATATTGTCGAGGGTACCGCCCTGTGTGGCGATGTCCACGCCGTCAAGGCGCACCTGCAAACCGGAAACGAAACCGGCCCCAAAGATCTTCACACCTGACAAATTACACGTACCTGCCGGAGAACCGGGTGGTGGAACGCAGGTCAGTGTGGCTTGCGGGACCAAAGCGTTGGGAACGCCGCCGATGACACCGACGCCCGGCGTAGGACTGGGAACAACCACGCCTGAAATATGTGTCGGCTTCAGGGGAGTCGTTGTCCCCGGCCCGCCCAAATCGATGATGTCGATCGTGCCGCTGCCCGACATAAGCACCAAAGCTTGATTGGTGGCCGGATCGACAGCGATGCCCCCAAACAAAGTGAGAGAGCCCGTCAAAGTGGCCGTACCGGTGCCTTGCAAAGTGATTTGGTTCAGGAACATTTGCTGACAGGCGGAAACCGAAGGGCACACAGTTGCGGGGGCGTTGTTTGGATTTGTGATACACACCGTTCCTGCATTTGTTTTGGTGGCATTGTTCAGTTCACAGGCGAAAGCGTAGCGCTCGCGGCTTACGGGATCTGAAATAGATACCTGATTGAGCTTGGGATTGTACGAGACCAGCGCATTCGTATAAGGCTGCCAGGCCACGCTGGTGGTCCCAAGTAACTCTGGTGCGCCAGCACAGGGGGTGTTGAAAGCGGTACAAGTGGCGGAAAAACCGATCGAGCTGGTGGATTGGTCGAGCGAATCAAGCAGGTTAATCTGAAGATTGGTCGAATTGGCATCGGCCATGGCCGCCGTCTGAGTGATGGGGTTGATGGCCACTCCTTGCAGCGTCGGTGTGATCTGGATGGTCTGATTAGGAAGGCCATAAAAGACCGTGGCGCACGTTTTTCCGGTCGCACTGCTCTGGCACCCTCCCTGAGCACTATCGCTGGCTGTCGTATTCACCGTGTAGGTGAAGCTGTTGCCGCTGGTCACGTTCACGGAGAAATTGCCATTGAAAAAGGCGTCGTTCGCGGAATTTCCCGGCTTCAAGCCGGTAATGAGCGCGGTACCGGAGTTGCCGGGGACCATGGTGAAAGGACAAGGGTTTGTCGGCGGCATGGCACTGGGGTTCGGGTCGGCCAACGGGGGCGGACAGTGGCTCGCGTCAATGGTCACGGTGATCAGGCCCGCGGTAAGCGTGGAGGAAAGGATCACATTCGCTGCGGAAGGTTTCGTAACATCCACCCCTCTGACCACGCCTCCGCCTACCACGGGCCCCCCACCGGGCGTCACCACCGCCAGATGCCCGTGAGGTGCGGTGGCGATTTGCGGGTATTGGCCACTGTTCAGCGTGACCTGCGAAGCGAGGCACTGCCCGACCTTGGTCGAAGACGGATTGACGGCATGGTCCAGAGTACAACCGTAAGGATTGGGGTTTGTTGCGGAATCTGGGTTTAGGTTGACAACGAATCCAAGATTGGCGGCCGTGGCAACCAGGGTTGAGGAGTACGCCACCAGCGCCAGGTTTGCATCGGGATCCACGCCGATCGCATAAGGAACCGGCGCCGGATTCACAGAGTTTTGTAACGCGCCGGAGATATCGATGGTGAACGGCGTGCCCGGGGCGGGATTTTGCGGGGACGCTCCGGGAACAGGAATGGGTAGAACGGTGACGGATTGGTTGCCATAGTTGACGATCGCGGCCGTGTGAAGAGTGCGATTTACCGACACACCGGTCGGCGTACTAATCGAAACATTCGGAAACGACTGACTTGTGACCGGACAGGACGTGGCGCAAGTGGCGCCCGTTGAATCGATTGGCGTAAGTGCTCCCTTGGCGATGGCGTAAAACTGCACGCCGCCTGCCACCGGAGGCGTCGCCGTGCTCGACCCTGCTTCGGCCACAACCGCGACGCCAATCGTAGGATCGATGTCGATGGCACTGGGATTCGTGCCCGCTGGGATCCCTGAGACAATCGCCTGGGGAGGGAAACTCGAATAATCTGGGAAGATGGCCATATTCGTGACTGAGGGATTGGCGGGCGTCGGAGCAGGCGTGGCCGTACTGACGACCGAAAGAGGATAGAGGCCGGGATTGCCCTGATTGATTTGGACGGTGGACATCAAAGTGTCCAACTGACGAGAAGTGGAGGGGTTGTTCTGGTCCTGCGCGATCACGTTGCCCTGAAAGGAGACGGCCGCAAGGGTCCCATTAGGCCCAAAGTAGCCTCCGTCGATGATGACCCGGGTCTGTTGCGAGAGTTTGCCTTGCACGATATCGTCGGGGACCGAGGCTGTCGAGGTGGGGCGCACTGGGATGAGGCTGAACGTACTTGCTCCGGTCGCGGTGCATGGCGTCCCTGCCGCACTGCCGTTGCATGTTTGTGCCGGGTCGACCACGGAAACAGTAACCGCTCCCGAAGTCGCCAGATCTTTGGCGTTGAGACGAAGGCGCGCCCCTGTAGAAGGAGGGGGCGTGGTCGCGGTTGTGGTCGAAGTAGAAGAGGCAGGGAGAGGAAACAGGATTTTGATTTGTCCCGAGGTTGAGTCTTTCACCACGGGCGTTGGACTATTGGGGTAGGTCAAGTAGATTTGCGACGCGGAAGAAATATTGGGAGCGTCGAGGTAGATATCCCATAGCGTGGCGCCCTGTGGGGCGATGGTGGGGGTAATTCCGTTGAAAGTAATGGGCCCGCCGGTGGTGATGGTGATGGTGCCGGTTACAAATCCTGAATTGTCCGCAACGGGAGTGGCGACTATGGTGAGTTGCTGGGGCGTGCTCGAGCCGGGGTTGTTGGCTTGCGCTGGTGTAATGGCGGTCGGAATGCTGCTGGGAGCGGTGTAGACGGCTAGGTTCGGGTTGTTGGTGTCGGGAGTAATCGTTCCGCAAGTAGGGCTGCAGGTGGGAAGCTGGGGCACGGTATTAGTGACACCGTTCGTCGTGGAAGGAATGTTTTGCGTGAGCAGCCAGGTCACACCTTTGTTTTGGAGATCGTTGGTGAGCGTGACGAAGAACTGCTGGCTCTCTTGCGTGGGAACCGAGACACTCACAGGTGTAAGAATGCCCCTAATCCCAGAGACGAGCGCAATAGTGGCCTTACCACTTTTCTCTTTGTCCTCCACGGATGTCGCGGTAATGACAATTTGCAGCTGCGGGTATTTCGTTTGATCCGGTAGCTGAAACTTGGAAGGATCGGGAGCGGTGTAGGTGGCCGTGCCCGGCGCCTTACCTTGCTGATTCGAGAGATAGCCAAACGAGTTGTCGGGGGGACAGTCCGTGAGGGCGGAGGTGGTGGTCTTGCCGTTTGTGGTTGTTGTCGTCGTGTACTGACAGGGGCTCCAGGTTACATCCATGTTGGTTGCGCCGGTGACCACGGCGGTCAGGTTAACGGATTGGCCCAGGATGAGCGTGGCGATCGGTGGAGTAACCGTGACCGAGACGACGTTGGCGCCGTTGCTGCTGCTTCCACAGCCGCTCGAGAAAAGCAAGCAAAGTCCGGCAAGCCCGGCGCCGGCAAATTTCAAAGCTGGTTGTAATTTCACACCCACGATTTCCCCCACTCTTTCGCCCCCCCACGGTGTTTCGCCGGGGCTCGCGCGGTTGTTTCTAACGAATACCCTTTTCCATTCGCATAAAACTCAACTCCCCGGCGTCCCGGCACTCTTAGAACGTCCGGCTCACGGTGAAGCGGAACGTCGTCTGGGGTTCGAAATAATTCAACCGCCCGGGATTCGAGAGCAACTGGCCGAGCGCCGGTTTGACTTCGAACTCCCACACTTCCGGAGGCAACGTGCTCGGATAGAACCCCACCTTCACGCCGCTGGGGCACGGAACCAGCGGGCTCTGGTTAGCCGGTTCGCAAATTTGAAGCGGGTCAATATAGGGGTTCTTGGCCACGATTTGCCGATACAGCCGGTGCACATTGTAAGCGTAGTAGATGCGGAACGGCGCCTGGATGATGGGCAGTTGCACGACAAACTCGATGCCTGTTGAGCCACGCCAGTGAAAATTCGTCCCCGGAGCGATAGCCAGTTCCTGCGTAAGCCCGGACCCGGACGGCGGAGGAAGCTGGGCGTTCGGAAAATTTTGCGGCAAAAGCAAATTCTGAAACCCGGAATCGGCCAGCTGCAAGGAGTGGTGGCGGAGAACGCCGTCGGTTCCCGCGTCAAAGAAAAGGCTGGTCTGGACGATATTTCCAACAATGGGGATGCGGTATTCCGCGTTGCCGTACCCCTGGAGGTCCCCGCCCGGCAACGTCGCCACATAGGTCAAGACCGGAATCGTGAAGTGCCGCACGCATCCCCCGCAGGTCGGATCGTGATAGGTGACCGGGGCTGCGGTTTGTTCGGGAATAAACGTAACCGGAGAGATGGCGCGAATGTCGTAGCCGCGGATATCGCTCTCACCGCCCATGTAGAAGCGGCTGAAGGGGGGGACTTCCTGGCCGCCATAGCCGGTGGTGTGCGCCGCGCTGAAGTGCAACCCGATGACATTGCGGTGCTTGTTGATCGAGTGGAAATACTTCGTGTCGAATACATTGGTGATGGTTTTGACATTGCCGCCGAGCCCCGACAAGCCCACCGAATAGAAAAAGCTTTTGCCGTGGGTCGAATTAATGGGGTTGTCGATGCTGTTATACGAAATCGAAGGCGTGATGGTGCTCGAGAGGATGCCGTTCAGCGCGTTGGGGCCGCTCAAACTGGTGTACTGCAAAGATTCGAAAAGCAGCGTGGACGCGGCGTTGAAGGATTTGATGTTGGTGCGGGTCAAACCGTAATTCAACCCAACGCGCGCGAAAGAAAGCTTGCGCAGCGGATACTGCGCGAAAACGGTGAAGCCCGTGCTGTTTTGCACGTAATTCTGGACGTACTGAGGGTTGATGCTGACTTGCTGCTGGAACAGGATGGCTTCCTGCTTGGCCTGGTCAAAGTTATAGCGCGAAGAGAAAACCGTGAAACCGCTCGAGATGGGGCGGTCAAAAAGATAAGGCTCGGTAAAGCCAAACATAAAGGTGCGCGACAGGCTCCCAAACTGCGCGGAGAACGTTAGCGTTTCGCCGAGGCCCAGGAAATTGTTGGTCTGGTAGGTGAGGCCGATAAAACTGCCGGCCAGGCCGCTCACCCCGCCCTGCAGGCCGATGGATTGCTTGCCTTTTTCCTTGAGCTTGAGGGTGATGTCGACCGTTCCGGCCTTGTTGTTGCGCTTGATTTCGGCGGCCTTGTCGGCTTCGATTTTGTCGAAGTAATCGAGCTGATTGAGGCGCAAGATGCTCAACTCCCACAAGCGCTTGTTGAAGAGCTGGCCTTCGTCGATCATCAATTCGCGGCGAATGACCTTGTCGCGCGTGGTGGTGTTACCTTTGAAATCGATGCGGTGCACGTAATACTGCTTTTGTTCGTCAAAGCGGAGAGTCAAATTGATGATTTTATTGGCATCGTCGACTTCCGTCTCCGGCTCCGGGGTGAAATCAATGAAGCCGTATTCGCCGTAAATCTTGCCGTAAGTTTCCAGTGCTTTGCGGACCTTTTCGGTCGAGAAGATGTCCCCCTGCTTGAGAGGAAACGCCGTTTTCAGGGCATCCACTTTGAGCGACAGGGCCTTATCTGGGTCAGAGCTGACGATCTTGAGCGTGCCCATGTGGAAGCGTTCGCCCTCTTCGATGGCGATGGTGATGTTGACGGCCTTGCCGTGGCCTTTTCCGGTGACCACGGGAACGCCGAGACGCGCGTGCGTGGTGTCCACATTTTCGAGAAGGGGCTCGCCCACGGAAACTTTGAAGTAGCCGTTGTCGCGGTAAAGCCCGCGAATGCCGACTTCGAGATCCTCGCTCAATTTCTCGCGGTCGTAGGTTTTGCTGAGCACCGGGATATACCAGAAATAGAGGGGAATCGCATAGGGCCGGTCGTGGCGCATGGCGCGAATGAGTTTGCGGTCGCTAAAGTGATGATTTCCCGTGAATTTGATTTTGCCGACCTTGACCTTGGGGCCTTCGTCGATTTTGAACACCAGGATGACGGCGTTGCTCGAAGCGATGCGCTCATATTCCGGGGTGACCTTCGCGAACTGCCGGCCGTGTTCACCGAGAAGCTCTTTCAACACCACTTCAGCCTTCTTGATTTTCGTGGGATCGAACTGGCTTTCGACGGTGAGGCCGACCTTGCGCTCTTTGAAGCGGTCAAGAATGTCCGACTCGGAAATCGAGTGGTTTCCGTCGTATTTAATACGTCGGATCACCGGGCGCTCCTTCACTTCGAAGATGATGATCTTCCCGTTCCCACGCTTCGGAGAATCTTCCACGCGCAGTTTTACGTCCTCAAAGAATTGCGTGTTCCACAGCGCCTGAAAATCGCGGCGCAGAGTGTCCTCGTTGTAAGGATCCCCTTCACGGCTAAAAATGCGGGCTTTCAGTGTGTCGGTACGGACACGCCGATTGCCGATGAATTCGATGCGCTCAATGACCCCTTGCTGCGGGACAGGTGGTTGTTGAGCCGGCGCGGTCGGAGAAGCCTGCGCATGATCCTTTATTACTTCCTTGCCGGTGAGCAGGTCCAGGGAGGCAGAGAACAGAACCGTGTCGGAAGACGCCGGGGCCGGAGGGTTGCCGAGCCCGGCAGCAGGCGCGGAGCTCGCAAGAAAAAAAACGAGCGCGACGACCTGTGTCACGCGAGCCGCAAATACCCCCAACGGCGAACAAACTCTTCTGTGAGCGGCCGAAGAGACCATCAAGGCCGCGCCCCCAAACTCAAGATGTCATTCTCCCGCCGGACCCGGCACGGGCCGGCTGTGCGATGGTTCAGATTCGCTAGTGGACGACCGGGGTTGCCTCAGCGACCGGACGGAACGACAGGCCCTCCCCGGCGACATAGATCTGGAGTGTCGCAGGCCTTTGAATTCCACCCTGAATCAGCGCCTCGGAGAGCGGGTCTTCAACATACTTCTGCAAAGCCCTGCGCAACGGACGCGCACCGTAGCTGCGGTCCGCGCACGTTTTCTCGAGGATCCACTGGCGAGCCTCCGGCGCGAGGACAACCTGCACTTGCCGGTGGATCAGGGTATCGTTCATCTGGCCCACAAGCAAGTCGATGATGCGGAGCAGGTCTTCGTCGCCGAGCGCGTTGAAGATTATAACCTCATCCAACCGGTTGAGGAATTCCGGGTTGAACGCCCGCTTTACTTCGTTCATCACCATTTCTTCCATGGTCCGACGGCCAACTTCGTCGAGGCCGGCCTGGAAACCGAGGCCGGTGCGTTTCTGCAAGTGCCGCGCGCCCAGGTTCGAGGTCATAATGATGATGGTGTTTCGGAAATCCACGGTGTTGCCGAGCCCGTCGGTCAACTGTCCGTCTTCGAATACTTGCAACAGAATGTTGAAGACGTCCGGATGGGCCTTCTCGATTTCATCCAGCAGGATGACGGAGTAAGGCGTCCGGCGGACGCGCTCGGTCAGCTGACCGCCCTCTTCGTAGCCCACATACCCCGGAGGCGCGCCGATGAGCTTCGACACCGAGTGTTTTTCCATGAACTCCGACATATCGAAGCGAACCAGCGATTTCTCCGACCCAAAAAGGAATTCGGCCAGGCGGCGGGCGACCTCGGTCTTGCCGACGCCGGTGGGCCCGAGGAAAAAGAAGCAGCCCACGGGGCGCATCGGCGACTTGAGGCCGGCGCGGCTGCGGCGAATGGCGCGCGCGAGCGCGGTAATGGCCTTGTCCTGGCTGATGACACGCTTGTGCAGCTCCGGCTCGATGCGCAGGAGCTTCTGCTGCTCGTCTTCCTTGATGGAGGTAACGGCAATGCCGGTCCAGCGGGCGACAACCTCCTCGATATCTTCGCGGGTCACTACCCCGGTCGAGGCATCGTCGAGCTTGTACCGCTCGCGCAGGTTGCGCAGGTTCTCCTTTTCCTTGCGTTCCTCTTCGGAATAGAAGCGGGCCTTTTCAAATTCGTGATTGGCGATGGCCGTTTCCATGCGGTGAGTGATGAATTTCACCCTCTTCTGCACTTCGCCGACTTCCTCGGGAACGGTTGCCTGGCGCAGCTTGACGCGCGCGCCCGCCTCGTCGATCAGATCAATGGCTTTGTCGGGAAGGAAGCGATCGGGAATGTAGCGGTTGGAAAGGTAGACGGAATAACGAAGGGCCTCATCGGTGTAGCTGACCGCGTGAAATTTTTCGTAACGCTCGCGCACACCCTGAATGACCTGAACCGCTTCGTCTTCGCTCGGCGCCGGCACTTTCACGGATTGGAAGCGGCGCTCGAGCGAGCGGTCTTTTTCGACCGATTTGCGGTATTCGCCGGGCGTGGTCGCGCCGATGCATTGAATTTCGCCGCGGGAAAGCGCGGGCTTCAGAATGTTGGCGGCGTCCAGCGAGCCTTCCGCGGAACCGGCGCCCACCAAGGTGTGCAACTCATCGATGAAGACGATGGCGTTCTGGCTCTCCATCAGTTCTTTCATGATGGTCTTGAGGCGTTCTTCGAATTGCCCGCGGTACTTGGTTCCGGCGACGATTAAGGACAGATCGAGCGACAGGATGCGCTTGTCCGCGAGAAACGGGGGAACGTCGCCGTCGGCGATGCGCTGCGCCAGGCCTTCTACAATTGCCGTCTTGCCAACGCCCGGCTCGCCGATCAGCACCGGATTGTTCTTCGTGCGGCGGCAAAGGATCTGAATCACGCGCTCGACTTCGTTCTCTCGTCCAACCAGCGGATCGAGGGAGCCTTCGCCGGCCGCTTGCGTCAGGTCGCGGCTGAATTCCGCGAGCAGAGAAGTTTCTTTAGGACGCGCTGCAGCCGTTTTTTCACCCGAAGTGCGCGCGAGTTCCTCGCGCAGCGTCGAGAGGCGCAAACCGCGCTCCATCAGGATCTCGGAGCCGAAGCACTTTTCTTCCCTCAGGATTCCCAGCAGCAAGTGCTCCGTGCCAACGTGCTTGTGACCCAGCCGCTCCGCTTCTTCCGCGGCCATGTTCAGGATGCGCTTGCACTCCGCGCTCAGGGGCACTTCCACCGACGTGGAAATGCGCTCGCGAATGGTGATGCGCGCCTCAATCTCTTTACGAATGGATTCGATCGAGCCTTGTTGGCGCAGGAAGCGGTTGGCCAGAGCTTTGTCCTCGCGCATCAGGCCAAGCAACAAATGCTCCGTTTCAATGTAGGGACTGCCATACTGGCTGGCTTCGTATCGTGCAAAAAAGATGACGCGACGCGCTTTCTCTGTATACCGTTCGAACACGTTAGCTCGCTTCTCCCCCAGGGCCCCCGCCCGCCGTGGCCGCAGCTTCGCGGGTACGCAGAACTCCATGTTCCAGCCCCAGGATGCGGTTGCAACGCGCAGCGAGCGCGAGGTTATGCGTCGCGATCAGCGACGTCAACTTGTGCACGCGATGCAGCCGCTCCAGCAACTCGAACATGGCCCAAGCATTCTGCTCGTCCAAATCTCCGGTAGGTTCATCTGCCAGCAGCACCGACGGCCCGGTGACGAGCGCCCGCGCAATCGCCGCGCGCTGCTGTTCCCCTCCCGAGAGTTCTCCCGCGCGGTGATCAGCCCGGTCTTCCAGTCCGACCTCCGCGAGCCACTTCCGCGCCGTGTCCAGCGCCGAAGTGAATTTCTCGCCGCGCAGTAGCAGCGGCATGGCTACATTTTCCGCGGCCGTAAAATCCGGCAACAACTGGTGACGCTGCCACAAAAACCCGACCGCGCGATTGCGAAATTCTCCGAGCGCCGCGTCATCATTTGTTTCAAGGGCTTTCGAATCGAAGTATACTGTACCGCTCGTTGGCGTGTCTAGCGCCGCCAGCAAATGCAACAACGTGCTTTTGCCCGCCCCCGAAGGCGCCACCACCGCCACCATCTCGCCTTCCCGCAAAATTAAATTGGCATCGAGCAAAACAGGAATGTTTTGCGAACCGCGTCCATACGTTTTTTTCAGGCCCCGTGACTCCAGCACCACGCGCGCCTCGGGCGATGGGCCCGTCGGTGCTTGGCTTGCGCGTTGTGCCGGAAAATTCATTTAAGCAGCCGCCTTGCTCGTCCTTTTCGCCGAACCTGCGACCTGATGATTAGATGCTATCCGAACACAGTACGTGAGTCTTTGCGCCAAGCAAAGGAGCGTCCCTTGACCCAAACACTTTCCCTTTTTCGCCCTTCGCTTGCCTGCCGAAAAGACGGCAGCCGGCTCGCGCCGTGCAACACTTCTAATCTTTCTATTTTCAACACCTTGCGGCAGGCCCTGGAACACCGGGGATGAGGGAAAAATCCCTTAGGCCCGCCCGCCAGCCTCTTCGAAGCGACTAGGAGCAAATGGCGCGCCAAACCGTGTCCGAATCCGTCCTGCCTTTTGCTTCCATTCAATCGTTACTCAAATCGCAGAATCTCGACCGGCAGCAGCCGCAGGGCGGCACGCGCGGGAAGAATCGTGGCTCCGACGGAAATTCCCATGGCCACGGCGGTAATCCATAGTCCATCAAAAAGGCTGGGATGAAATGGGACGTAAGGAACAGCGTAAACCTGCGGGTCTAGGGGAATCAAATGATAGCTGCCGGAGATAAACGAGAACGCATAACCGAGAGTGAGCCCGGCAAGCGTGCCCACGGCTCCGATGGAGATCCCCTGCCAGAGAAAGACTTTACGAATCTGCTCGCGTCGCGCACCGAGCGAACGGAGCACCGCGATGTCCCGGGCCTTATCGGTGACGGTCATGGAGAGAACCACCAGAATATTGAGGCCCGCGACAAAGGTGATCAACCCGATGAAAATGGCGGTGACCAATTTCTCCAAACGTAACGCCCGGAACAAAGCGTGGTTCTCCTCCATCCAGGTGGTGGCCGAAAAACCCGGCCCCGCGGCGCGCTGCACTTCCTCGGCGACCTCCGCGGCGCGCTCCGGCTGGTTCAAGCGGAACTCCAGGACATTGACCAGATCGCCTGCGCCGGCAAGGCCCTCGGCGGCGGCGAGCGTCATGAAACACCAGTTTTCGTCGTAATCGTAGAAGCCGGAATCAAAGATGCCCGTCACGCGAAATCGGCGGGTGCGCGGAATCAACCCGAAAGGAGTCAGCCTTCCCTGCGGGCTGGTAATCGTCACGTAATCACCGGGCGAGATTTTCCACTCCTCCGCAAGCTGTTTGCCGATAAGCAAGGCCTCGATACCGTCTGGATCGGGAGAAAAGTCCAGCTTGCCCGAGACAACGCGCTCGAGTGCCTCATCGCTTTTTCGTTCGCGCTCGGGATCAATGCCCTTGGTCACTACGCCGCGTGCCTGTCCGGCAAAAGAGAGCAAGACGGTCTGATAAACGGCCGGTGTGACGGAGCGAACTCCGGGCAGAACGCCCAGTTTCCTGGCCATTTCCTCGTAGTTCTTGATGCCTCCTGAGCCGGGACGCGTGAGAGAAATATGCGCCGTCACGCCGAGCAGGCGGTCCTGAAGCGTCTCGCGGAATCCCGTGTTCATAGACAACGCGATGACCAGCGTGGCCACGCCCGCGGCCACGCCAAGCACGGACAAAAGGGTGACCAGGCGCAGCACCGGGGGGCGGTAAGGCGAGCGCAGGTAGCGCTGGGCGACGAACCATTCGAATCGCATGGTTGATGGAAGAATACGTTACGCGCCGTGCGCTTCGGAAGCGCCGCTTGATTCACCGCCGCCTTCCGGGCGCAACAAAGGAAACAGGATGACGTCTCGAATCGAAGGCGAATCGGTGAGCAGCATGGTCAGGCGATCGATGCCGATACCTTCTCCTGCGGTTGGAGGCATGCCGTGGCACAGGGCGCGGATGTAATCGACGTCAAGCTGTTTGGGCATTTGTTCACCGCCCTGCGCGATCTGCGCCAGGAATCGCCGCTCCTGCTCGGCGGGGTCGTTCAATTCCGAAAAGCCGTTGGCCACCTCCATTCCGGCTACGTAAATCTCAAACCTCTCGGCAAGCGACGGATCTTCCGGTTTTTGCTTGGAAAGCGGGGAAATGTCGGTCGGAAAGTCGTAGAGAATGGTCGGCTGAACGAGCTTGTCTTCCGCGATGGTTTCAAACAGCAGGCCGGTCCACTCGCCGTCGGTCAATTCGCCCTTCGACGGGGCATAGGCAGCCCCGCTTTTCTTTGCCCAGGCGTTGTATCGGTTGGTTGCCTCCCGCGCGCCTCCGGCAGACGCCAGTGTCTCGAGCGTGGGAGCCTCGCCCGCTTCTCCCGGCCAATACTTCACGATCGCTTCGCGCATGGTCAGGCGGCCCATTTTCGAAAAATCCAGCTCGCTATCCCCGTACCTCACCGTTGTCGAACCGGTGATGTTCTTCGCCAGAGACGCAAAAAGCTGTTCATTCATTTCCATCAGATCGCGGTAGTTGCTGTAGGCCTCGTAAAACTCGAGCATGGTGAATTCCGGGTTGTGCTGGGTGGAGATGCCTTCGTTGCGGAAATTGCGGTTGATTTCGTAAACGCGGTCATATCCCCCGACGGTCAATCTCTTCAGGTAAAGTTCCGGCGCAATCCGCAAATACAGGTTGATGTCGAGAGTGTTGTGGTGAGTCACAAAAGGGCGCGCGGCGGCCCCGCCCGGAATCGGGTGCATCATGGGCGTCTCGACTTCGATGTAGCCCCGCGCGTCGAAGAACCGGCGCAGTTCCTGGATAATCCGGGCGCGGGTCACAAAGACCTGGCGGGATTTCTCGTTGGCGATGAGGTCCAGATAGCGCTGGCGGTAGCGCAGTTCCACGTCCGTAAGACCGTGCCACTTCTCCGGCAAAGGTAGCAAGGCCTTCGCCAGGAAGAAAATCTCTTCCACCCAGATGCTCAGCTCGTTGGTCCTCGTTCGGAACAGGTGCCCGTGCACGCCGATCGAATCGCCCAAGTCGAGCAGATGAAACAGCCGGAATTCCTGTTCCCCGACCGCATCCTTTTTCACATAAATCTGGATGCGCTTACCCGCTCCCTGCAAATGGGCAAATCCCGCTTTCCCCATCAGCCGGATCGAAACGATGCGGCCGGCGGCGCGCACTTCGCGCTTATTGGCCTCTAGCTCGGACGCGGTGGCGGCCGTGAATTTCTCCACCAACTCGGCGGGCGTGTCCGTCGAACGAAATTCGCGGGGGTAGGGGTCAAGGCCGAGCGCCCGGATTTGCTCGATCTTCTTTAGCCGCTGCTCAAACTGCTCGCGTGGCTCAAATTCCAAGGAGGATCATCCTTTCCGCGAAGGCGGAGACCGAGTATAGCGGCGCTAACCCCCGGGAGCAAGAAACGGACAATGTCAATCCAGTGAATAAGATGGACGGCACCCGCCGGTTACGGCGCCGGGTTTGCGCGCGCCAGGCCCCTATCCCTCGATTCGTGGGACCGTACGGCGAGTGATTCATCATCCTTTACCTGCTTGGCACAAAGAAGTAGTGGCAAAGGAAATTCTTTTGATATACTCCGCCACCAGTGTCCTGGGAGGCCCTCTTGAAAGCCGACAGCCGCCCGCCCTTATCCCGCGGTAGGTGTGTCCAACAAGACTGGCGCACAAGCTTGCCGGAGGAGAAGGCTCTGGTATTCCAGGAACACGAACGTCATCTCGAATCGCTGTATAACATGTTCAGTGTTTCGCTGAACGAAGCCATCGAGCTCAAACTCGCGGGCTTCTTGCCTACGGCCTTGAGGACCGTGGGCATGAGTTCCGAGCTTTGCGGACGGATGAGCCGCCCACTCGCCGGGACGCTCCGCGCGCTCGAGGAACACGCCAAGCACTATGGGACGGTTCCCAACGCCGCCCCGCTGAACCCTGACAACTATCATGGGATGAAAGGCCAGCGTTCCGCGCGCATGAGCGGGCTCCTCGATCGCGTCCTGTTTTCCCAGAGGCTGCAATTCCTGCACAAAGTCAACACGCTTGAGGAAATGGTCGAGGACCTCGACCGGGACTTTCGGACCGTCGCGACGGACCTCGCCGGGGGCTTATGTCCCGACCCCCAGCGTGGGTGGCATGAAGTAGACGCGGGCCACTACGATCTCAATACCTGCCTGCGGGAAACCATTGTATTGTTGAAATCCTTCTTCGTCGTGCTTCCCGCCGGGCAGCTTGGCGATTTTGAGAAAACGGTCCACGACCAGTCGCAATTCCCGGACGGCGACCCCACGCGGCGCCATGGACGAATGGGCGCGTTCGCGGGACAATAACCCTACCTGCTCGCCCGCAGGAGCCCGAACACCATAGTGGACGAAGCGGCCTTTCGAGGGGTGTCTCTTTGACTCCCGCGGGCGAAAGTCAGGACAACTCAAAGGGGGACTCGGTGCATCCGAACGGGTGGATGCGCCGGAATTGGACCGTTGGCCCGAAACCGACCAAGCGCTCCGAATGCGTCGACTTCCCGACAGGCCACCAAACCGGTGACGGAAGCGGAAGCTATTCGGCTGGCCCAGGGGGGTGACGCCGCCGCATTTGAGTTTCTCTATCAAATGCACGGCCGTCGCGTTTACGCCCTGTGTCTCCGGATGGTGAATAATCCGGCGGACGCGGAAGACCTGATGCAGGAAGCCTTTCTTCAGCTCTTCCGGAAAATTGGCACTTTTCGGGGCGAGTCGGCCTTTTCCACCTGGCTGCATCGCATGACCGTGAACGTCGTCCTGATGCGGCTCAGGAAGAAGTCGCTGCCGGTGGCCTCACTGGAAGAAACGACGGAGCCCGACGAAGAAACAGGCGGCCCGAGAAAAGACATTGGTGCACCGGATTTGCGCTTGAGTGGCGCGGTGGACCGGGTGAATTTGGAACGCTCGGTGGAAAAATTGCCGCCGGGTTACCGGACCGTGTTTGTGCTGCACGATGTGCAGGGTTACGAGCACAACGAGATTGCGGAGATCATGGGTTGCTCAGTCGGAAACTCGAAGTCGCAGCTGCACAAGGCGCGGACTCGTCTGAGGGATTTGTTGCAGGAAGAACTGCGCGCCCAAGCGCGGCAGGAACGCCACGCCGCAAGATCCCAGACGGCGCACGACGATTGAGCTACAATGAACGCACTTGAAGTGTGTGTGTGCGATCCCGTAACGCCAGGACTTGGGGCCTAGGAAGCAGTTGAGAGAAGCGGACGAAGCCGGCCCACCGGCTGGCACCGGCTCGGAGTGAAGCACTATGCAGTGCAGGGACATTGCAGAGGTTCTGGAACAGGAAGGCCTTTCGCCGTTACCGGACGCAGCGCGGGCGCACGTGGCTCGCTGCTCGCATTGTCAGGATTACATCGCCGATCTTGAAACAATCGTTTCAGCCGCCCGTGAATGGCCCACGGAGGTCGAACCACCCCCCCGCGTGTGGATGGCCCTCCGGGCCCAGCTCGAACAGGAAGGCATCTTCAAGGAGCCCGTGACCGCTCCGAACGAACTGCCTGCTTCCTGGTGGGGCGGTTTCGGCGAGTTCTTCCGCACCCGCGCCTTGGCTACGGTCGCCGTGGGTGCGCTGATTGCCGCTGCCGCGATTCTCGAACTGCGCCGGCCGGCTGCTCTCCCGCTTCCCCCCGAGGTCGTGGCCACGGTAAAACAGTTAAACGAGCAAGAGGTCGACCTCAGAAACATGCACCTTGCCAGCACATCCCCCGTGGATCAAGCGTTCGAGCAAAACCTCAAGGAAATCGATGATTTCATTGCCGACTGCGAGCGCCATCTGAAAGAGGTCCCGCAGGACGAACTGGCGCGCGAGTATCTCTACAGCGCCTATCAGCAAAAAGCGGAATTACTTGCCGCGATGTTGGATCGCGGGAGGAGCGTTAACTAACATGTGGACCAGGTCGATGGGACGGACGATCACGCTGCTTCTTGGGGCCGGCGTTGCGGTGGGCTCGGGTGTGCCTGCCGGGGCTACCAGGCAGCGCATCGAACGGCACTTTCCTGTAAACGGACGGCCCGTGGTGGTGATCCAAAATGTGGCGAACGGCCGGATCGAGGTGAAATCCTCCAAAAATCCCGAGGTTGTCGTTATCGCCAACGAAACCTCCAACAAGGTCGGCTTTGAAATGGAGCAGGCCGGCGACCGCGTGGACGTCACGGCCAGTATACTGGATGCCTCTGCCCAGCCTCTGGATCTCGAAACCAGCTTGCAATTGACGGTGCCGGAAGAAACCGAGCTTCAACTCAAAACCGAGAATGGCCTGATTTATGTGGAACAGGTTATGGGTGATATGACTCTCGAGAGCGTGGCCGGGGATGTTCACCTGAAGGAAGTCTCCGGTTATATCATCGTGAAAACCACCGGTGGTTCGCTGGTCTGCACGCAATGCGCCGGCAAACTCGACTTCAATTCCGTTGGCGGCGGCGCTCAGATCCTCCAGCCCGCCCTTACGAATGTGAATCTCCGCACCACCACCGGCAATATCCTCTTCGACGGCGACTTCATCCGCACCGGGCTTTACTCCATGAAGAGTGGCAAGGGCCTGGTGGAAGTGCGCTTCTCGGGCAATGATTCTTTCGATCTCAAGGCGCAGACCGCGACGGGCACGGTAGACAATCAGGCCGCGGCTTTTCTCAAGCCGGATTCCCACGGCACCGTGGGACGTCTCGGGTCGAAGTTCAAAGGACTGTTCGGCACCTTCGGCGCGGGCCTGGCGAAGGTCGAGCTCTCCACCTACAGTGGTACAATTCGAATCTTGCAGCGCGACTAAGCCCCTCGCGCTTCTTTCGCGTGACAACTACACCTGCTTCGCGCGGCCTTCGACCGCGCGTGTCGATTGTTTCGCTCGCCGGCTTCATGGGTTCCGGCAAGACTACCGTTGGTACGCTCCTCGCGCGGCAGCTCGCGTGGCGCTTTGTCGATCTCGACGAGCGCATCGAAGAGTCTGGCGGCCTCCCCATCCCGCAAATCTTCGAGCGCTTCGGCGAGGCATTCTTCCGCCAGCTCGAAGCGGACCAGCTTCGCGCGGCAATCGGCCGCGCTTGCGAGCTTAAGCAGGGAACGGTCCTGGCGCTCGGTGGCGGCACCTACGCGCAACCCGGCTGCCCCGAGTTTCTGCGCTCGGCCGGTGTCCCCGTTCTTTGGCTCGATGCCCCCATCGAGGTTCTGCTCGCCCGGTGCCTGACCATGACCGGCCGGCCGCTGTTCCGAGACGAGGCCAGTTTCCGCACGCTTCACGCCGAGCGCCTGCCCTCCTACCAGCTTGCCGACCATCGGGTGGAAAGCTCCAGTGAACCCGCCGAAATTGTGGCGCAAATCCTGCGCCTCGGCATTGTTGCTTCTGGAGGAAACCAGACCCATCTAGTGGTTGAGAAACCTCTGTCCTGAGAGACAATACGGCAGGGGGGTAAGCACACCGTGAGCTTCCAAACAGCCTGCATGGGATTAACCCTTGGACTTGTGGCCTGCGCCACTCTCGCCAGTCAGAAAAAAGCCGCGCCAGGCGTCCTGGTCCAAGACAAAGGAAAGTTCACCATTAAACTCGCCGGGCAGACCGTCGGCCACGAAGAGTTCGAGATCGCGCCTGCCGAAGGCGGCTGGCTCGCCAAAGGCTCGTCCGACATCAAGCCGCCCGAAGGCGCTCCCAGCAGAGTCACCGGATCACTCACCTTGCTGTCCAACGGCTCGCCGATCAGCTACGAATGGAAGGCGCAATCGGAAAAGAACAGCGGCGCGCACATCGTCTTTGCCAACGGCGTTGCGCGCATCACTCTTGAGATGCAAGGCGCGCGCCCCTTCCAACAGGATCTCTCTTTTAATTCCCCACTCATCGCCGTGCTCGACAACAATCTTTATTACCAATATGCCGTCCTCGCCCGCATCTACGACTGGTCCAAGGGCGGCGAGCAAACGTTTCCCGTGCTCATCCCTCAGGAATTGACCCCTGGGACGGTAACCGTGCTTTCAACCGGCGCAGCCGCGGCCGATGGCAAGACCTACGAAGGCCTTAAGGTCACTTCTTCGGATCTGGAAATTCTTCTGTTGCTCGATAACAACCATCGCCTGATTCGCCTCGAGGTCCCCGCAGCCAAGGTCTCGGTCATGCGCGAGTAGTCGGGTGGCCGTTTCATCGAAATGCGTCCTTGAAAGCATAACGCGGCGCAACCGGAAGGGTCACGCCGCGGCAAAACTGCTCTGCGTTCGAAGCCGGCGCTACCGCGCCAGCGGCCTTAAAGGGCTAGCTTGCTCTGAGCTGCGAAAGGCCTGCTCGGTGGTGGCCCGAAGGTGGCCGGCTGGCGCAACCGGTAGCCCTGCGGATGCATGTGCGCCGCGCCATTCGAATGGCCCGTCCCGACTGGCCCGCTTACTTGGCCATTCGCCGGCACGGTTTGCGGAAGCCGCGCCGGATTACCGATAGGGCGGAGGTTCGCCGGCGCGGTGTGA
>WNGR01006045.1_pt1 | contig 24681 bp, 22 predicted proteins | sample 5407581 | NCBI WGS metagenome assembly WNGR01 (sample SAMN13153383, study PRJNA577476) | soil metagenome | isolation source: 80 cm soil or saprolite under Garry oak tree replicate 2 | place: USA:California | collected 2016-06-15
GACCGCCCATCGCGAGGACCCTGGCGTGTGCCCGCTCGAGTGCCTCCACATGAAAGTCCAGGTGGGCCTGACCCGCTTTGACGGACATCCATCATCAGGGGTTCGCCCCGGAAGGATGTCCGACCATGGAGAGCATGGGGAAGAAGCCCTGGCGCCGTCGTTCGTCCACGCCGGAGTTCAAGTCCGAGATCGTGGAGTTGTGCCAGCGGGGTGACCGGTCGGTCGGCCAGGTCGCGCGGGACTTCGACCTGACCGAGACCGCAGACTGCCTGGAGCACATCCGCCGGCACAAGCGGCTGGTCGCCGACCACCGCGGCCCGCTGGACCGGCACGTCATCGGCCGGATCGTCCGCCGCGTCGCCCGCGCTGCCGGGGTCCCGGACGTGCACCCCCATCGGCTGCGGCACACCCTGGCCACCCAGGCGATCAACCGCGGCATGCGGCTGGAGGCCATCGCCGCCCTGCTCGGCGACCGCAAGATGGAGATGACCCTGATCTACGCCCGGATCGCCGACCGCGTCGTCGCCGACGAATACGCCGCTGTCAGCGCCAAGATCGACGCCCTCTACGGCCAGCCGCCCGAACTGCCCGCCGACTACGAGAGCACGGCATGGCCCGGCTGCGCCGCGAAGCCCACGCCCGGATGCTCGGCAACGGCCTGTGCACCCCCCCCGCCGAGCTGGACTGCCGCCTCGAATAAGCCTGCGAGACCTGCGCCTACTTCCGCACCGGCACCGAATTCCTGCCCATCCTGGTCCGCCAGCGCGACCGCGCCCGCGACCACGAGCAAGCCGACGGAGCCGCCCTCTTCGACGGCCTCATCACCCGAATCGAAGGGCAATCCCCTTGACAGCGATCACCCGTATAACGCCGATTAGGAGCGACATCGATTAGCGCTAAGCCGAGCAGGGTGGCGGCGCATATCAGCCGCATCCGTGCGAGTACTGCCGCTACTCATGAGTGCATTCTGAACCACCCTAGACCTTGCAGAGCTTCCGCACTAAGTAGACGTTAACAAATAACTCGCGCAATTGAGCGGCTGGGATGAGCGTGTAGTTCCATTCGCCGTGGAAGTCGTGGCGCTGGAGGGCCCGGGTCTTCTCGAGTTCTTTGGTCTGCTTGTCGCTGATCTTGATGCCCTTGGGGTACTCACCAGTGTCCAGCTCGGCGGTGACTGTGAGCCCGGTGCGCGTGGTGGTCGCGGCGATCGTCTGCACGATGACCTCGTGGCTGGTCAGCGGTCGGCCGCGCCAGGCTAGGGAGATCTGGGAGAACAGCCGGTGCTCGATCTTGTTCCACTTGGACGTGCCGGGCGGCAGGTGGCAGACGGTGACGGCCAGGCCGGTGTCGCCGGCGAAGCGGGCCAGCTCGGTCTTCCACAGCCGGGTCCGGTACCCGTTGGAGCCGCCGCCATCGGCGGTGATCAGCAGCCTGCTGGCCCCGGGGTAGGCCTGCTGGCCGACCTTCTCCCACCAGGTGGCGATGGTGTGGACGGCGAAGGCGGCGGTGTCATGATCGGTGCCCACCGCAACCCAGCCGGAGTTGGCGCCGGTGTCGTACACGCCGTACGGGGTGACCTTGCCTTTGTCCTTGTCCAGGAAGTCGTGGACGCTGGTCTTCTCCGGCTGCCCCCTGGGCCGCCAGGTGCGCCCGGCCTGCTTGAACTGGCCGACCTTCTCCTTTTTCTTCGCGTCCACGCTGATCACCGGGTCACCGCTGGCCTGGAGGCCCGCGGCCTGGCTGTTGATGTAGCGGAACTGGGCATCCCGGTCCGGGTGCTGCCGGCCCTCCAGCACCTTCATCTGGGCCTGCAGGCTGAACCCCGCGTCCGTCAGCAGCCGGCCCACGGTCGGCGGGGAGACCTTGTGCCTGGCCCTGGTGAGCTCATCGGCGAGGGTACGCAGCGACTTGGTAGTCCACTGCAGCGGGGATTCCGGATCCCGCGCGCATCCGGCTCCACCAGCGCCCGCAGCGCCCCCGCCAGCTCGGCATCAGTCACGTCCGCTCGCTTGCGGCCACCGCCCGGACGGCGCGCCCGCCCCGGCGGCTCCTGCCCGGACTCCAGCTCAAACAGGCCACGCGTCACCGTCTAGCGCGCCACGCCGGTTGCCCGCGCGACCAGGCTCACCCCGCCGTGGCCGCCCTTCCGCGCCTCGGCGCCCATCCAAAGCCGCCGCTGACGCTCATCCAGAAACGGCGACAGCAGCTCCCACCTGCGCGCGACCTCAGCCTCCCGGTCGGCGGCGGTCACCATAGCACAAGCGTAGGCGCTCATAACCGAACTGTAGCAGTTATTTTTTAACCATGACTAACCGCCCGATCCAATCAAGCCAAGGCCCAGTTCCAAATCCGCCCGAGGCGCGGGCCATGTCGCTTCCGATCCCTGTCCCAGCCGTTCATTGCGCGACGGCCTGCCCTCGTAGCAGTACCGTTAGCACTGCTGGGTGCCGCTCGCGCCGTTTAGGCGATACCCGCTTCAGCAACGCGTGATTGATCGATCGACTGGCCCGCGCCTAGCGCCCAGGCACATACGGCCACACCGAGCCCTATCAACGCCACATACGGTCCTTCGTTGGATGTCGACCGCGTGAAGTCACTAAGGAGTGGCAATAGACCCACGACGCAAGCAAGCAGCAAGAAGCCGCGAGAAGCTTTGAGCCACCAAAGAAGTACCATCACAAGCCCTGCGAACACCTCGATGATACCGGGCGTGCTATTAATACCAAATGTCGCATTTTCCACATCAATCACACTTGGAAGAAAAGCCGCGGCAATGTATATAAGTGCTCCTGCCAGGTAGAGAGCGTCACCCTGCCGCAGGCTGACGATGACACTTACTACCGCAGACGTTGCGATAAAACTCAGGGCCGCTATCCAGCAGACGCCATAATTCTCGAAGCCAAACAGCGTAGCCACGATTGCTGAGGCCGCAATGTAGCTGCATCCTTCGCGTACACGATGGACTATCCCCATTGGCCGCGTATGTGCAAACTGTAGAATTTCGCGCCTCGAGCGACGATGCCTTGATCGACGAAGGAATAGGACTCCTTCAATAATCGAGCACAGTGCAATAGAAACAGACGGAACTACGAGGAGTAGCGCCAAGTAGCTATGGCTGTTCCGTGTGTGCCACGCACGGTTCGACTTATAGTTATAGTGGTATACTCCTGGCCATCGATAATACGCAACTACGAGACATGCAGCAGCAGCCAGACCCAGCAAGGACATTGCCAGCCATATCCGAAGATCAGCTATCGAAAAGTCGCCAGCAACGCGCCTTGTCGTAAGCCAGGGACGCGTAATGCTGGACTGGGGATTGTCTCCGGCAGGTACGGCGTTGTTTGACCTCGCTTGGCCGACGACGGTTGCAGAGCTGGTGGGCGCTGTCTGTAGGCTTTGACGCTGCCCATGGGGACGCGCAATAACAATTGTGCCTGAACCGTCGAAGCCGCGCCAAGGTCGAGGGCCGCCAGTTGGCAAATCGCTATCTACGTAGGAATAGAGGGTATCTAGGTCCACTATCCTCCCGCTCGGATTGTCGGATGAACTGGCGGCGCACATCAGGCCTCGAACGACTGCTCGAGTAAATGGGCTTGGCTGACCGTGATCAGAATCAGAAGCGAGCTCTACGGCATTGCTGGCGGCCAGAACATATCTACCCGTTCCTTTAAGGTCACCAAAACTGTCGTTCGTTTCAGCGCCTTTAAAGGAGCCGCTGAAGCAGCAGTCCAATATGACAATGACGGCTTTAGCATCTGATCTCTCAATAATCTTGCTAAGTGATGCGGACGGCACACCTGACGAGAGTAGCGTCGATGTTGAATGAGACAAGGTGTTTCGTGTACATAGGACCAATTCGTCTTTGGCAAGGCGCTTGGCATGTCCGCTGAAATAGAAAAGTGCCACGTCATCGTGGGTCGCATCGTCGAAGAACCTGGCGGCACTTCCAAGTACTTCGGTTGACATTCTCTCGGACAGTACCTCGACGTGTTCATCCAGAAACATTCCGATCTTCGGATTGGTAAGAGCACGCCATAGGACCAATCCGTCCCTGCGCGGCCCGTTAAGCTCGGGTAGGCCTGCAGGATCATCGGGGTATGTGGAGTTGCAGATCAGGAGTGCGCGGTACAATTCGGACCTCTCGGGATCACGCGACTTGCTGATGTTCGTCACCAGCGTCAGTTAGGCTACTCTGCCTGCAGGCAGGGAGGGATTGTCGTTGTCAGGATCCGTCCAGATGTGGGTTGAGCCATCCGTGGAAGGGCTGGAACCGACAGAGCGCGCGCATCAGGCTGCCATCCAAGACCTGGTTGATTTCGTCGACGAGACCTCCGGTGTCGCTGTCGTTTCAGTTCCGGCTGATCCCACACCGCTAACCAAAGGATCTTGGGAGCCGCTTCTATTGTCTGTGGGAAGCCCCACTGCTGTGGTTGCGGTGATCAGGCTCTGGCTGCGGAGGGACCGCAGAAGGTCGGTGAAGGTGAGGGTTGCGCTGCCTGACGCGGACCCGGTCGAGATTGAAGCGAGTGGCGAAGCTATCTCGCTGAGCGGCCTGCAGTCAGCGCTTGAGTCGGCCGTAAAAGCAGTTCGCGACGTGAAGAGCTAGGCCTTCGCCGACTGCCGCATGCGGCCCGACCCTACGGGTTGCTAGCAGTTCAAACCGGACCGGCACCCTCGCGGCTTCGAGCCGATGTCCAGAGCCGTAGAGCACATCATCGCAACACCACGCGGCGGAACACCGCACCGTCGGCCTGCGTGTGCCGTGCTTTGGCCCGGCCAGCTGCCCCGCGGTGCGTTCGCGGTCCTCCCGCGCAAGGTGGTAGCGACCGGAATGTGAGAGAGGCGCCGTCAGCCACAGGTGCTGACTGCTGCGGGAGTAGGGACGCGACTCCCAGCTACGGAGCGTGAGAGCACGCAGGGCCGTCAAGCTGCGCGGATCGCCGATTAGGAATCTCTATCAGGTCAGTAGCTTTTCGGCAGACAGCGGCGCAGATCGACCTGTTCGGTATCGGCCCGCTGTGATCGAGGGTCGTGCCGACATGGCGAGTCCCCGGCGAGTTGCCGACGGACCTGGCTGTCGGGCGCGGTCCAGCCGGAACACATGGCGCTGTTCCCTAGACTGTCAGCGGCGTGCATGAGATCTGGTCAGGCGAATGACCCGCAGTGCACTCGTTCTCAAGGCTCGTGGTCGGACTTGTCCAGACTCGGTGCCACAATCATGCTGGGGTCCTCACAACAAGCACCTGACATGCTGCTTGCACCATGAGACATGAGACGGAGGGGTGCCATGGCTCTGATGAGCATCGAAACACTGTCCGGCTACCTTCTGGAGGAAGCCCCAGGGTCGCCGGTCTGGCCTGCTTAGACAGACAACCGCACGCAGCATCCATCAGCGCATGTAAGGCTCTGATATGTACACTGGCTCTGCTCATGGCACCTGTCGAAGGGACCGAGCAGATAAGGTTAATATGGCCTTCGCAAGCCCGGTGCGGCTCAAGTACTAGGCACCGACACCGAGACTAATGGGGCAAAGCCTTGAATCTCAGCGCGTACGTGAACGGGAACTTGGCTGACCGTCTCAGGGATGCAATACGAAACCACATTCTCACCGAACTCTCTACTGATTCGGGCGGCGAGCTAGAGGCGAAGACTCTCGGGGAGCTGCTAATCGCCTACGGCAATTGGCGGGCGAGGTTCGTACCGCAGCGGCCGCGCACCGTGCACCGTTCCAATGAGCTAGATGCCAACTCCAAGTCCTCCGAGCACGAGGAGGCCCTCGGCACCATCACAGCAGCGATCGAGATTGGTGATAACATTACTCCATATCTCAGCGAACGCGTCATGACGGCATACCAGTCAACCGCGTCCCGATCCGCCAAGCTGCAGAAACGTCAGGATCTCGACCTGCTCATCGCGGATTGGGGGATTCACCACTTTCATTTGTCGACGGTCTTGCAATCGAATGGATTTGTGCAACGCACCAGTGATCTTCTGTTTGCCGCCTTTATGCCAGGTGATGCTTATTTTATTGACATACGCCCACATGATAGCTGGACAGACGTGGATCTCTTGAGCTGCGTTGTCCATAACTGGCCTGCGGCGGGAATTGTACATCAGCTCGCTGGTCTTGGACTGGCTGCGCCAATCGGTGCCGACCAGCGGAGGAAGCTTCGAAATGCCGGCATCGCAGGGATCATCGAAATTGATGGGAAAGTGTTCGCCCCCGCCGGACAGACAACTGCGGGGACGCCGATACGCGTGACGCTGCACGCTAATCAAGTGATGAACGTCCTGAATTGGCTCGATCGCACTCTTACGGACAATCCGCACTGGTTCGACCAAGAACTGCGGGCTGCCGGCGTTGACGCCTCGGAGCAAGATGACTGGCAGCCAGTCATTAGCGACGGCGTGTTCGGTTTCCTCGAGCAGGTCCGGCATATCCACTATCCGATAGGCTCCCTGATCTTGTAAACGCCTGCCTCCGCCTGGCATCGGAGATCAATGCAGCTAGGACATCCGAACCATCTGCCGGCGATCAGACGCGTTGCGCTTGAGGTCGTTAGGGCGCGCCTCGGCTGAGCGCTTCCTGCTCAAGGGCCTGCTTGGTCGTATCGTCGAAATTGGCATTCTCCCGCCATCTCAAGGCGCCGAGGGCGATACTGCGCAGCGCTCGCTGATCGAACTGGGCACCCCGAAAATAGGTGTTAGCGAGGTTCGCCTTGTTAAAGTCAGCGCCTCTCAGATTCGCCCCTTCCAAATGAGCCTCCTGCATCAGGGCCTCTTGGAACTGAGCGCGGCTCAAATCGGCGTTCTTCATGGATGCAGAAATGAGGTTCGCATTATGCATCACTACGCCGCGGCAGTGGGCACCATCTAGTCGCGCCTCCTGGAGAAGTGCGCGGGAACAGTACGCGCGCTCCAAACGCACTTCGCGCCCACGCAGGCGGAAGAGGTTCGCACTGACGAGGCGCGCCCCCGACAGATCCGCGAAAGCGACGTCCAGCACGACTCCACCGAAGTCCACTGCCGACACGTCGAATCTCTGCAGGGAGGCCCGTGAGAGATCCACCTCCCGGGGCAAATCACCGACGTAAGCCGACGGGTTGCCGAACATCAGGCGCAGCAGGCGTTCGAGGTCTGTTCTCAGAACGCGCGCAACTGAGGGAGTCGGCTGCAGCCGAAGGTTAGCTGCCAGCACTACCAGCAGATCGCCATGAAAACTCGTATAACGCGGATTAAGATAGGCAGCCAGTGCAGCGGCGGCATTGACCTGAAGCGTCTCAGAACCGGAACCGAGATTGCTTATCACCATCGACAGATTGGCATCGAATCGCCGCAGGGATTCCTGATGCTCTTGTTCCCGGCTGCTGCGCTGGTCCTCGAGGAAATGCACCTGCCACTGCTCGTTCGCGACACGCGTCTTCTCATGCTCATCTCGGAGCTGCGTCCGCGCTGAGTCAAGATCAGATGCCTGCTTCCACAACGTTGCGCCCACCGCCGCGATCGCGCCAAGTCCGGCAACGAAAGGTGCCCAGGCAAGAAGTTTATGCTGAACACTACTGTCCTCGTCATTGCTGATCTGCAGTTGGCGGATCTGCTGCCGAAGCTGCTCCTCCCAGAGTTGCAAGGGGCCGAGCCCCGCCATCGATGACGCCGGAGAGCTGGAGCGCACACTCAACCCGACCAGCAAGCCAACAGCGCCCGCAGCTGCTGCCAGCACTACGGCGATCCACCACCTCATCCCGACGCCTCCTCATGCGCGATCGCATCACACAATCACACTCTGCGGCGAGAGCACTGCCATCCGGCCGCGAACGTGCCAGACTGATCCAAGCGCACCGGGTGCGCCTTAGGTGCGCCTGCGTTGGGCAACCGGGGTAGGCCCCGGGCCACCCGGTGCGCCCGAGCGTGCCTTCGGTGCAAGCCGATGAATCGTTTCGCTGGATTCTTGCGCACACCGCAGAACGCGTTCGTGGATGGACTGATTCGCCTCCATCACGCTCGCAGTCGAAGTCGCAGTCGTCGTGGACGGAAATGTTCGGAGTTGTGAACCCGCCGTCGGCCGATCCTAGCTTGCGCTGGTTCTCAGTTCATGGTGGACTGCATGCTCGTGAAGCAAGAAGACGGCGTCGACTTGTCTGGCGATGATTTCCGCCAGCTCCGCCGATACCTCGCTCCGCACTTGTTCGCATGGCCGAGTGAGGACGAGTCAGAGACGTACCCGCCTGCATCGGACTTGGTTCCGGAGGAGAACTGGGATCACATTATGACGTTGCCGACCGACGTCGCCTTGAAATCGTCGAGCTATGAAGGCTCTGCGATCTCCCGTCTGGCCATTTTGGAATCGAACTGGATCTTCTCGTGGCCCGAAGCCGGTGAGGCACCCTTTATGGAAGAGGTGGCCCTCCTCGCGGGCGAGGAGTTTAGCGCACTGGTGTTCAACGCGCTCCACGGATACTACCGGCATGCTATCGGCTGCTTGCGTAATGCTCTGGAAACACTGACAGTCGCGGCAGGGCTCGCTGTAAGGGGCAACCGTCCAATGTTCGTGCAGTGGAGAAGGGGAGAGAACCAGATCGACTACGGTCAAGCGCGGGCATGGCTAAGGGACAGTTCAGAAGGCCAGAAGGTCGAGGAAGATGCTGCGCCTCACTCAGTCTTTGGGAATGACGGCTCCTCCTGGACGAGAGCCCGGTATGCCCGGCTATGTGCATACAGTCACAGCCAAGCTGGTTACAACAATGCCGACTTCTGGGAGAGCAATGGGCCCGTCTTCGTTCCGAAGGCACTTGTGGTTGTCGAGCAGGAGTTTCGAGAAACCCTCGCGCTGGGGTACTTGCTCCTACGTCTCGGATGGCCGACATTCAGGCCCGGCCCTGGCCCGCAGAACATCTTGGCTGGGCCCACTACAGGCTGGCAACAGCACGAACTAATGTTGCGCTCTTGGTTGAGACTAGACCAATGACGGAGCTGCCTTACACATACGCAGCAATATCAGCATGTTCCGTCAAGGACCACTCGCTTCCTAGAGGTTCACCGTGCGCGCGTGCTTGAACTAACGGGCCCATCCCCTGCTCGTTAGTGGACGTTCTGCGTATGGTTCCGAGTCTTCAAGACTTTCGGGTCTTGGCCCGCTTAGCTGGCCAGAGACGATTGGCGCGTGGCTAACGGGCCGGAACTCGTCGTGGCACTGGACGAGGCTCGCGGGTTATCTCCGCCAGCCTGATGCCGACGCCGTGTGGAACCGAAGTGAGCTCGGCGAACTCAATCGGAGAAGAGCGCTGCTTAGGCTACCCGTGTCGACAGCATCCGCAGCCGGTGGCCGTGACGGTGCCGGTCCTGGCGTCGCGATCTGCATAGGCCATCTGGAACGCCAGGCGAGATGACTGCTCGGACGGCCCATCTGCGGATCAAGTGCCCCGATGGCGGGCTAGCCCGGATCATCTGTCACACGCCGAAGTGCGCGCGGCGCTACCGTCCGCGAGATGACCCGGTGTCAATAGGGCCGTACGCTTGGCGATGTATGGCTTGACGGCGATCCGGCCGAGCTCCGGCTATAGGCCGCGATCGGCCTGCTCGACCAGCGTGGCAGGCGGCAGGGGCAACGGCCGGCCGATGAGGTCCTCAATTCCTCGCCATCCCGCCGGTTAGTGTAGTCACTTATCGAAAGGAAATGATTGTGGCAGACCACAGCCGCCGTCGGCGTGTCACTGATGTTACTCAGCCGCGCCACCTAAACTTTCCGCCGCCTCGTGGTCTTTGGTTGGCCAGAGCATCGTTTCCTTCGATGGCGGATTTAAGGTTGCTTTCTGCTTTGGCACCGACCTGCTGGCCGGTCGTGATCGACCCGGTGGATGGGATCGACTTCGATATCTCAGGCTGGGGACTTTACCGGCTGAACGAATATCTGGCGTTTGGCCTGTGGTTTATCCGGTGGGACTACTCTGAGGAACCCCCTGATGAAGCGATCAGCTGGGATTTCCATCACGTCCTGCGCGGAGCCCTAGTGGTATTGGCCGGTGGCTCGACAACTATAACCATATCGCGATTCGGAGAGTCCGGGTTTCATTGGCCGGTGCTGGTGCCGGCATGGCCGTACATGTTGCTGTCGCGGCGGCGGAATGGGAAGCTGTGGCCCCAGACAGTCGAGCGCCTAGCTGGCCGTAGGACCAGCCCCAGGGTCGATTATCGGCTGGGCCGCTGGCTCGGCATGGGTGTTTGTGCTGGTGAGACCGGCAGGGATATCCGCGAGGCGCTGCAGATCCTTGGGGAAGGGAGGGGGGGAGGGTATTACAGCACAGTCGGACTGTAGCTGGGCAGAGCTTTGGAAGGTTTCGAGATCATCCGCCACTCCGCAAGGGCTCGCAGCCTCGTCCGGCGAGGATGGGTCACTGAAGCAGAACGAACCGCCTTCGCCCACTCGGCTAATCATCCAGAGATCAGCGGCGCCTTGGCCCGCCACGCCCGGCGCCAAGAGCCTCGCCCGGCACAGACCATGACGCTCACCCAAGCCCAGCGGTGGATCGCCGGGCTAACACAGGCCTGGCTCGACGACCTGTGGCTGGACCGCCATCCCAGCAGGAATGGCAACCTAAAAGCTGAGCTACCGACGAGCCCTCACGGGAGAAGTCGCTGACGACCCGTGACCGCCCGGCACAGGACCCCGCATTGGATGATCGGTGGTGCGGCGGCCCCGCGAGCTCCAGTTTGGTGCCGCCCGGATTGGGCGATCTGTACCCTAACCCTCCGGCACGCCCGCCTGCTCAACCAATACAGAGTCGGAATGCATTTCGAGTCTTGCCGTTCTATGCGGTTCGCATAGTGCGTGAGCGCTGGTTTCTGCCCGAGGCGGGTCAAGTGTCGAGCCGGAGGCTATCTGACCCCGATCTCCCAGATGCAGATCAGGCGCAGGTGGACTGTCTTGCCTGCGGTGATCCTGATCCACGTGGCCGGGCGGCATAAACCTCCGCCCGGCTGGTCGGGGAATGCGCGGAGCAGGTACACGCCGGGCGGCAGTGTGCCGCGGAACCTGCCGTTGTTTCGGTTTCGGACGTACAGCGCCTGGATCCCGTTGCCCTTCCGGTTGAACACGACCCGGGGCGGGTCCGGTCGCAGGCAGTCGGCGCACCGCGCGCCGCCGCCGCGCGGAACCAGCATGCTGCCGGTGACGCGCGCCCTGCCGCCGGCCTCGCCGGCCCGCCGCAGCTGGCCAACGCCAGGCACGCGGCAACGCCGACAGCCACAACCCAGACGAGCGGCTGCGCCAGCCGGGATGCCGGAAGTGCGAGCCGCTCAACAGACAAAACGTAGCAGCGGCCGCGTTCGGCCAGAAGCGTTCCAAGGCCAGTACCAGCCGCCTGGGCTCCCGCTCCCGCAAATCTCGGCCGCAAACCGGGTACGGCCCTCACGACGGGCACTCGCACGGCTCGTTCTGGTCGACATGTTCGTTCGTTCGGCAGGTGCTGATGCCGCGTGATAATGCATATTCGGTGCACCGCGCAGTATGGCTGGCGCCTGATTTGCGATGGCGTCGTTTCGATGGTGGGAGCCGCCGTGTGGAGACCGATCGCCATCAACTCGCCGCAGCCACCGACGCCGCCTGCTGTCAAGTCACCGCAGCCGAGCAGCGGCCATTCGCAGGGCCTAGGGATGCTCGGTCCCGGAGACTTTGACACTTGTCCTGAGTTTTGGGGCGGCGTAGCGTTGGAAACGCCCGCTCCACAACTCTGCAGGCAGTGTCCTGACCAGCCACTTTGGAGTGGCACAGCCGGTCGTATGGCGGATCGGACTTCCGATCATGACCGCAGGTCCCTGCGTGAGCGTGCCCAGATGCAGGTTGCGGGACGAGAAAGACGAGGCCAGCGGTCACCTCGGCGGTCTGAGGCGGAGCCTCGCTGGGAGATCTCTGTGGAAATTAGCCCATTCTTGCTCCTTGCTAGGTGACGGCGCGCCATACTAGTCGGCTGGCCTAGCTGGGCTGGCGAGTCGAAGTCGGGAGAAGGATGTGGGTGCGCCAACTGGCCAGACCGCCGATGTTCCGGGCGAGTGCCGTGGGCCTGTTCCCGAGTCGTTCGCGTTTGGCGATGGCATCGACTGGGCGTCGCCGCTCGCCGAAACACTGCTTTACGTCGAACTTCCGTTCTGGCTGATGATGCCTCCGGGATCCGTACGTGTCGAGTGGTCAGGGCTTCGTTCATCATCGACGTGTGCTCCGCGTGGATGGAAGTGTTCACCGGGCAGGTCACGGACTCGCGCGCGTCCGTTATCCACCAGGGCCCGTGGCTGCAGGAGGGCTGGCAACCGCCGGAGGCGCTCGCTGCCGAATTCGAACGCCTTCAGGTGTCATGGCTACCCAGGCGCTGCAAGACAGTCCTCCGGCTGACTACTCGCGGGCACTCCAGCGCCTTCCGGGAACTTGACGATGCCGAGCCACCCCGAGCGCGGGCGGAGCAGGAGGCGTACTGGGCTTCGTTGTGCGAGGCACATGTGCCTGTCATAAACGAACTCATCCAACGGTACCGACTAGTCACCTACGACTACTTCGCGTATGAGCTCGCGGCATGGGACGTGCCGGTGTGGTACCTAAAACAGGCAGACACCGGGTACAGGGCAGTGCTCCTGCCGTACAAGGAGTGGGACGCCAGACCTGTCATAGTCGAGCGTCCCGACGCCTCTGGCAGCCAGCCACAGGTCAAGCCCTTTGAGTGGACTCGACCGGACGCCCTTGCGACAGCATCCAGCCGGGATGCCACGCCCGGCGAGTTCGACCTGTTGGACGCACGATCTCTTATGGAGCGCGGCGACTACACAGGCGCAGTCCGTCGCACTGTCACTGCCATAGAGGCAGTGCTGCGATGGGCGCTGGTCCGAGAGCTTGAGAAAAGACATCCGCCCACAGAGGCAGAAGACCGGGCCGCGAGAACAGACAACGACTTTCCCGGCGACTGGCCCAATGGCGCAAACTCGCCCAGTCTCAGATAACCCAGCAGGAATTCGATGAGTTTCAGTCTACGCGCGTGATCAGGCACGAGATCGTCCACCGCGGTAGGCGATTGTCCCATCAAGACCGGGGCCGCGCTCAGCGCGCTGTCGACACCGGCCGATGGCTGTACAACAAGATCGAAGGCGACGCTCAGCGCGCTCAACTGCGGGACTACGGCGTGCTCAAGTCTGTCGGACGTGTTGCCATGACCATCCGCTTCCCGGCAAGTGTCGACTCAGATGGACTTAGGCTCGGGCCGGCCTTCGCCACCCAAGCACCACCGGGAATCTAGCTAGGCAACCGCTGCAATGATGCCTAGGCAAGGGAACGGAACGGGCTATTCTGGCCTCTCCCAATAACGAGTCCCTATCTCCTTATAGTAATCCATACTCAGCGTTATGCGCCTTTCATCATATGACTTGATGGTTTCAGTCTTGTCGGTGTTCGGACGCTGGCGCGAGCGTCATTTGCGGTAGCTGCGGCGTGGCGCTCTAGCGCGGCCGTAGTGACCGGCGGGCGGAGATGATCGTCCGGGTGATCTCGCGGTCGGGCAGGCCGGTGGTCGCGGCGGCTGCGGCCAGGTTCTCGAGCATGTGTTCCTGGCCGGATTCGATGGCGCGGCAGGCGGCCCAGAACAGGCCGCTGTTGCGGTTACCTTCTTCCAGTCGTTCGACCCAGGCGACGAGGCGGACCGCATCTGCGGGCGCGCCGACCCAGTTGCGCTGTGCCTGACCGCAGTGGGGTTCCAGCAGGTAGGTCACAGCGGCCCAGTCCAGGACGCGGCCTTTCGTGTCGGACTTGCAGAGCAGCCGGTACGGCCTGCCGCCGACGTGCGAGGGTGGTGCGAGCACGTAGCCGCCGGCGGCTTTGAAGTCCAGGTGGTGGCGGATCAGCCGCCCGGATGGCTGACGGGTCCCGGTGAAGTACAGGTGCAGGCCGCCGTTCGGGGTAGCGACGATCGCGATGGCGCCGCCGAGCAGACCGGTCCTGGCGATCTGGCGGTAGGCGTCGAAGCCGTTTCCCGCCTGGCCGTGCTGGTCGACATCGAGGACGTCGGGTCCGGCCGACCCGGTCGCGATGGCGACGTTGGCGGCAGGGCGGTGGTTCCACCATGTGCGGATGCGGCCGGGGTCGGTGCTGGCGTCGCGGAACCCGTGCCGGGTCGCGGGTTCCTTGCCGCCGGGCTGGCAGGGAAAGACCGGCCAGCCGCGGGCCGCGTAAGCGAGCGCGGAGCCGAGCATGCCGTCTGGTTCACCGATCATCGCAGAGCCTTCCGTTTCGAAGATACGTTCGCTACCGGGAACGAGCCAGCAGCGGGAGACGCCGGGGGGTGGGACCTCCGCCTTGAGCGGCCACCAGTCACACGGGAGCAACTGGCCTCGCGCCCCGGCCGAAGCGGAGATGAACGTGCTGCGGGGCCGCCGGCGAGATGCCGGCGGCCCCGCGAGCGATCAGGGCTGGTCAGATTGCCGCGTCCGCCGGGCAGCTGACCTCACCGCTGGCATCGTTGCCGTCGGCGCTGACCTGGCTGGTGCCGCCGGAGTCGGTGCCAGGCGGGGCGCCGCCATCGGCCTCAGGCTGTTCAGCAGTGAGCAGGCCGGCCGGGGTGACATCGCCGGAGTAAGGGGTGCCGTCGGCGACGGCCTGCTCGATCGCGGACAGCGGGTAGCCGATGGCGGCGAGGAACGCCAGGTACGAGCCGGCGTCGCCGCGCGGGCAGGGACTGTAGCGGTCGGTCCGCCACGTGCTGCGGCCCTCGCCCTCGGTCATGGCGTACTCGTAGGCGGTGATGACCGGCGCGAGCATGATCACCGCCAGCCGGCCGGCGGTCGCGGTGCCGCAGTCCTGGTCGTACTGGCTGGCGTCGCGGCCGGTGAGCGTGGTGAACAGGGCCTTGCGTGCCGCGCTGGCCAGGCCGGCGCGGAGCGGGTCGGGCATGGCCAGCAGCCGCCGGGCCAGGAACACCTGCGCCTGGCGGGGGACCGACTTGCGGGGGAAGAAGCTGGCGGCGAGCCAGCGGTGCCGGACCTCGGCTGCGGCCTGCCACGCCTTGTTCCCGGTGATCACCAGCCGCCGCCCCGGGTCCGGCACCTGATCACGATCCGTGCTGGCGGTGCCGGGTGAGCTGCCATCGCCGCTGCTGCTGGGGTTGGTAAGCTGCCAGCGGCTGGCGTGACCGTGCCCGGCCGGGCTGGTGCAGTAGTACGACGGCTCGAGCGGGCTCCAGGGCCGGAACGTGGCGCCGTGTCCGGGGCAGGCGGCGTGGCTGCCGGGGGTGAGGTCCTCGCCATCGTGTGTCAGGCTGGTCAGCCACGCTGCCCCATCGGGCAGGCTGTCGGTGACGGGCACGCCGGCGGCGGCGAACTCGCTGCGGATCTTTTCGTGGTCGGCGGCTTCGGCGCGGTCCTGGCGGATCCGCGCGGCGGCTTGCTCGAGCGGGTAGGAGTGTTCGAGGCAGGTCAGCAGCCGGTCGGTGGCGTCCTGGTCGCCGTCGAAGTCGGCCAGCAGCGCGAGATCTTCGAGGGTCACGTCCGGGCTGAGGTCGACGGCCTTGGCCCGGGTGGCGGCGGTGAGGCCGCCGGCGGTGACCGCGGTCTTGATCTGGGCGGCGGTGCGGCCGGTGGCCTTGCGGATCCGGGTCCGGGACGCCCCGGCTTCGTGCGCGGCAAACAAAGTGGCGGTCTCCTCCAGCATGGTGTAGTTCGCCCGGTAGCCCCGGCTGTTGGCCAGCAGCATGTCCAGGTACTGCCCGGCCTCATCCCCAGCACGGCCCGGGTCGATGTCACAGGGCAGCTCGGCGAGCCCGGCCCGGGCGGCGGCGGCCAGGCGGCGGTGGCCTTCGATGACCCGCCACCCGCCGCCGGGGGCGGCGGTGATGAGCAGCGGGATCCGCACTCCTTCGGCGGCGATCGACGCGGTGAACTCGGCGGTGAGGTTCAGGTCGCCGCGGACGTTGCCGGGATGGGCGGTCAGGTCCGCGACCGGGACCATCAGCCGGCCCGGCGCCGCGGGCTCGATGTCGACTGCCGGGCCGGACGCACGAATGTCGGCGGCGGGGGTTGCGGGTGCGGGGTGTTCGTGCATGGAACTGGTGTCCTTTCAGGCAGGGAACGGAACGGCCGCCCGCAGGATTTTGCGGACGGCCGGGACTGGCAGGGATATGGGGTCAGGCGGCGTGACCGCCCGGCGGGCGCGGGTGGTGCAGGTGGTGGCCGTCGAGGGTGACGGTGAGGGCGTCGCGTTCGGCTGCGGTGCGGGTGGTGATCTCGATCAGCAGGCCGGCCCCGGCAGGGTCCTGCCGCACGGTGACCGCGGTGTCCTCGGCGTCGACGCGGGCGACCGGCCAGCCGTCCGGCGACTCCGTCAGGCGGGCGTCGATGTCGCGACCGCGGACCATCGGCCGGCCGGTCCGCGCCACGATCCGGGCGACGTCGCCGAGCAGGTCCGGCGGGTCGCCGCTCGTGGTGAGCAGGGCGTGGATGTCGTTCAGCGCCGCCGTGTCGGACAGGGGGGACGGCCCGGGCCGGTGCAGCCAGGTGACGGTGGCGTCGGTCATCGGTTTCTCCTTCGGAAGAGATGAAGGCCCGGCGCCGCTGCGAAGCGGACCGGGCCTTGGGAGCAGGCGGGGGTCAGAGGGTGGCGGCGATCTCCAGGGCGCGCAGGCCCGCGGCTTCCATCTCGTGCGCCGCGTCGGCGTCGCCCTGGGTCTGGGCGGCGCTGGTCACGGCGTGCAGGATCCCGCCCGCCGTGAGGTCGCCGCCGCGGATGAAGTGGGCCAGGATGCCGGCCTGCTGAGCGTCGGTGAACCGCAGCCGCTGGCTGACCACCTGCACCGCCTCCTGCGGATCCGCCAGCCGCCGGTCCGCCTGCGCGGTCACGGTCCGGATGACCCGCCCGGCGTAGGCCGGGTCGAGGAACGTCGCGACGGCGTCGGCGGTCCTGGCGGTGATCAGGGCCAGGGTCTTGTCGAGCGTGTTCGGTGACCAGGTGACCGGGCCCTCGTCCAGCCGCTCCCCCAGGTGCACGGCGCGGATCGCGTCCCGGGTGATCGTCATCCCGTTGCGGCAGACCTGGACCACCAGCCGCGGGGTCAGGGTGAATGCGCTGCACCCGGTCTCGCTGTTGGAGATCACGAACCCGGCGAACACCACCGGGTTATCCGCCCCCGCCGCCCCGGTGAACGGACTCCTATAGCCGTCCAGCAGCGCCGGCGCCAGCACCCGGACCTGCTCGCACACCACGCGGACGTACATCCGCCGCTCGGTGAGGTCACACCCATCTATCTCAGCCGGGACGCCGGCGGCGCGGACGCCGTCCAGCGCGGCGAGCAGGACGTCGAGGTTGTCGATCCGCTTGTACCCGTCGGACAGGAACGCCCGCGCCGCCCCCGGCCCGCTCCCCGCCGACGGGCGCAGGCAGCGGATGAGGAACCTGCGGGGGTCGCCGGCCAGCCGTTCACGTTCGCGTCGTACAGCTCCGGCCGCTCGAAGCGCATCCGCCGCAAATACTGAGCGGGGATGCCGAGCTTGCCGGCCAGGCCCTGATCGCACACCTCGGTCGGCACGTAGGTGCCCGCGGTCATCGTGACGCCGTCGGTGCCCAGGACCGGGTCGGTGCCGTCGATCACGAGCTGGCCGCCTGCCGCGCGGATCGCGGTGGCGGGGGCGACGATGTCGGCGTTGCGGGCCTGCTGATCGCGCAGCATCGCCGCCAGATCGGCCAGCGTCACGTTCCGCGTCCCCTGCGTATCGGCGGGGCTGGTGGTGTCTGATGTCATCGGTTGCCGTCCTTCCGGGGCTGTTCCGGGCGGCGGGTGCCTCCCGGTGGTCCGGCAGCAACGCGCCGCGGCGGAAGCGGGGCCGCAAGCCGGCCGGCCCCGGGCGGGCAAGATGTTTCCCAGCGGGCCCTGAGCAAGAGGGCTGCGACGGCTAAGCCGGCGCAGCCAGCGGGCCCGCGGCCGGGAAAGATCTCTGCCCGCCCGGCGGTGAGCGCAGCGAAAGGCCGGTTGCGGCCACCGACGCCGCGGCGCAGCCTGCCCGACCGCCGGAGGCCCCGGCGTCCCGGCACCCGAGCACGCGACCCTGGGCGAAGCAGCCAGGGGAGACAGGGCCGTTGCCTGCCGCACGACATCGAGAGCGAACAGGCGCAGCGACCCGATCAGGCTGAGCCGCCTGCTGCTTCGTGATCGCCCGCCGGGTCCGGCAAGGGCGCGCCGCGATCAGCAGGCCGTGGAGGGATGTGAAGCGGAACCGGGCAGTGTCGTACCCGCTGTCTACCCTGGCATCATGACCGGTGACCCGGCAGAACCGTACACGGTGGTGCTCGCCTGTCAGCCGGCCCGCATCCTCCAGCTGACCGCGGGACAGGCCCGCGGGACGGCCTGCATCCGCTGCGCCGCGGACGGCGCTGAGCTGCTCCCGGTCGGCGTCATCGCGCCGCCCTTCGCCGGCAGCGGCATCGCCGTAGCCTGCCCGGCGTGCGTGACCGCTGTCCTGGCACCCGAACCGCGCCGCCACCGGGATCGTCCGGCTAAGCCAGCCGGGACCAAGCGGCTCACAGGTCCGGCGGGAGTATCGTCGCCGTCATGCGCTCCTCGTTAACCGGATCGAGGCCTGGTGGCTAGCGGGCCTGCCGACGTCTGGCTCAGAGCCGTCGGCGGCGAACTGGCCAGTACGGCGGCGATCATCGGGCTCCGGTGCCGCGACGGCGAAGTGAGCGCCATCCTGGCGGGCGGCGCCAGCTTACGGCTGGCCGGGCCCGGCTGCCCGCCCGATTTCCACCTCCAGCTCCTCGCCGAGCTCGCCAGGGCCAGGCGGATCTACGACGACCGGTGTGAAGGCGGCCGGGTCGCCGGTGTTGCCGGGCAGCACCCGGACCGCGACCGGGCGGCCCGCCGGATCGGTGAGCAGCCCGTACTCGATCTGCAGCCGGCCTTTCTTGCCGTCCCGGGAGTAGCCGCGGGCGGCCAGCGGGCAGTGCGCGCCCTCCAGCCACGAGCTGGACAGGTCGAACAGCGCCATCCGCGCCGGGTTCGGCTCCGGACTCAGGTGCCGGGCGGCCAGCGCCGCCTCGATGGCGCCCCCGCCGCCACGCTGCCGTGCTCCGCCGACACGTTCACATCCCGGCCCGCCGCCACCGCATGATCGGACGCTGACGCGATCACCGGCTTCAGCTTCCAACGCAACTACGCCGGCCTCATCGCGGCCTTCCGGCTCCGGGCGCAGGACCGCATCACCAGCCCGCTGCCCGCCCAGCCCGGCAGCGGGCGCGAAACTCCCGCTGACGCGATACGGCGCCTGCGACGCGAGAACGAGGACCTGCGGCGTCTCGTCAAGATCTACGGTGAGGCGATACGCCAGCTCAGCCTGGACCGCGCCGACCTCCAGGCCGAGCTGAACGCGGCCGCGGGCGTCACCACCCTCACCAGCCGACGCCAAGACGGCTAACGGGCGCCGATCCCAGCCGTGACGGCGGTCAGGCATCCCCGGCCGGCTGCCGGACTCGGTACAGCGCGGGCTGCCGCCCGGCCGCCGGGATCTCCGTGGCCTGATCTGGCCACTACGGTCCAGCCGGCCGTCACGGGCGCCAGTACTGCATACGAGTAATTCGGCACGGTTCGCCAACTGTTGCTAAACATCCTGCGCCTGGACCACACTCGGAGACGATGACCGAGAGCACTTCCGACGAAGCGCGCCAGCGCGATAGCAAGGCATATAGGAGCCGGCTTGATCAGATCACGGCACTCCCAGCCGGCGCGATCGTCACGGTCGTCGATGATCCCGACGATCCCGACGCAGCCGGGGTTTCCCTCGAGCTGTTCGTCAAGGAGAACCCTCGGGGGCCGGGCTACGTCTGCGACTTCGTCTACTCCGATCCGGCCTTGCCCGTCACCCTTTACGGTGTCCTGCTCAGCACCGGCACCGGGCTGGTCATCGGCGAGCTGGAGCTGTTCAGGGCTCAGTGGGGCTACTTCGACGACTATGGCAACTATGTCGGGCCAGACGGCGACTGGCGGGCGAAGGATGACGAGGACTGGGACGAATCTGCACGCGCCGACATCGCCGGCCAGCGTCCGCCGTTCGACGGCATCACCGGAGCCCTGCTCAGAAGCATCCCAGTCGGCCGGATCCTGGCCTGGGCGCACGATGCGATGGCCAAGAGCGACTGGCGCGAACGCGGGCTCACGATGCTAGCGCTGTCCGGCGCTCACAGAGTCGTGCTGGCGGACGACCTCGACGCCCAGGTCCGGGCCGCACTCGAGCGCACGGCCGCAGTTCCGGGCCGCAGGCACGGGCGCCCGCCGCTGCCTGACGAGCTCCTGGAGGAGGTCGCACGCGCCTACCTCGAGGAGGCCAAACGTGGCCGGGGCCTGACTCGCCGCCTGGCCGCCAGATTCGGCCGGCCGGAAGAAACCGTCCGGGACTGGGTCCACACATGCCGGGTCAGAGGCTTTCTGTCTCCCGGCGTTGCGGGCCGAAGGGGAGCGCAGCCCGGAGAGCGCCTGCTGGCGCTCAACGACGAAACGGATGTGGACAGGTGAAGCCAACTCAGCCGCGGATCGACCGCGCAGTCAGGTATATGAAGCGCTTCCTTGCGAGCGAGGACGGCCGCGGGTTCAGGACCCTCTCTTTGGACGCGCAGCTGCTCTACGTCACCGGCATCCTCATCTGCAGCGAGGCAGGCGTCATCAAGAAGGAGCAACTGGACGAAGCTGCCAACGACGACGACGTCCGCTTCGCCACGCTGACGATCGCAGGCCGCGTCGGCCTGCTGGGGCCCGCGGCGAACCTGGACCGCTACGCCTAGACCAACCTGGCAAGGGAGATCTCTCGCCACCCTTCCCGCCGCTGCCGGGTCCTGCCTCCCGCAAGCCCCCGGGCCAGCACCACTCCAAGAATCATCGGCCCGCAAGGGGCCTGAACAGGGCATGAGTCATGATCATCTACGTGCTCGGGGCACTAGTTCTTGCAGTGCCGTTGCTGACACTCGGCCTGGCGGCGCTGCTTCGCGCGCGGCCCGAAGACATCCCGGCCATCGTCACCGCGCTGGCCCGCTGGGGACGGCGAAACTAGGCAACAGGCGTCCGCGCGCCAGCCAGAGACAGCGCCTCCCGGCTTCAGGTCGCTGCTGGACGCATGCGGATACCCGGTCCACCTGCTGGCCCCGGTCGCGGTCCTCGACGAACTCGACGGCCTGAAGAGATCCGGTCACAACGCCACCAGGTGGCGCGTCGGCTACAAAGTCGCCGCGCCGCGGCAGCAGTCGTCAGCTGGAAACGAGCCGGGCGATCGCCTCGCGACCGTCGAGGTATCCCCAGTCCATGGCCATGCGGATGAGGGCGTAGGTCACGAGGTGGCGGCAATGCCTGATGTCCCCTGTCGGAATGTCCGCGGCGACCGCATACAAGCCCTGCTGCGGGGGCTGCCCGGACCGGGTCGTGGAGCCGAGCGGGTCCAGATCGATAGTGGTGGCCAGCGTGGTCGCCCGGCCATTCGACTGACCCTGGGCTGACCAGACGTAGAACTCGATGGCGTCTCTCGGCGGAAGCTCACCGGAGTAAATCGACGTCAGTACCTGCTCGGCGACCTCGCCGACGGTGGCGCGCAGGCCGGCCACTAGCACGTCGCACACCTCGGTGAGCGTCAGCTTGCCCCACTTGGCGTCAGTTTCGGCTGACGGGGACACGGCGACATCTGTGATGAGCCGCAAAGGGCCGCCGGGTTCCGGCAGGAGAATCGCGTATCGGAGCGATGCCGAGGGATGGTCTGCCTCTCCGATGATCAGGTGTTGGACCGCGGCGGCCTGCCGCTGCACAGCATCAGAGTCGGGCTGCCACGACCCGACCATGGCAGGCAGCCCGTGATCCGCCGCGATGGCCGCGATCTTCTCAGCAACGCCGGTCCTGGTCAGGGCCGCGGCGAACTCGTCGTGGAACGCCCGGCCAGACACGTCAGCCTGAGCCGCCGGGTCGACTTCGTAGGTCGTGACTGCTCGCACCAGCAGCGCGGGCCACTGGCCCATCGTGGCCGGGGAGAAGATCATGTTCGGACTGTTGAGCGGTGAGCGGACGACCGGCAGCCGTTCAGATAGCCCGTCCAGGTCGGGACGCCATCCGGTCAGGTATCGCCTGGCCATGTCTACGAAATCGGCAGCGACCCCTCCTGAGCCGGCGATTTTGGCAGCCACGCGGTCGACCAGATCCTCGATCGCCTGGTCGTCACCGACCACTATCGCCAGAAGCTGCCAGCGCAGGTAGATCTCCTCGCGCACGGCCAGCTGGCCCAGCTCGTTCGTATGGACCACTCCTCGTGCCGACAGGAGGACGGCCTCCGCGACGTCCGGGTTGACGAGCAGCTGGTCGAGGTCATCCCGGTCAGACGGATCTTCTTCGACCGCGCGGGATAGCAGTTCGATCACGTCCCGCTCGCCGAGCAGCTCGGCGGCTCTGGCGTGACGGATGTCGTAACACAGCTGCTGGTAGAGCCGCTCCAGGAGTTCCGCGTCAACGAGGCGCTCGAACTGCGGGTTCGGACGCCGGCCAGCATTCCGCAGCAGGTGCATCCTCCCCGTGAAGCTCGGGACGTCCGCGCACAGCGCCTCCACGATCGCTGCGCGCTCGTCGTCGTCAATCCGGCGCAGCAGCTGCAGGACGAGTCGGTCGACGGCTATCTCAGGGCCGGGGTCGAAGACGCTCCGAGAACCGGCACGCAGCCGCGGATAGATGCTCAGCAGCACCGCTACGGCCGGCCTGACCGCCGCGAGCGGGATCTGCTGCTCATAGGAGGGCAGCCGGGCGAGAAAATCCTCCAGCTCGGCCTCCGTCATGGCGTCGATGGCGGCCCGGAACTCGTCCTCGTTGTCCATGGCCAGCACTGCCCGGTCCATCAGACCCGCCGGCAGGATGCCTGCCGGCAGCTGCTTGCTGAGATAGAACCCGAGGATCTCCGGGCTCGCTACCCGCCGGTCCTTGCGCCATCGTGGCAGCCAGTCCGAGGGCCAGTACTTGTTGCTGTTGCCGAGATACCGCTCCGTGGCCGGGAACAACAGCCGGCACAGCTCGGCGATCACGTCGCGATACTCGCCAGCCTGATCGAGGAGCTCGCCGATCTCGTCCTGCCAGCCAGGCCGGGAGCTTGTGAGCATTCCGACGTCCGTGAGCGCCTGAGCCATGCTGCCGAGCCGGGCAAAGACATCCGGCACCTGCATCCGGATCGCCTCCAGCGCCAGCAAGTCCACCAGACAGACCTCGTCGCCAACAGCTGCCACCATCGCCGGAAGGGCCGCCAGATACCTGATGATGTCCCGCGGGGTGCCTAGCAGGGGACGGATCACCCGGTGGAACACCTCCAGCCAGCGGTCGGCCTGGAACGGGCCGGTCTCCTGGCCGGCAGTGATCTCTTCGAGGCCAGTCAGAAGCAAGGCCTGCAGAGCTGCTGCGGGCGCCTCGGGCACGTCATAGCCGACTTCCACGATCTTGTGCAGGAACCTGCGGCCATCCTCGGAGCCATCCTCGCCGAGCGCCTGCTCGACCTTGACTCTGTCGAATGCGAGCAAGTACACGATCTTGGGGAAGTGGGCAGTCAGCCGCACCATCTGCAGCATGTCGCGCGTCTCGGTCGCGGTCAGCCGGTCAATGTCGTCGATGACCACGAAGACGGGCTCGGGCAGCTCGCGCAGGGCCTGCTCGATGGCAATGCGCTGGTCCTCGACCGTCGCGAGCTTCTTCTTCCGCCGGCCCGCCAGGCTCGCGATCGCGCTGACGATCGCGCCGATCCGGGCGACCCACACTCCTGCTACCGGCACGAACACCAGCGGCTGCACGGCCTGGCCATAGGCGGCGATGCCCGCGGCGAGATCCTTGCGGTGAAGCTTGACCTGCACCTGCTGCGCGATCTGCTCGAAGAACTTCGCGATGAGCTGGTCGCGGCCGCTGAACATCCACGGGTTGAACGTCAGCACGATACGCGCGGGATCGGCCTGCAGTTGCTGCACGACCATGTTCAGCACCGAGGTCTTCCCGGTGCCCCACGGGCCCATGACCGCGACCACAAGGCCGTCGTCGACTTCGGTCGCCCGCAGTCTCGCGGCGATCTGGTCGGCGAACACAGACCGGCCGAGCCGGTCCTGGTCGCGCGCGGTTATCGGGTTCCCGCTGATCACAGGGCTACCCCCGCCCAGAATGTCCGGCCCCGCCTGGGAACCCGGCGAGGATAGCGGCCGGAAGATGCCATGCCTGGGTGCAATGTCTTGTCCCTTCAAGCACATACTCGGATCCCGGGCGCGCGCTTGCTGGAGGACGAGACCTATATCACGCCAGCCAGTTATGGCTACTCGTGCGATTTCGGGGTAAAGTCCAGCTGCTAACTAGGAGAGACCCCGGTGCTCGTCGCCCAAGGCGCGGCGCGCCGGGGGTTTCTTTGCTGTTGCCATCATATCGATGCGCCGCGTCGCAAGTCGTAACCCAAGCCACGGGCGGCACACCAGGACTCAAAGCAGGCGTCTCGCAGCCGCGCCGGTCCGGGCGGCACTCGCGGTCGGCGTCTTGTCGAAAGGGCCGGATCTGACCGGAAAATCACCTGCCCGGGCGGGGCATGCGGCAGCACCCGGCGGAGCGTCAGCGGAGCCGGGTGAAGGTTGCCGGGCGGTCAGGCCGCCGCGGTGAGGGTGACGGTGTAGCCGAGGGCTTCGAGCTGGCGGAC
>WNGR01001669.1_pt1 | contig 24679 bp, 35 predicted proteins | sample 5407581 | NCBI WGS metagenome assembly WNGR01 (sample SAMN13153383, study PRJNA577476) | soil metagenome | isolation source: 80 cm soil or saprolite under Garry oak tree replicate 2 | place: USA:California | collected 2016-06-15
TGTAGTTCCAAAGACGAGTATTGGATATCCCGTGAGTCTCCACGAGCCATAGAGATCCTGGAACAGTTCCTTAATCACGTTGACAACGACAGGATCTGGAAAGAATTTGAGACGACGAGCAAAACCGCCAGAGATTGTGTGCATGACTCACCTTTCCCAGGCTCCGCGGGTTGCGTTGTCTGTGCAAAGGCTTCAAGGTGCCGCATAACGAGCACGCAGGGAGAGCATGAAGTGGCTTGCTCGAAGCGAGCACGGAGCAACCCCTCTGTTTTCGTGTCGTTCTCTCCAAGAAAGTCGTAGCAGTTCACCTAGTAAGAAGCACTAACACTGAATCCCGGGGTACACTCACACACGCCTCGAGCAACCTACTTCAAAAACATGCATTCCGAGGTGTTGCGCGACTTGCATGGCCGTCGTGAACTTTCCTATTCCTCGGGAACCTTTAAGAAGCATGGATATCGGTATGTCGAATGTAAGAGCTTGCGGCATCAACGCTGCCTGGCACAACCCAAGGAGCTGCGTATGGGCGCGATAGTTGCCTCGCACAATTCCGGCGGGCTCAGTTCCATCAGGACCCCGTGTGCCCCTGGGGCCTTCAGGAAACGGTGAGAATTGTTTGCTCCAGGAGGTGGAAAGAACCGCGCACCAAGGAAGCCCGAAACATCTGGTATCCGAGCGTGCTCGAGGCCAGTTTGCGCCAACCGAGTCACTGCCGAGTCTACCCAGCAGCCTAGTTCACCAGCTGACAAACCAAGATGAACGTCTGATGGGTTGAGAGCATTGTTTGTGGATGGTGGGTCGCATTCGATGTTGGTCACTGTGAAGTAGATGACCTTCTCTGCAGTCGATGGGTATGTCGATTGCCTAGCTGTTCGTGAGAGGTGCACCTGAAGATTCAAACATTAACCTACCGTTCTCCGACGCCCACAGTGCCTGTTTCTGCGCCATCCCCCGACGAGCTTGCTTGCAAATATTGCAGCTGATTCAAGTCGACTTTTACCGCAAGTAGATCACCCTGCTTAACCAGGCGCTTTTTGCCATCGAAAAAATCTTTCAAGCCCTGCAAGACGAGCGGTTGATAAACGCGATTTGTAGACAGCCTGGAAGCGACGCGGGCAATCGTCACCGCTTTAGCCGTTGGCAGGTTGCGGCTGCGGATACCATCCGGAGCTGCCTGTAGGTAAAGGCGGCCGGGGGTAGTTCGAAACTCGGAATCAATATTGTGCAGAAGTATAGGAGAAGCTCCGACGAAGCCACTGGTGTATGCGGTTCAGCTCGCCTTTAGGTATTGAAACAGGCAAGAGTCTCACGATTCGCCCACTTCGTCATTGGTTTCTAACCTCACTACGCGACGACTTCTCGATGACGAGTGCTGGACTATGGCCTGGAATTTGTCAGGTGATGACGACGATTCAGAGACTCCAAGTATGAGGGGAAGGACTCACCCAATCGCCGTCGAGCACTCCAATTTTGGGCAAATCAACAGTACGCACGTACATCGTGTGGTCATCCAACCCCGAGTAACTAGGCGCCGACAAGGGCCTTGCCGTGAGCTCGTGAGCAAAGAGTGGGACACTAATAGTTGGAGAGCCATTTTGTTGAGGGTATAAAGTGGGTTGAGGAACCAGGGAGCCGGCCAAGAAACTCTCGCCAATTTCGAGGTCCTCGTCGTCGAACTCGATGTGAGCGTCGTCCGGAACAGAAGATGACTGGACTCGGTGTCCATTGATAGCTGGAGGGTCCTCCGCAGGTGGCAGAAGAGTAAACAACGTTTGTGACTTCTGGGCGTATCCTTGCAACACTGGCTCGGTCATGATGAGCTTGTATGTCAAAGGACTCCCATCAGGGCTGTCTTGGGAATCCATGGAGAGTACAGAATTCTGCCGCAGAATCCTCTGACTATGACACAGCCAGTCCTCGAAGGCTGAGACATCCGACTTTGCGCTGTTATATGCGGAGCTAGAAAGCGCTTGCACGAATACCTCTTGCAATGGGATGACCTGGACTACGGAGAGCGTGTGCGTCTTTCTGGAACGTCGAGACGTGGAGTCAGGACCAAGGATGTAAGGGTATTGCTTCGCTAAATCTGAAGGAATACCGAGAGTGGTTGTCTGGTAATGCGGGGTGAACAGCGTCCTTGTAGCCCATGCACGGCTCACCTGGACATCTTTACCCGGGACAGCCCAGCACGTCACAGACAGAGAAATAGACGGATCACTCCTTCCGTTATCGGTATGTGTTTGTAGCAAACCCACAGACACCGCAATTGGTCCATTGGGTGCGGAGGCTGGGGCGACCGCGTTCCAGAGGTCGCTCCCGACTTGAAGTACCTCGTCACTCTTCCCACCCAGGGGAAGGTGTTCGATAGTCACGGAAACACAGCTGTTCCTTGTCTTGACTGCCATTAGCAAAGCCCGAAGTAGAATGGGGAATTCAGAAACGCGGGGCGGACATTTGCCATCATTCGTGAGTGCGATCCCTCCTCCCTAAAGTCCGTCCGGGGCCGTGAACCGCGTCCGCTCGTCGTCCAAAAAGGAAATTTGGACCTCTTGCAACTACTCTCGCTTCAGTAAAACCCTTTTGGCCAACTCACTAGGCTCTCTTGGAATCTCTAAATGTCTAGGGGTGGTCGAGGTGGCTTTGGTCGAGGCGGAGGTGCGCCTTTATGTATTGCAAGTATTCTTTATCTGATTGCACGGCCGTTTCTTGTATCACAGGAAGGGGATTTGGACGCGGTGGAGGACCACCGCGGGACGTAGGTCCCCCCGATTCTGTCCTCGGTGCGTATTCACAACCCTGTGTTTCCTTTAAACTGACTGAAGAAACGTTCGCTTAGAGATGGGCTCGTTCGTCCATGCGGTAGAGGATGAGATGCTCTGCTCATCGCTCATGCCGGACAAAGTACCATATTTCAATGCACCCATCTATCTTCAAAATAAATCCGTCATCGGAAAGGTTGACGAAATTCTTGGCCCAATCAACGAAGTGTATTTCTCAGTGAAAATGGGAGAGGGTATGGTAGCAGGCAGCTTCAAGAAAGGCGACAAGGTGTACATCGCGGGGGACAAATTACTTCCCATCGAACGATTTCTACCTAAACCAAAAATGGCCGGGGGTACGTTATTCCCTTCCATTCGAACGATAGGATGATATAATGCTAATGTATGTCTGAGCAGGAGTCACGAGTACGTATAGATCTGCATCCAATTGCTTGTGTATCAGCAGGTAACATCTTCCTTTCACAGAAAGAGGCCGCGGCAGGGGCGGCGCGGGAGGGCGGGGTCGCGGGGCGGCAGGAGGGCGAGGAGCTCCCCGGGGCCGGGGTGGAGGCCGGGGAGGTTTTGGAGGTGACCGTGGACGAGGAGGCTTTGGAGGCGACCGTGGGCGAGGAGGCTTTAGAGGCTTTAGTGGTGGTCGTGGCGGTGGTCGTGGTGGCGGTGGCGGAGGATTCAGAGGAGGTCGTGGTGGTTTCCGAGGCTCATAATAAAAAGTATTTGTGTACGCGAGGCGCAACATCTGTTTTCCCGATAGTTTTCATGCGGCACCATGGCCGGGCGAGCGACCGCAGATTGCAGTAAGGACTAGTAAAGGCCAGAAGCGTCACTTCATCAGGAGCTACGTCTTGAGGGCGTTGACTTCCTCTTCGGCATCTTTAAGTCTTCCTATTCGATCGTGTTGGGTCTTCACAGTCTACAAGGTCGCGCAAGGTCGCGTCAGGTTTCGAACCCGCCATAAATCGGGAAATAAAGCCGGGCGCACCTGGGATAAACCTTCGGAGAGGCCAGCCACATTGGAGAACGTGTCCACCGTCTGTGCAAGTATAGTTTCTGTCCAACATCAGCAACTAGCCAAGCGAGTCGAACGACTAGCTGACCATCAGGCAGGCTAAGGTCGAGGTGATCTTCTTCCTCTTCAGCTGGCTCATCAGGTCCTCCCGTGGTGGCTTCCTGGGCTTTGAAGAGGTTCTCGAGAAGATCAGCAACTTCCTGCGGTCGTTTTCGTCGCTTTGTAGCTAACTCGAGGTCCCATTGCAAGCGTTCATTGTAGAGAGACCACGTCTCTCGATCCAGTGCCTCGTCAAATGGTTCAACCTCTTTGTCTGAATATAAATCGGTGTGAGCGTGCAGATCGCCACGCCTCGGTGACGACGTACCATCGTCACCATCCTTCACCTCCTCGAACTTCTTTCCATTGATACGCACATTGGGTTTCGCCTTTTCGAAGGTTGTATCGATGAACTGGAAAGCAAGCAGTCAGTCATGGAACCCTGATTCAGGACGACGATCTCACGTGCCTGCTGAAGGTGTGGCAAGAAAGAGGCCCTTTCGGATTCCAGTCCGTTCTGGCGGATACGTTGGTCGAACAGCTCAAAGACGGCACTGGTGAAATTGGACTTCATTCTGTGCCAATCTCTAAGAGAGTCGATAGATATGCGCGGTATTTCCTCGCGAGATTCGTCCTCCATGATAGCGGGGAGGTAAAGCGTACACTGGAAACTTGCAAAAGCGCGAACGTTCGAACCTTTTGTGGTTGCGAACGCGTCACGCGGAGCACGGACGACAAACTTATATAGCAGTCGCGCCTCATCCAATGCATAACTTACAAACCGAAAATTACAATGGTGTCGTATCATGTCTATGGAGCCAAACTAAATTGCGAGAACACGGCCAGATCGTTGTCAGCTTGCTGCAACTTTCTTCTTCACAAGCTTGATTCCAAGCGACTTCGAATTCTCTGCTTTCTTTTTCCTTGCTGGCTGTAACGGCCCTGACACGATGGTATTTACCATCGCCCGCGTGCTCTCGGGTAAGAGGCTTTTGAGGTCCGGCTCGACGTCGACCGCTTTCCGTTTGACAGTTACCATCGTCGGGGCGGGTGTTTCGTTACTACCCTCTCCTGGCTTGTGCGATGGTCCTGCTTCCGACATGGCAACTTTCGAGAAGACCTCCCGCACCAGCCTCTCATCTTCCTCCTCTTCCCTCCGCCGTTGCTCTTCCTCAGGGCTCAAGACCTCCTCACGACCCAGACGTGCGACGAGGTCATCAGACTGCCCCATACGCTCGTTTCTCGCATTTCGCGCGCGGATGTCGTGCAATGCGTCGAGGACGTCCATCTCGCGCTTCGAGTCGACCGTGCGGTTCTCGAGTGCCTTCATTGGGTTGTTTTCCTCTTCGTCTAGCTTTGCCAGTCGGTCTTCTTCTTCGACGGCCTTCTCTTCTCGCCATGGTTCAAAGTTGCGTGACGCGCCATGCTCCGCAGAATAGTCGGTGTTCTTTGGATCTGTTTTGAATGTGATCTCCGCTGAACACAATGTACTATGCCCGAGTAGTGAGTAGGTCCTTTCAGAATGGAGGCGGTATGACGTACCATTTGATGTAGAAACGGAAGATCTTGATGCCATAATAATCCTCTCCTTCGACCGTTTCTTTCCTTGCGTTAAATTTCTTGCCTTTGTAGATGTACTCCCCGCATGTATTGCATCGCCTATTTGATAAAATGAGTATATTCGAAAAAAGTGGAAGTGAATGTGACATACATTGAGAACGGTGCCATGAGACGAACGACCTGCTGTGAGTTCTTCGGTCCCTTACGCCTCGGAATCAAGGCCGGGTCGAAGTCCGGGGGGAAGTACTTGTTTAATACTGGATATTGTCAGCACATATCGGGTTGAGAGAGTGGGCTAACAATCACCTTTTCGTTCAGACATGGTGTTATAGAGAGTAGATTAGAGTGTGAAGAACAAGTAGTGCTCCAAGCTCCAAGTCATTGACGGGCCGAAGAGTCCGTGGTTGTACATTATCGCCTTGCTGACTCATCATTCTCTCCCTAATTATACATCACGTGACTGCTATGACAATATCTTCGTAGTGATAGTACGCTGCGCGCTCGGGAGGTCCACGGAGGCCAGGTATTGATATTCAGTAAGACCCCCACTCACTCAGCGATCGTCCTAAACTTCTCGATGATCTCGCCGTGAAGGCCGTCTAGCTTCCTCTTCACCGGCTCCTTTCCCTGCGACGGTGACTGGTGGGGGCAGATAAGAATTGGAACATGTGAGGATGACGTGACCTCCGTACCTCAAACTTCATCTGCGAAAGCTTAAACATGATATCACTTGCAGAATCTTTGATCCTTGCAAAGGTGACGCCGCTCGTCTGTACTGCCTTGATGGCCAAATCGTGGAAGTCCACGAAGTTACGTAGCATAGCGCTCGTCTTGTAGAACGGACAATATCTGTCATACTCGCTCATACCGTTTTGCTGAAGGAAGTCGTCCTTGAGCATGCGAGCAACTTCGAGTGTAATCTTGTCGTTCTCTCCGAGGGCGCTCTTACCAACCAGTTGGACGATTTCGGCGAGGTCCTCCTCTTTCTGAAGAATCTCCTTTGTACGCGTGCGTAGCTCGACGAAACCCGGTTCTGTGGAATCATAATAGGGCTCGAGAACTTTGGTATACTTGGAGTATGAAAGATTCCAATTGACGGAGGGGAAATGTTTTCTCTGTGCGAGCTTCTTATCGAGACCCCAGAAGACTTGCACGATACCGAGAGTGGCGGAGGTTACAGGGTCCGAGAAATCGCCACCAGGGGGTGACACGCTGGTTAAAATCCCGTAAGTTGGAACCCTTCCGCGAGGTGCACACTACGCACGCTCCAACTATAGAAACGGTTCCCTGTCGAACGGGGTTGCCGAGCGCCGTAACCTTGCCGGCACGCTCGTAAAAGCTTGCGAGCTTGGTACCAAGATAGGCAGGGTAGCCGGAGTCTGCAGGCATCTCTGCCAACCGACCCGAGATTTCACGGAGGGCCTCAGCCCACCGAGAGGTCGAATCCGCCATCATGGAGACATTGCTACCCTGGTCACGGAAATATTCTGCAAGTGTGATACCGGTATAAATAGAAGCTTCACGAGCGGCGACTGGCATGTTCGATGTGTTCGCCACCAGCGTGGTGCGTTTCATGATAGGTTCTTGCCGATCCCCAACGTCCATGGTCAGTTCTGGGAACTATTGCCACAGTCAACAAGGGATCAGGGCAAGAATGAGACCAACGCGCCTCCATCAACACTTCCGCCATCTCATTCCCGCGTTCGCCACAGCCAACGTAGATGATAATATCGCTGTTTGAGTACTTTGACAAGGCCTGGGAGATCACGGTCTTTCCACACCCGAAGGCTCCAGGGATAGCTGTCGTTCCTCCTTGCACACATGGGAACAAGGCATCTAGGATGCGTTGGCCTGTTAGGAGCGGGAAATCTGCCGTGTGCTTCTCTGTTACGGGTCGGGGGGCACGGACGGGCCACAGTTGCATGAGAGTATGCTTCGTTGTTTTACCCTCGAACTCAGTCTCGAGAACAACATCCTGATGGATTTCCCTTCACTTAGCTTCCGAGCAATAAATGAAAGACTCCGTACGTCGACCGCATAGCTGCCCTTCTCTGATATATGCGTGATAGTGCCCATCGCTCTAGGATTGAGCATGACCTTGTGTGCATTGACAAGCGAATTCTCGTATACATGGCCGAAGATGTCGCCTCCAGAGACATGATCTCCGAGCTAGGGGCAGGGTCCTTAAGCTCAGAGGCTGGAAAATCAACAGGATGTGAAAGGAGAACCTTGATATTTGTTGGAGTAAAATCCCAGTGGAGATTGCGGTCCAGAGCTTCTGTATTGATCCCTCTCGGAATGTAGATAGACTTCGAGAGTTCTTGGATAGACTATAGAGTGTTAGCCTCAACCGTTTGAATGAGCCGAAACAAAACCCACGCGCAGTGGTCGTTGAATACCGTCGACAATGTTTCCCATCAATCCTTGGGTAATCTCAGTATGGAGACAGAAAAAGAAGTCAAAGCCCACACCTGGACCAAGTTCTACACTCAAGGGCTTTCCTGTCCGTAGTACAGGGTCCCCGACTGTGACGCCTGATGTCTCTTCGTACACTTGAATCGTTGCCTTATCCGCGTCGATTCGAATAACCTCTAAAATGAACATCATGTAGGAAAAGGAACATGCAGTAGAATATATTTGTACGAACCTCCAACTAGCTCATCGTGGCCTACGCGCACGAGCTCATACATCGCGCAACCGGTCATGTTCTCTGCGACGACGACAGGACCCGACACGCCAAATACTTGGCCGAACCGAGACTCGCGCTCCTCATCCTCGATTTTTGGAAGGTTTTTCTTCGCGTTTGGGAGGGCACCAGCCATGGCTGCTTCGAAATTAGATCAGCACAGAGGCAGCTTATCGCTCCAGGGATGAGTCCTTTACAGACTAAATCGGGACAGTCACGTGCTCAGATTGAGGTGACGCGTCCCCGCGACGAACCTTGGCACAGACATCTACACGGACACTACAACAGTCACCCACAATGCCTCCGAAAGCGTGAGTGTTATTTTGATCTCTAAGTGCTGTTTTTCAATCTGACGTTTCTTAATAGCGATTGGGAAAAATGTGCGTAGTCTGTGAACTACTTCATGCATTATGGGCCTTCTGACCGCGTTTTAGACAACAAGAAGGTCGACGAGAAAGAGGAGAAAATCATTCGTGCGTCTCGCAGTCTTCATATCCCGCCCTGCACCTCATACGCCTGTAGCTCTGGACGAAAGCGATATTCAGATCCTTAAGACGTATGTACGTGCGGATTTGCGCGCACTCCGAAGATTCTGTCTAACTAGTCTACCAGGGCCAAGGTCCCTACGCCGCTCAGTTAAAAAAAACTGAAACCGACATTAAGGAGGTGCAAAAACGCATAAATGAAAAACTTGGTTCGTAGCCTCGAAGCCTTTTCCAGTCGGCGACCAATTCGTTTGCAGGCATCAAGGAGTCGGACACTGGCTTGGCGTCACCCAATTTATGGGATATTCCCGCAGACCGGCAGCGTATGAATGAGGAGCACCCTTTTCAGGTTGCACGGTGTACGAAGATCATTAAGATGGACGAGGCAGCTGCGGAAGCTGCACGCGCAGTGAACGCGCTGGGTGCACTGCAAGGCCAGAAGGGTGCCGATGAGCAGGACAAGTACCTCATCAACATCAAGCAGATTGCCAAGTTCGTGGTTTCCTTAGGTGATCGCGTTGCGCCAACGGATATCGAGGAGGGTATGCGCGTTGGGTGAGTCGTGTGGCCATCCAAAGACGTCCCACTGAATTAGGCGCTTACCCTCATAGCGTTGACCGTAACAAATACCAAATTCAGATTCCTCTTCCTCCAAAGATCGACGCCTCAGTGACCATGATGCAAGTCGAAGAGAAGCCAGATGTAACGTACTCCGATGTGGGTGGTTGCAAAGAGCAAATTGAGAAACTTCGGGAGGTTGTCGAGCTACCGCTGCTCTCAGTATGTCCACGGGCCACCCACTGTGAAGCATTCTGACGTCTTCTCAGCCCGAGCGCTTTGTCAGCCTCGGCATTGATCCCCCGAAAGGTGTCTTGATGTTTGGGCCCCCGGGAACAGGGAAGACGCTCTGCGCGCGCGCAGTTGCCAACCGAACAGATGCGACCTTCATTCGTGTAATAGGCTCTGAGCTCGTCCAGAAGTATGTTGGTGAGGGCGCGCGCATGATTCGCGAGCTGTTTGAAATGGCACGAAGCAAGAAGGCCTGCATCATCTTTTTTGATGAGGTGGACGCCATCGGTGGTGCCCGCTTCGACGACGGCGCCGGGGGCGATAATGAAGTACAACGGACTATGTTGGAACTCATTAACCAGCTGGACGGATTTGATCCGCGAGGTAACATTAAAGTGCTGATGGCTACCAACAGGTGAAGAATCTTTCTGTCGGCGAAGGTTTCACAAACTGATTTCTACACAGGCCTGACACACTTGACCCCGCCTTGATGCGGCCGGGTCGTCTGGACCGGCGAATAGAATTCTCGTTGCCAGACAATGAAGGGCGAGCTCACATCCTCCGGATCCACGCTCGGAGTATGAGCGTAGAGAGGGACATTAGGTTTGATCTTATTGCGCGTCTATGTCCGAATACCACTGGTGCCGAATTGCGGTCGGTGGCGACTGAGGTGTGTTGACGATCGTCACTGAGCCTAGGATTGTCTCATCATTTACGTGTAGGCCGGGATGTTTGCTATACGCGCACGGCGCAAGGTTGCTACCGAACGTGATTTCCTTGACGCCGTTGAGAAAGTCGTCAGGCAAGGCACCAAATTCTCCAGCACGTACGTGTACTGTTGCCCTTCAGATAATTCACGCGCTGATGTCGACCATTGCACAGGCCACTTTACCAAGTGTATAATTAGAATTGCTGTCTCTTATAGTTTTTTTTTAATATATCGGATCATACGCGTGTGGCGTTGTATGGACAACCCGCTGAGGACGCTTAGGCTTGTGTACGGTCGCCTGACCATGATCGGCTGCTCTCTTTAGTTGAGTTCCGCCTGCGGAACATGTTTGAGCCTATTCTTCGCATGACACTCCCGCGCTCGCGTTAAAATGTCAATGTCTTAGCTGGATCTTGTACAAGTCACTCTAATCTATCTACACTATGTTCCAACGTGTTCGAAACCCGCGACTACACCTCAAGCAAGGTCTGCCCGTGATCTGCCCAGGCCATCGGTATTCTTCACGTTACAGTCGCACACCAGAACCTGCACCACCCGAAATCGCCCATCTTATCGCAACTTATGCACAACACCTGCCTCGACCGCTCACTCTCGGGACTCTTCTCGCCACCGGCCGCCCTCTGACCGCCGAGTCTGTACAAACTTCTGTCTCGTATGCGCAAGCCGAGATTCCGCGCCGCCTAGCAACTCGTATACGCTCCCTCGAGGGTCTGCCATTTATCGTCGGCACAAACCCGTACATTGCACGTACCCTCAATGGGTTCAGGCAGAGCTTCTTGTGGAGCGCGACGTACCCACACGTGAAGAATTTGGAGGAAAATGCGGCATTTGCCACGCAGCTCGAGAAACTTGTGCGGGATCACGCGAACGATATCCCAACCATGGCGAAGGGGTGAGTCGTCAAATACATTTCATTTGGGGGGACAGAAGTGCTGGAAACGGCCAAAACGTGGGCTGCAGGTTTCAGGAATGCGCAAAATACATGTCTTCGGAACAGATCAGCAATTTTCTGAACGCTGCCATCCGCAACCGCATCGCCGTCCGGCTCATTGCTGAACAGCACATCGTGTTGTCCCGCGCACTGCAGGACCCAGAGCAAGCGAACACGAACATAGGGGTCGTCAACATGTCATTATCGCCCGTCGAGATGATCCGCATGTGTGCCTCGTTTGTGAGCGAACTATGCGAGGCAACGCTCGGCGCAGCACCGCCTGTCGTCATCGATGGTGTGACCGATGCCACATTCGCGTGAGTCTCACATATCCACGCCCTCACCAGAGCCCTTTCTCTTTCTTTTTCCGGCGTACCCAATTGACGCGCGCCGTGCCCCAACAAATCCCAACCCCCCAAAAAAAACAGCTACGTCCCCGTGCACATGGAGTACATCCTCACCGAGATCCTCAAGAACTCCTTCCGCGCGACTGTCGAGCACCACCACAAGCAGCACGGCAGCGGCGGCACCTTTGGCGCACACTCCCTCCCGCCCGTGCTCGTCACCATCGTGCCCCCACCGCGTCTCCCCGGCGTCGACAAGCCCGCCACGCTCTCCCTGCGCATCCGCGACCAAGGCGGCGGCGTCGCGCCCGCCCACATGGCGCGCATATTCTCTTACGCGTTCACCACGGCCGGCAGGCACGCCCACGAGGAGGAAGAGGAGAACGGAGGTAGTGAAGGGGGGCCGTATGCGGCGCAGCACGTGGGTGGCGCGGCGGCGGTAGGGTCGGACGCCGCTGCTGGAGGGGTGGGGCTCTTCGGCGAGATAACGGGCAAGGGCGTCGAGGCGGGCCTCGGCACGATCGCTGGGCTCGGGTTCGGGCTGCCTATGAGTCGGTTGTACGCTCAGTGAGTTCGAGTTTGTTGTGCGCTTGTCGCGGCATCACTGAGATGCGCTCAGATACTTTGGCGGTTCGCTCGACTTGTTCTCTCTGGATGGTTGGGGTACGCACGATTCGCCAAACTCATTGTAGTAGCCTCATAACTGATTACCTTTATTGTTCCAGGGAGTGATGTATTGTTGAGATTGAGATGTCTGGATGATGCCGACGACGTCGAAATTTAACTTTAACTAACTGTATACATACACATCTCTATCGTATTCGCCCTTCCTAAATGATGGCGGCCACGTAGTGGGTCGCTCCTTGAGCAGTGCCCTCTCACTCGTGTCACTCGTTGGAATGGTCACGCGATGAATGCAAATGTGATCACTCCATCACTCCATGATATCCGGTTAATGGCGTGGATATTGTAATTGCGTGTTCGTGAGTCGGAATGTACGGTGGCGTGCAAAGTGCCCGGAAAAGAAAACAACAAAACAGCCGAAATAGCGGGGTAAAATACAGCGGGCCGGGGTATTAGGAACGGTAAGGGCCTGCTTGACGTTTTGGAAAGTAATGACTATCTACCGTGCGGGCGCGGAATCGTTGTGCGAGGTAATATATAGAAGAACTGTACGTGAACGTCAAGTTCACTTGGTGCTGGAGGTTGACTACAGCGGTGCGATCAGCCTGCGATCCCCGGTGGTGGAGTATTTAACGTACAGCAAATCCGCTGATGGTTCTGCTGGAGTGATATGAAGAGATAGTTTGAGATTGTGATGTACGATAAGAACGTGCAGATCCAAGTGAGTGCATAGAGGTGGATGCATTGCCGGGGGTGGACGGTTGGGCATTGGTAGTTCGTGAAATGCGAGCAGTGAGGGGGGTAGGGGCGCTAATTTGGGACTTCTTGGGGGTGTCTGTCGGCTTAGACCTACTTGTTAGGCTGGACGCTGTTGACAGGAGGGCCTTGGCCGTTGTAGACGAGGGTGTTGATTTCGAGCGTTTTCCGGCGGTAATAAAGGGGTGTCGCATCGCGTTCTGGGGCTTGATCCGGCGTTCGGGGTCCCACACAAGACATTTAGAGACAAAGTCAACGAAAAGCTCATCGTCGCAGCGGAGAACTTGGGCAAGGGTCTTTGTGCCTGGCCTTCTCCTGCGCCCCTTCGAGTTCACCACTGGTCGAGGGGCGCCAGTGGAGTCTAGTAGAGGATAAGAGACTGAAAGAGTAGATAAGACGCCGAACATACCAAAGAAGAGTCGCTTGCGAGAGCTCCGATTGACAAAGTCCTTGTCCGGAAGACCAAGAACCTCCATTATGCAGGATAATTGCTCCTGCTCGTTTTCTCCGGGAAAGATAGGGAACCCGGTCTTGAGCTCCGCCAGGATACAGCCCAAGCTCCACATATCGATAGCCATGTGATAGTTCATACCTAGAATGACTTCAGGAGAACGATAGAACCGGCTTTGAATGTACGTGTAAACTGTGGGTGTCATCGTAAGGCCCAATCTAAGTCTCCAGTATTTATGCCCTTACTTTTTTCATGCTCGAAACAGCTGCTGCCAAAATCAATAACCTTGATGGCACTTTTGGCGGGATGACGTAGTAGCACATTCTACTGGAGCATCAGCAGCCATCGAAGAGACGGTCTCAAAGATAGCTACCTCGGGCTTAAGGTCACAGTGTACAATGCGGTGGTGCCGCATCAAAGTGAGTGACATGAGCATTTGGCTCGTAAAACGACGGATGAGTGCAGTTGTGAACCCAACAAAGCCATTCGCCTTAATGAGTTCATATAGATTGATGCTCAGCAGTTCCATGGCAATACAGAGGTGATTGCGGAAGTAGAAGTGTTCCGTCATCTTGATCACGTGATGCTTCTCCTCCGGGTCCTGAAAAGCAGGTTAGATACGGCTGGTTGGTACGGAAAAGACGATGCATACCCATTGGCGTAAGTTATCAAGAATCTTAATTTCAACGAGGGCTTGGTGGTGAAACCGCTTCTTGTTCCGAATGATCTTAATTGCGACAGACGATCCCGTGGCATGATCTCGGCAGCTCAGCACTTGACCGAAGGATCCCTTTCCAAGGCTATCCATGACTTCGTAACGGTAAGCGAGATGGTCGTGATCGACCACGAGATAGTCACCGCGGTCGTCGTCGTAGCCATAGTTGTTCGTCGGCCTATCTGGGTGCGCAAGTTTCTTCTCGCTACCGGTCCCGATGTAGTACACCGAAGGGTAGTCAAGAATTTCCTGGCACTCGAATTCAGACAGGTGTTGACGCTGGCTGCTCTTAAAGATGGCTGACGGGCGGAGTGAACGAGATGACAAGATAAACACAGATGGAGACCTACCTGATGGGCTCTGGGGTAGTACCGGCGGAAGAGGCTCAGGGAAACGGAGCAGCGCATCTAATTCTTCTTGGGTGGCGCCATGCGCCAGTTTCTTCTGCTGCTGCCGCTTGATATATTGGAGCATCTCTTCATCACCAAGGAGCTCTTCCTCATCAACGGAACTCGGGGCAGGGGACGGCGTTGATAATGAAAGGCGGCTGGAAGACGGCGTGGCAACCTGATGGGTATTGGACGAATTGGAGGAGCGCGAATGAGTCAAGGAGACCTTCGGGCTTAGTAGCTTGAGACCCTTTGACGGCGAGAGGGCAGAGAAACGATGTGACGTCGTCTGGGTTGAGGGTGCATCGCTCGGGGCAACAGAGTTGAGTGAAGCCACTGAGCCAGTGGAGGACTTGCGGAGGCCACCGAAAGACATGGATTCACGGTTGCCTTTACGTGGGATGTTGGACGTCGAGGTTGAATTAGACACCTGGCGAGGCACCCGAGATGCGGTGCTTGATGAAGGTGATGCACGGATGGACTGCCGCTGCGTAACTGTAGTGAGTGTGGCTTTCGGTGCGTCACTGATGTCCAATACCCCGAACTCATCCGTAATGGGCGCTGGGTTGTTTATAGACCCCGAGGATCCATTCCCCGGCGTATTGCCGGGTGTGGGAGATGGATCGTTTCCAGCCACAGAAGATGTAACAATAAGGCTGGTCCGCCGGCTGGCGGTTGTCGAAGATGTGGACGGCTTCAGAGCAGGTGATGACACAGTGGACGTGCGACTGTGGATGCGAGGAATCTTAGTTGGCGTCTCTTTGGGATTCACACCAACTCCGTTCGGGCCGGACGAAGGGGGAAAGTCTCGTTCCTTCATTTCCCGGCTGGTTTGCGAATTACTTCCACCCGTTCCTACAGAGGGTGACCCAGCAATTGTTGGGAGCTGCGTCCGGCTGCGCAGTGACGTGTCAGACTGCCGTTGTAGAGAACTGATCGTCTGCGCAGTAGCACGCGATGATATGACGTTGCTACGAGTAGCAGTCGCGGAACCGTTTGAAGGGGGTGTAGCCTTCAGATTCGCAACGCGTTGAGCAGTCGCCTGGGGCAACGCGGACATCTGCATGGGAGGCATACTCACTGGCTGCTGCTTCTTTGACTCGGCAGAGGACAGTGTCTACAAAGAAAGAAATCAGAACAGCATTCACGGAGGATCGCAGGCAGGTAGACCTTGCCACGCTTCCGACCCATCAGCATAGAGATTCGACTCTCGCTGCGATCTTTGTCGTCCTTTTTGACCTTCTCTTTATCAGACTTTCCACCGTCGGTGTCTCGCGCGCGCCGACTCTCCCTGTCACTCTTAGGATCATCCTTACCAGACTGCAAGTTGCGTCTCGAGCTTGAACCCTTCAGAAGCGACCCCAAACTGATTATGGAAGACTTCTTGTGTGCACCTGAGGGTGTAGATAAGCTAGAGTCTACAGGGGACACAAGTTCTCTGGGTTGCAGATGTGAATGACCCGTGGAGGCAGGAGGCGAGGATGAACGCGGAACACCGACTTGAACGGAGTGAGAAGACGAGCGGCGAAAGAAAGGAATAGCAGACGGCGTCAAGCGCTTGGACGATCCACGGCGTATGGATCCCGAGGGACTGAGAGGTGTCTGTTGAGGAGCGACTAGCGAACTGGATTTATGGGAGCTTGACGCGGTGTCGGGCCGACTGGAGAAGGGTTGGTCAGGTGTTCCAGCCGCTGCACCAGATGCGGACAAAGCATGCGATGAAGCCAGGGACGAGTGTGAAGCCAGGGACGCCGCGGAAGCCATCGCATCGGGTTGTTGTACAGGTGACCAGGGTTCAGAATCCTTAGAAATGGAACGGCGGGTAGGCTGGCTTAAGGCGGCAGAATGTGGACTTTGCCTCACAGGAGATTGCTTAGCACCGGAGTTGTCTTTCGTCGCCGAAGGAGAACCACTCAGTTTCATGCCAAGTAAGCTCCATTTTTTAGAAGGAGTCTTCAACACTGCGGGAGCAGAGGCGTAGCCCTGGTGGTCACCATGCGAGGTATGAGGCGGCGAGAGGGGCTTCGACACACTGGGTGCGGTAGCAACCACAGCTGGGGCAGACCGATTGGGTTCGTTATCGCCTGTACGAGTCGACTCTTCTGTGGGAATTCCTTCGATGGTAAACGAAGTGCCTGCCGAAGATTGTGGCGGAGAACGATACGTTGACAGGTCTTTCGGTAACGGAGGAACAGGGGGTACGTCTTGTCCAGCTTCTGCCTGTTCATTAGAAGACGCGAGTGACGCAACACGGTCTTTGAAGAAGCCGACATCTCCCGATTGCGATGCATCACTGCCAACGCTATTGCGCCTAGCCTTGCTCGTGGAATGACGTCCAGATTGTGCCGAAATTGAGGTAAGGCTTGTACCCGCTGACATAGATCCAGAGTCCCTGGAGCTTGTGGTCGGCGTACTGGTGTATGTAGTTGACGAGGCAGAACCGCGCTTGGCGGTGTAGCTGAGCCGTACACTTGCAGAGGACTTCTTTATTGGTGGCTTATCCTGCGCTGGCGAGCTGAGCTGAGTCTCATCGCTGCTTCCAAACACGCTCCCTGCCTGTTCTAGAGTGTCAACAAAGTCACCTAGCCCAAATCCCTGACGATTAGCGCTTGGGGTTTGGTCCTTATCTTTAGTCGATGAAGTACTATCCCGAATGTGCGCCGAGCTTCTACGACTCGTTTTCCCGCTGTCTGAACCCACCCCCTCCCATTGTTGCCCCGACTTTGATGGTGTGCTAGGTCGACTCGAGCGAAGACTACCCACACTCAAACGGACACGGGCACCAGATTTACTAGATATTCCGTCGAGTTTACGAAGTGCTTCAGCAGTAGCCTGATCATCGAGATCGGACCATCCCTCTTGTGTGCCTCTGAGCAACGAATGCGCAACATTTGGTGTGTGGTGGTTCGGTGTCTCCTTATGGGAAGCGGCAGACGCGGAGGCAGCAACAGCACCATTGCTGCCTACATGGCGCAAAAATTGTTGAATAGATGATGTGGAAGGGGAGGGAGGTAGATGAGAGAAGTCGTTCGCGTGAACACGGCGCGAATGAAGCTGTTCCCCATGACTTGAGGAAGAACTACTCGCCGAAGTGTGTCGAGAATGGCGCTCCTTAGCTAGGCTCCCGCTCGTCGAGATACTGTCCTTGCGACGCTCCCGGGGCCTGTCCCTCGAGGAGGACGAAGGAAGCCCAACACCCAGACTACGATGTTTCCGCGCGGAAGCGCGTTCCTCTTTGACGTCATCAAGGACAGAGCCGGAGGGAGTCCTCTGATGCTTTGTGATGAGCGAGCCAGCCTGATCCCGTTCAAACTCGTCGGACGTGCGTTTCCTTGCTTTGTTCAACAGTGGCGCGAAAGCTATTGGAGGTGGATCATTAACTAGAGGAAAGTTTTGCAGTGCGGGATGAGTCAGGGTAAGAGATCTAGAGAATTGAGTCCGTGGGTAGAGAATTTCTTCTCCGCCACTCTCTTCGGTGACGGAAGGCCGAGCACGAATCATCCGCGGAATGGACTTGACTTCGGAAGGCTGTTGAATGCGCGGTCAACTACTGAAAGGAGGGATATACTCAGAAAGAGAAAAAGGATGTACCACATCTCGTTCCTCGTCCTCTTCGCCGTCGATGGCCTCTATCGTCCAAGGGCTGTCCGAATCGATCTCTTCAGGTTCTTCAGGGAGAGGTGGATCCAACTCGTCTTGGTCTAAGCCATGAGCATCATCGTCACGACTTGCAACTGTTCGCGTCCAACGAGGAGTTGCGAGCTCGCCTAGACCATGGAGAACCCGTCGATCAATCTTGGAGGGATCCCGGTGAGGAGTAACAGGATCCTGTGTGGCTGGACGTGTTTCCGGAGTCTTGCTCAGATTGGGAGGGTCCGGAAGAGGGGGTATGGGTGAACCAGAGGGAGAATGTATGCTAAAATAGTACGGATCAAGGGACGACGTGGCAGATGTTGAGCGAGAGGGGAGGTGCGCATGAAGGTCATCATTGGACTGATCGTGATGTAACTGGGACATGGTGAGGGAGTAAGATGGGATCTTCAGAGTGCAGACATTACCTGTTCAACGTGGGACTTGGTGTCTTCCGCAGACGGATGACGATCGGGTAAATGTGACGGGGAAGTGGATGTATTGAGAATCTCAAGAGCAGGAGGCCGGTCCTTTCGCTTCGGTGGGCTCTTGTCATGAGGGAGCAGTGGGGAATGAGGTGGGGGTGAGGACATGGAAGCTAATGAAAGACGAAAGGAGGGGAACGGCAGAGCGACGTAGAGGGAGACAAAAAAGAAAAAGAAAAGAAAAACCGTAAAAAAAAAAACTAAATGATTCGAGTCGTTGTAACCGTGTTGAAGTCGATTGTGATAGATAGAGCGAGCACTATGGCGAGCTCGACGAAACGGGCTGCAGCCAAGAGCGTGTCCGACGTGGATAGCCCGCAAGTGCGCCCCGAGGACACAGCCCTCGTGTCGAATGCTTTGGTCCTATTTGGTTATCCACTTAATAATAAATTATTATTATTAATCCTCGCTGGTCAGGTGTGGTCGACCAGACCCCTATCATAAGGCCACGCGGGAAATACTTTTGGTTTAATCGGAGATGAACCGGTCATTGCTCCACAGCCGTGTTGCTGGACCCCGGCTCAACTCGAGCTGAGAAGATAAAGGGAGCCCCGGAGGTCGAGTTGTAACCCCGCGTTTTTCGCCCTTTCCGCCTCTCCGCTGTTCTCTTCAATCAATCCCCGCAATCTCAGCGAACCGACATCCTCTGTACGTCCTCTTTCCTCTCTTCGTTGCCATCTCTTTCTTGTTTTTGGGGGGTTCTCCCCCATCTTACAACCATGTCTTACTTCTTTCCTTGTCTCCTATTCCCGATTGTTTGTTCCCACCCTCCCTTTTTCTTCTCCTTTCCGGCGCTAGGGGACGCCCACCATTCAGACGTCCATCTGAGAGTGCACACGGCATTTGTGCCACGTGCCTCTGCCGTTGACCCGAAGTTCAATAGCCCGCTGCCCCTTCATCCTCTCTTCCCTACCGCCACATCCTCCGCTCGGACGCCCGCTCACCCTCCCTCCCCCTTTTTTTTTCTCCCCCAGCTATGGCTTCCGTCCGTACTCACTCCGACGATGACCGAATTGATCAATCCCCCGAATCCGCTTCCGACTCTGTCCAGTCTCAGTTGACCATCCATTCTGTGCCTTATACTGGTCTGCCAATGCACATGTACCCGTTTGCCCCCGGTGTGGTCAGCACCTCCCAGCCTCAGATTCGTTCCAAGCGTCGTCAAGTCAAGAACGCCTGTACGAATTGTCAAAAGGCATGTAAGAAGTGCGACGACGCGCGCCCCTGCCTCCGCTGCGTCAAGTACGGCATCGGCGAAGAGTGCGTCGATTCCCAGCGCAAGGAAAGAAAAAAGGGTATCAAGAGAGGCCCTTACAAGAAGCGCGATGGAAAGAGTGAGCTCTCATTAGGCATTTATCTCGCTTATCGACACGTGTAATCTTACCTTTGTCTCAACTGGTCGCGCAACTTCTGCAGCCGACACTCAACCTGACCCAGCGCCGCCGCCAACGATGGGTATACCTCTTCATGGTATGCCCACGGCTGGTGGGACCCCGCCGGCTACCTCGTTCATGGGCCCGATCGGATACCCAGTTCCGATCTATGGGCAATACCCTCCTATTCCAGCTGCGCATAAGCCCGGTGAGGCCTCCCCTTACCATCCCCCTTACTACATGCCGGTGCAGCCTCCTCCGTCGTCTCATCCGGGTCAGGAGCATGAGGGTCCAGGCTACCCCCTTCCCCCTCACCCCCAGTATTACCCAGGACCATACCTCCCCTATGGCACCGTGCCGTATCCCACTCCTTACATTGTACCGCACCACCGCCCTGATGTGCCGGTTATGATACAGCCTCATGCCCAGTACCCTGGATATCTTCCGAATGGTCACCATCTCCCCTACTCCAAACCGCCATCTGCCGGTAACGCAGCAGTTGACGTCACTGTCGGTGTGAACGGCGGCGCCAGGAGGGAAGATCATGCAGATGGTCGTGAGGGACTTGCGGGTATAGAAGGGCGAAGCACGTAGGCAACGCCTTAAAGTCTTGTAAGATATCGTCCTTTGTATTTGTATTCTACAAATTCTTACGGACACAATGTCTCCGCCTCTTATGCCCTTTACGCACTTCATAGTAATGGTTCGTTCTTTTAATTCATTGTCTATATTTCATTGTATGCACCAGAACTGTGAGAATCTGAGACTGGGATCACAAGACCCGGACCGAAAAGACGTGTTGGTTGAGACACGTTGTCTGAAGATCTTAAGACCCGTGGTCACGCTGGTCTAGGACATAATAGGCGGAGATGTGCTCAGACGAGGCGAATTACGGTGCCGGCAGCAGGAGCGGCAAAGCGTACTCAAAAGGTTCCAAGACGGTGGACTGGTGGGGACCTGGTGACGTGCTCGTCGTCAACGGCAGGGCCATGTACCAGTCCATCAAACCACGCGGGCACCTCGCGGAATTCCTGCAAGCTCCGCTTCGAGGTACCGTACTGGTTTCCTGTAGTCCGGACTTTGGCCAGGAGCCCTACCGGTCCCCCCATTCTTCGCCCCACCCCTAAATCTTAAAGCGGAGATGTGTGATTGGAGCGGCTCCTCCCTCGGCCGATTTACTGTAGTCAGCGTCAGGCGCGAGAAGCTCGCGTGCAGAGTGTCCAGACATCAGACACATCATGTCTTACGTGCATTCGGAGCATCAGATGGACGGTGTGTGCAAGGCGCGCAGCCGGCGCACATCGGCTAAACTCTAAGTTCGTGCAGTACACCACGGAGCCTTTGTAAGACCGCCGTTGGGGCTTTCCTTGTGTAAATATTTTTCTCTCTTTGCGCACCGGCGGAAACCACTGGGTCAGCATTGAGTAAACGATGTTGCGGTTAGGAGGCGCGCAACGAGGCAGGACGGAATACCTAAACGCATGATTGTGCTATTCGCCGAGTACAATACACGATGCTGCCTTGCGCTCGCTTACAGTGACGAGAATAGAAGGTTGCGTTGCACCGTCACACATGTGGCGACGAGGAGCTCCAGAATGAGTAGGCTCCAGGGTTCTAGATCCAGAGCAGGAAGTCCTAGCTTCCGTAAGTAAAAACGTAGCACTGAATACCATACGCTCCGGGTGACGCCAGGACATCTCCACGGAGACTCCCTAGTGGCACTCCCAGAGCGATAACTGTCCATGGACGTGCAGATGACTATCTAAGAGCAAGGATATCAAAACATAACGATCAGGTTACGACACACTGCCGCTGTCGCGCGATCTTCCCCCATTTGCCCTTCATGCTCTCCCGTAGTGCAAGCCCAAATACCTCTTGCACCCCACTACCCGTCTTCGCGGAGCATTCGATGTACTTGGCACCGATTTCCTGCGCGACCTCCGAGCCCTGTTCTGGCGTGACGGGCTTCTGGCCCTGTGCGCCGAGCATGCGCCGTGTATTATCGTCCCGACGCAAGTCCGTCTTGGTTGCGACGAGGATGAGCGGTGTGCCCTCGCAGAAGTGGGCCACCTCAGGGTACCACTTGCGCCACGTCCTTCTCATCAGACACGAGCTACAAAGCTGAGCTGAGCGCGCACCTTGTCCTGGACGTTCGCGAGGCTCACGGGGAAGTCGACGGAAAACACGATGAGAATGACGTGGCTTTCTGGATAGCTCAACGGCCGGAGACGATCGTACTCCTCCTGCCCTGCCGTGTCCCACAACGCAATCTCGATGATTTTGCCGTCGAACTGTCGGTTTGTCACGTAGTTCTCAAACACGGTGGGGATGTACGCCTGGTTCTGTGAGCCTCCGCCTCGTAGATCAAGGCAATGCAGAGACGTACCTCTGGAAACCTATTCTGTGCATACACGATCAACAGGCACGTCTTTCCACACCCACCTGTCGACAGTGTTGCCGAGATAGGTGAGAGAGCAGCTGACAAGAGGGTCTAGACTCACCATCCCCGACTACAACGATCTTTCTCTTCATGTCAGGTCTTTCGTTAGGACCGAGCTCATAATGGCTACTCATGTTGTGTAGTCAAGATAATGTCTGATATGTGATACTGGATAGTGCTTTACAGTCAAACCTGGCTTAGAATAGACAAAGCGGGACACTCACAAAGAAAGACGACGAGCAAATTGAGTACACCAGCAGGCAGCAAGGGATTTTCAAGAGACAAAGTATGAGTTAGATGGAGATATATCAGTATCGAATATTGTGTGCAACTGGCACAGTCAAGGATGCTACGACGTGGTTCAGCATGGACGATGCGACCACCGGCCCGTCACCCACCGGTTGGTCTCTTCAGGACGGGTCCCTTCCGGACAACCATGTCATGGTCGCGAAATGGTCCACCTTCTGGCCTATCGAAGATTTTGGGAAAAGTGGATACTGCTACGGCTGGGTAAATTCTAGGGTGATATGTGTAGCCGGTGTGCTTCGGGTCGAGTCACTTGGTAAGACTTTGGTCTACTCTCGGAGCTTTTAATGAATGAATATCAATACACGCAGAACACGCGAATGCCCTCTTAGATGACTTTCTCAATGAGAATCCTCAGTTCACAGAGGTATCTTCCACCGATGATCCGGTAATACTGGGAGAATGCTCGTCCGGCTTGTCAAGTTATACCCCTAGCTTCCAATTTCTTCGTGGGGTGAGGCCGCCTTCGTCTATGTATGTCTCGATCCGTGCGCATGCTGGTTCGAGGCTGACTTCGATCCAGAACCGGATCCTCATATACCATCGTGACATACCGCAGGACCGCACTAGGCTCCGCCCGCTTCCATGCTCCTGAAAGCATCGTTTCGCGCCGCAATGTTGCTATCCCAGACAACCACCCAATCTTCGATATTATCGGGCTGGATGCAACGGCGCTCGCACAGGTCCGCTTCTTTGAGCTCGTGCTCGCTTGGCCGGTAACATGTTGATCGCCTGTAATTGTAGCTAAACGCAACCTATCGCTTGCACTCCTTACTGAATCTTCCCGGTTCGTGGTTGGCCAATTTCAAGCTCCTTGACAAAGTCGCACGCAACGTACATGACACATGTGCCGCCCATCCGGAGCGCGCATGCCCATATTTGTCCGCGGGTCCCAAGCCCGTTCTCAGGCTGATAGAGGGGTTCCTTCGGCAATACCTTCCATGTGTGGCGCTTGGGAGAGTATACTTGAAATTGCGTGAGCGTCACCCCGTTGAAGTAGTCTTCTCGTCCCCTAATCTTTGCGTCAGTTGACCAACTATGGGCGCGATCAAGCCTGGTGCAAGGTCTAGTGTCGTATCCGAGACTATCTTATGTCTATGGAAAGCTGGAAACCTCCGCGGAATACGTTCGGTGAGCGTCTTTAATTACCCCCCTCTAATACCATCTCAATAGGTCTCCTGCAGCTTCAATAACGCCATCTGGCTCGTGATGAACGACGTGATACTGGGTAGTGTTGCTGGGGCGTTTGTATGTGATAATAGTGAGGTCATCGGGACTTCATTACACAATTGGCTCAAGGTTTGTCCCATTACCCCCTGATAGGCGCCTTTCGGATGATAATCAAGGACGTAGACCATCTTCATCGACTTTACGCGTGATGCTCTACTTTGGTTGGATAATTGGCCCGAGGGCCTTAAGCTGAATACGGAGCTGAGTTCCTTCCTCTTACACGTGTTCTTGGGAGTGTTGGAGTTGTGGGCTTGTGAGTGCATCCAACACTTTGGTTCTCTTCGAAGCTAAGTTTGCGCCGGCGCCAGATATTTTACGTTCAATGTCTCCTCATTTTCCCATGATTGTTTACGCGATTGGCCTTTCTGGGTACGGAGGTCTGACCGTTCCGTTGTCACTATTCTTGGACCTTTTCAACGCCCTCACCTTACATGTCTCATTGAGCTACCTCGTATTGAAAAAGGCACTATCGTACCAGATATTTGCCTTGTGCTCATTATGGAACTTATTCAGAGGTCAGCGCTAATTACTCTGAATGGCCAATAATTGTTCACAGGGGCTGTAGGAAAACGGTTCAATGTCCTGCATCAGCGCACCGATTCTTGGTACTACGAAGTGGATCAACTCATCCTTGGGACGCTCTTGTTCACGTTGTTCACGTTCAGCCTTCCTACCTTATTGACTTATGCGCTCCTCTTCGCCTTGGTATGGAATTCTTGGTGTCGAGATTAACACTGGGGCTCACCTCAACTCGCGCCCATAGATGAGATCGGGCATTGTCATAACCTGCCGCGCCCTGAGTATTGCCACTGATTTGATGAATCAGTTCCCACTTTTCCCATTACTACTCAGAATCAAGGATCCAAGAAGATTGCCCGGTCTGCATTCGCAGTCTTCGTGTGTCCTCTTCGAGTCGACTAACCTCCATTT
>WNGR01005270.1_pt1 | contig 24679 bp, 20 predicted proteins | sample 5407581 | NCBI WGS metagenome assembly WNGR01 (sample SAMN13153383, study PRJNA577476) | soil metagenome | isolation source: 80 cm soil or saprolite under Garry oak tree replicate 2 | place: USA:California | collected 2016-06-15
AGGCAGGCAGGTGTGCCTAAAGAGCAGTGCCCTCCCACCGAGGGCGCTGCTCCAGATTACATCCCGTGACTAGCGGATACTGAGTTCGACCACCTCGATTGAGTAGGGTGACAGCTCATGCGGGAACCGGCTCGATGCATTGTTCAAATGAGTTGCAACAGGAACGATCTTCGTCGGCTCGGTGATGCTGTTCGTGTCAGTCGGCGAGGCAGCCTTGAGGGTGATCACTTCTCCAGAGGGCGCTACATGCTTTGCCCCGGCGAGGTTGATGTCAAGCTGCTGCTTGACGGGGGTAGCGTTGACGAGCTTTAGGTACAGAGTGCCCTTACCAGGGTCGCGCGTGACCGAATAGAACACATGCTTATCTGTGCCGCTGAGCGTCGCATCCACTATCTGACTACCTCGGTGATTGCTGAACATCACCTGCGCATAATAGGCGGGCGAACCGTAGCTCGACATGGCGTCGTAGCCAATAAGGTTCGTCTTCCACTGCATACCGCCGGGGTTCACATTCACGAACAGCGGCGCATAGCTATGCATAATCACGACATCGCTATTGCGCTCCATCCCCGTCATCCAGGCCGCATCGCCTAGCGCGGCGTTGAAGTTTGGCGTGGGTTCGCCTTCGCGTGTGGCCCACTCCCCTACCATGATCTTGGTTCCCTGCCGGCTTGTTTTGTCGTAGTGATGCACATCTTCGAAGAACTGTTCTGCCTTGCGATAGAAATGGTCATCGAGGATGTCGGCCTGGCGCGAGGTCACTGCCGTTGTCGCGATCACCTGTATCTCCGGGTGGGCCTTCTTTATCGCATCGAAGAATTGGGCGAAGCGGCCATCGTAACTCTTCGACTTGTCAAACCAGTCCTCATTGCCCACTTCGACATACTTGAGCGGAAAAGGCTTCGGATGGCCGTCGCGCGCGCGAATCGCGCCCCATTTCGTGCTGGCGCTACCGCTCACATATTCAATCTCGTCCAATGCGTCCTGCACGTATGGTTCGAGAGCTGGGCCGGGATCAACGTGCTCCTGCTTCATCGAGTAGCCTGCATAGACCGCAAGCAGCGGCTGCATCTTCAGGTCCTCACACCACTCTAGAAATTCCAGAAGTCCAATGCCATCGGATGAGTGATAGCGCCACGGACTTGGATGGGTTGGCCGGTCCACCAGAGGGCCTATCGTCTTCTTCCATTCGAAGCGCTCAGGAATGTGGTCACCTTCAAGATAGTTTCCGCCAGGGAAGCGCAGGAACATCGGCTTCATCGCGGCAAGCTTCTCCATGATGTCTATACGATTTCCATTGCTCCGGCCAGCATAGGTCGGCGGAAACAGCGAGACCAGCTGCAGCCAGAACGTGCCAGGGTGGGTGCCAGTCAAAGCAAAATGGTTCGCAGCCGAAGCCTTCACTCCCGAGGTAGTCAGGCTGACTTCATACCGCTTCCACTCCTTGCCGATCGAAGGGATCGCGGCTGAGGCCACTGTTTGACCGCTCTTGTCATCGACGATGCTGAGCTTAATCGGACCAACGAATGCAGTATCCGCCTTCGCGTAAAAAGAAGCCTTGTATTGCGTATGTGGCCGCACGGCGATTCCCCAGAAACCGTCATTCTGCGCGCCTGCGGGATGCGAAGGGCTGGCCGACTCAATACCTACCTTTAGACTCAGCGGCAATGCCGCGCTCGGCCCTATAGTCTTGTCGATCTCAATCGTGGCTTTGCTCTGATCGTCCGTCGTCGCAGACCAGTGTGCAGGTGCGGCCGCGTCATCCTGGAAGGTTCGGTTTCTGATCATCTCAGCATAGAGTCCACCGTCGTAGGAGTAGTTGATCTCTTCCGTCATCAAGCCGTGAAGAACCGGACTCGAGGTTCCTATGGACTTATCGACCTGAATGTCGAGCTTGCCAGTGGCAGTTTGCGCGAGAAGCAAAGATGAGCTTGTGAGCAGAAGACTCGCTGAGAGAATCTTTTTGAGACCGAACATGTACGCTCCGTTCATGGTGATTGGCAATGATTTGAGATATTCAGGGCGGGTGCTGTTCCTTGCAATAGCAGTTACGTGCGCGTATATGGAATCCAGACCTGCATCGCTGACGGCTCCCGGTTTGCCCATGCGTAGTAGGGGATAAGTTTGAGAGTGGTCGTCGTGACTTCATCGCTGCTGGGCACAGCTGCCTCATACAGCGCGGGTTTCGCCGCTGGGCGGGTTATTGTTCCCGGATGCTGTAACACCATCACGCCATCCAGTAACTCCGCCTCGTATTGTGTCGTTGTCTCGTCCGTTAGCCGCACCGCGTAGTGCGAGAGATCCTCTGTCTTTTTGTCATCCTTCTGGTCCGCATGTTCCATGCAGTACACCAGTGGGCCTCGCTGCAGAACGATGCGGCCTGTATCGTCAGCGACTGCCGGATTCGCCTTCAGCATCTGCGGCTTCATGTCGAACGCGAGCTCGACCATATCGCCACTGGACCATCGGCGTTTCAGCGCGAGATATTCTCCCGGCGTGACGCCCGGGACGTCTGCTCCATTGACCTTGACCGTGTTGCTCTTCGACCATCCAGGGATGCGGACGTACAAGACAAACTCTTCGGGCTTAGCGGGAGCGATGGTCAGACTGACCCTTCCGTCCCAAGGATAGTTTGTCTTCTGCTTCATCTTGAACGCGGTTCCGTTGGTCAGATGCCAGTTCACCTGAGAGTTATCGTAGAGATGGACATACACCCCATCCTTGGACGTGCTGTAGAAGTAGCCGGGCAGAGACGCGAAGGTGCGCTCGATGTTCGGAGGACAACATGTGGTGTCGTACCAGGGGTTGCGAATCTTGTCGCCCGTGGAGGGATCGAAGGCGAGAGGATTGCGATAGCAATAGAGTTTGCCATCGAGTGACATGCCGGAGTTGATGCCGTTGTAGAGGGCGCGCTCGATGACATCCGTGAAGCGAGCCTCGCCCGAAGCCGCGAGCATCCGCCAGTTCCACATCATGTTGCCGATCGCCGCGCAGCTCTCGCCATAAGCGCGCGCATTAGGCAGTTCATACGCATCGCCGAAGGCCTCGCCTTCACTGCGGGCGCCAACGCCTCCGGTGACATACATCTGGTGCTGGGAGAGATCCTCCCAGAGTGCATTGAGAGTCTTCCAGTAAGCTTGGTCGCCGGTCTCGAGATAGTAGTCTGTCGCTCCGCAACACGCGTACATCGCGCGGACCGCGTGGCCTTCCAGCTTCGTACGCGAAGTGAAGGGAATGCCGCAATACATGTACACAATCGCACTGCGCTTGAGGGGGAGGCGATCGTCGCCCTGCAGGATGTAGCCCGCGAGGTCCAGGTATCTTCTGTTCCCCGTCGTGCGGTACAGCTCGATCAGCGACATCTCGATCTCCGGGTGGCCCGCAACGATCGGCTTCTGGTTTACTGCTGGGCCGTAGTTCGGAATTAGGAAGTTGTCGACGAAGCGAACGCCGGCATCGAGAAGTGTCGGGTCGCCGGTTGCGCGATAGTACGCGATCGCTCCCTGAAGTAGGTGTCCGATATTGTAGAGTTCGTGCCCCCCCTCTTGCGTATGCGGCAACATTCGCTCAGAGGCACGATCGCCAACATAGTACGTATTCAGGTAGCCGTTTGGCTCCTGAACGGCAACGACATCTTTGATCATTGCATCCGTTGTGCGACGGAGGTCCTGATTGTTCTCCGACTGGAGCGCGAAGCCGACAGCTTCCGTCCATTTGTAGATGTCCGAGTCGGAGTACACGGGGCCGCGCTGAGGAGCGTTCGCTTTGCCTTTCAATCGGAGAAAGTTATCCATTCGGCCGTGCTCCACCAGCTCTTGCCGCATGCTGGGGATGCTCGCCTGAACATTCGTCGTGCGCCGTTTCGACCAGAAACCCGCCTCAATCGTGACCGCGTGAACGGGCACGCTTTGCAGCTTTGCGTACGGAGATCTCCCGAGGGCAAGAACACCCTGATCTTTCCAATCGGCATTCGGTTTGATGACCGCGCCTCCGGCACTGTCGCCGGCAGTCAAAGAGGCCAGAAGTGCGCTGGAAGCGGAGAGACCCGACAACCGCGGCACCGCCACCAGGCCGGCTACTGCGGTTGCAGCGGTTGAGGCCAAAAATCTACGACGAGACCTATCGGAACTCATAAGCACCTCCATGACGAGAATACGTTTTCTCATGCTTTTTCGATCGCACCAAGAATACATAGGATTTGCCTTTTTGTATTCCCCTCTTCGTACGGCGACGCCCTGCCTGCCCAAGGCACTAACCCTGAACCCATGCTCCATCGATCGAACGCCATGTCGCAGGGTTCGAGCTCTTGTCTTTGATGACCCCCGGCAGGCGCTCCTGCCGCACGCCGTCATAACAGTGCAGCGCCGCAAAGCGAACGATAGACGCGGGAATGCCAACCGCCGTAAAGCCAGGGTGCGACGTCGAGGGGTACGGCCCTCCGTGATTCATGGCAGGGCTCACCGCAACTCCCGTCGGCATCTTGTCGTTCAGCAATCTGCCTACGCGCCGGCGCAAAGCAGGTGCGATCTGCTCGTAACCGACATCGTCGCTGCCAGACCTCGCGCTGTAGATGCTGCCAGTCAGATTACCTTCCAGCAATTGAATGATGTCGAGCAGCTCTGCTGCATCGGTTGCCGTCACCGCCAACGTCGCATTGCCGAAGACTTCACGCTGCAGTGCATGCGGCGAGGATAGAAACTGCTTGGCCGTAGCACGCAGAAGCGTGTTGGCGTATCGATAGCCCGGTCCGTCAACAACCTCCCCGCCTACCGCTAACTGCGCTCCTGCTTCACGCAGCGCGGCGACTCCCTCAGACAAATGTTTGCGGCCACCCGAAGAAAGCAGCGGCTGAGCTGGCCTCTCCTTGAAAGCATCCGCGACTTTCTGGAGCAGAGACTCCGCCTGATCGCTCTCCATAAGCAGAATGAGATTAGGGCTGGTGCAGAACTGGCCGGACCCAGCCAGGCAACTATCCGTCAGCTCTGTTGCAAGCTGATCGCCGCGTTCTTCGAGTGCACCTGGCAAGAAGATGACGGGATTGATGCTGGACATCTCAAGATAAATCGGCGTTCCCACCGACTCAGCGGCTTGCTTCAGCTGCAGCCCCACATTGCGGCTTCCCGTAAACGCGATCGCCCCCACGCGCGGATCGCTCATCAGCCGTAACCCGTCTTCGTTGCTCACCTGATAGATCATCTGCACCGTAGCCATCGGGAGCCCCGTCTCCGACAATGCCTTGCGCGCCTCCTCAGCCAGCAGACGGCTGGTATTCGGATGAAGCGGATGAGCCTTTGCAATTACAGGATTCCCCGCGGCAATCGCGGCAGCAAAATCGCCTCCGCTGACGCCGTTGAACGCAAATGGAAAGTTGTTCGGGCCGAGGACGACAACTGGCCCGATGGGCGCAAAGCACGACCGAATATTCAACTTGGTATCGAGCGTTGCGCGCTTCCACGACTCCTCGCGCGCTGCCGCGGCGGCCTGCCTCAGCTGATTCACCGTCCGTGGTAGCTCCACATCCTTGAGCCGCGGACTAACCGGAAGCGCCGTCTCTTCATGCGCGGCCTCCACAATCTGCGCCGCAGACGACTCAATATTGTGCGCATACCCGTCGAGGAAGGCAGCCACGCGCTTTGGCTCAACACGGCGCAGCTCTTCTGCCGCCTTGGATGCAGCGGCGAGTGCAAGCTCGCAATCCGCCCACTCACTTATCGGGAATAGCGTTGGAAGCGGCTGTCCCGCCGCAGGGTTCTCCGCCTGGAATGTCTTCTTCGAGTTCGCCTTGCGCCATTCACCTGCTATCAATACCTGTGCTGCATCCATTGCTCGATCCTCTTCTTTGTTACTTGCGGAACTGTTCTACGACGGCAGACATGTCCTGATCCTCTTCCCCATGTCGGCACGCCTCTTCAAATAACTTTATAGCCGATCGCCCGGTCTCGAGATTCAGCGCGTGGGACTGAGCCTCATGCGTAGCGTACTGCAGGTCCTTCAACATCAGCTTCAGCACGAAGTTTATGGAGTAATCCCGGCTCGTCATACGTTGCGCGAGAGTCTTGACGAGTGGACTCCCTGGTGCGCCATTCAGCAGAACATTCGTGGCAGCACTCACGTCTAGACCACTACGCTCAATCCAGGCCAGCGTCTCCGCAAGCGAAGCAGCCTGCACGCCACAGATGAAGTTATTGATTAACTTCATCTGCGCTCCACTGCCAACGGGCCCTAATCGCACGACGCCCTTACCCATAGCCGCAAACGCCGCATCCGCCCTCTCCACGGCCTTTGAATCCCCACCTACTAAAAAAGTAAGTTCACCCGAAGCAGCATGGACGCGGCTCCCTGTGACCGGAGCATCAATCAACCAGCAGCCCACCTTCGTAGCAAGCGCAGCCAGCTCGCTGATCCATCCCACGCTGAGAGTGCTGCACTCCATCAGGACTGCACCCGCATCGGCAGCCGCTAAGGCACCGTTCTCCCCAGTCCAGAGAAGCCGCGAGGCAGCGTCGTCAGCCACCATGCTGATGACAAGCCTGGAGCCCCTTGCAGCATCCGCCGGCGACGTGGCTACGCGCGCCCCCTTGGCACGCAGCGAGTCTCCCTTCTCTGCACTGCGGTTATAGACCGCAACGGGAAATCCGGCATCGACAAGCCGTGACGCCATTCCGAAGCCCATCGTTCCCAAGCCTAAAAATGCTATCTGCTCTTTGCTCATGTCGCTATTCCTTTACTTAGCTTAACGCCGTGACGTGAATAGGCGATAGATTGGCCGAGCTCTCACGCACTATCGGATTGCGCAGTGGTCTTCCCAGGCCTTCGAAGCTGACTGTAACCCAGTCGCTCTGTGCCAGTTCGATGCCGTCTCCAAAGCTTAGCGAATGTGCGCCATAGAAGTGAATGTGAATCGTTCCGGGCTGCCGGTGAGCGTCAAACTTAAAGTGATGGTGCTCCACGTTGGCGAGGCTGTGACACATGTTTTCTTCACCTGTTTCGATGGCCTTCTCCCATAGCTTCGCACCCTTTCGATCAATGGAGATTCTTCCGGAAATGGCCTGGAAGCTTGCGCCCACCGCAAGCTCCGGCCCAAGGCTGCAGTTGCGCAGCTTCGAACCCGCAAGGTTCAGGTAGTTGCGCTTCTCAAACTTATGATCCGAGAACTCATTTCCCGTGCAAAGGCCAACTCTCTGTGGAGTGCCATCGGCCGCAATGTAATAGATGCCTGCAACCTCGGCTTCTTCACCACCATCCTCCGCGTAGTCCGGCGTTGTCAGCGGCTCAAGATGACCCCGCACAATCGAGCCATCGCCTTTGTAGAACCACTCGGGAGCAATCCCAATCTTCTCCACATCCGGCCTTCCCCCTTCAACACCCCAGGAGAACATGCGCATGCTGTCTGTAACGTTCGCCGCCTCTACGCTATGCATAGCCTGACGTTCGCGGGCGCTGCCCATGTGCGTCAGGCCTGTGCCGGAGACCATGCATCGCTGCGGTTCGCCCGGCACATCGATCGGAGGAAGCAGCTTCCAGTCCGACTCTCCCCTGTAGATCGGATCGTACTCAAGGAGCTCTCCGGTTGCGTGGTACCGCACCATCTCGCTGAACGTGCCGCCTGTCTTCGGCAGCATGCCCAGAAGCTCATACACCGAAGAAGCTCCTGCGATGCAACGCAGATGTGGCTCTTCAACGATCGCAACTCTTCGTGACGAGCCATTTGCAAGCTGAACAAGATGAATCATTCGTCTGCCTCTAACTATTCGATGATCGTAAAGCGCTTGAGAGACTCCTCGTTGACGGTCAGCCCAAGGCCGGGCTTCTCCTCATCGAGGTCAATGTACCCGCTCTTTGGAACGGCTTCTCCATCGAAGATGTACCAGAAGAGCTCGTTACCTACCTCGACATCGACCTGCGGGAAGTACTCTGCAATGGGCGAATTCAGGCTTGCCATGACAACGTGGTAGTTATGCATCTGGCCTGCGTGCGGAACCACGGGCACTTGATAAGCCTCGGCCAGCGCAGAGATCTTCCTCGCCTGGCTGATACCGCCGACGCGGTTCGTGTCGAACTGAATGTAGTCCAGAGCATTCTGCTCGAGCAGAGCGCGGAAGCCGAAGAGAGTGAACTCATGTTCGCCACCTGCAATCGGCACGCGACCATACGCCTTCAACTGAGCATAGCCACTGGTGTCGTCAGGGATGACGGCCTCCTCCAGCCAGCGCAGCTGGAACGGCTCAAGCAGCGGAAGCATTCGCTTCGCGTAGTCGAGCGTCCACCCCATATAGGCGTCTGCCATCACATCTACCTCGTAGCCGACGACCTCACGCACTGTTCGCGCCAACTCCACGTTGCGCTGCATGCCCGCGGCTCCATCGAGCGGCCCCCATCCGAAGCGAAACTTCATCGCCTGGTATCCTTCGTCTTTGTAACGCTTCGCCTCTGAAGCCAGTTCCTCCAGCGGCATCGCATAAAGGCGGCTCGCATAGACAGGAATCCGTTGCTTGGTCCGTCCGCCCAGCAGTCGATAGACCGGCTGCTTCGCTGCCTTACCCAGCAGGTCCCATAACGCGATATCAACAGCGCTGATCGCAGTCATTCCGACGCCCTTGCGCCCGAACGCCATCGTACTGCGATACATGTGCTGCCATAGCAGCTCGATATCCCACGGATCTCTCCCAAGCAGCACCGGCTTCAGATAGAGATCCACGACCTGTTTGGTGACCAACGGTGACAACGCCGCGTTCCCCAAACCAACCAGGCCGGCGTCCGTGAATATCTCGACCAACAGCCATCCATGGAAGGCAAAGTTTCCCATGGACGCCTGCTGCCACGAGATAAGATCCATCGGGTTAGTGCAGAAGTGCGGAGGTAGGGAAACAGTCTTACCCTCCCATTGAACGACGCGGGTGCGAATCTCTGTAATCTTCATAAGGACGCGGCTTCTTCTCTCTGTGGGGAGTTCAGGGGGACAAAGGGAACCATCCTGCCACCGAAGAGCAGAATGGAGATGAATGCAATGACGTGGAACGTGCCAACAATTTGAAACAAGGTTGAGTAGCCGAAGCCGAGGCTCATCAGCTTGCCGGCGAACAATCCAAAGACTGCTCCGCCGATGGCACCACCAAAACCAATCATGCCCGCCACTGAACCGACCGAGGCCAGCGGAAAGATATCAGCTGGCAGCGTCATGATCAGGCCCGACCAAGATTGTTGACCAAAGAAGGCTATGCTGAACAACACAAGAGCCCATCCGACGGGCACATGCGTAATCAGCATGACGACAGGCATGAGCGCCGCGCTCAAACCAAGTGCGAGCTTGCGTGAAAAATCTAACGAGTTACCCCGCGCAAGCAGATGGCTGGAGAACCATCCGCCCAGTAAGCTGCCGAATCCAGCGGCCGCATAGGGAATCCAGGCGTAGTAGCTGACCTGCTTCACATCGAATCCCCGCGCATCGTAAAGATACTTCGGCAACCAGAACAGATAGAAGTACCATGCCGCATCGCTCATGAACTTCGCGAAGACAAATATCTTTACCTGGCGAACCTTCAACAGTGTGATCCATCTTGTTGGAGCTTCGTCAACGATTGGAATGGACCGCTGCGGATGTCTGTTCGCCGCGGGATATGCCACCCACCACCACATCACCCACGCAACGCCGATCGCACCCGCTGCGAAAAATACCACGCGCCAGTTGCTGGCGAGAAGAATAGCCCCAATCAACGGTGGCGCTAGGACAGCGCCTACGGATGTTCCGGCATTGATCAATCCCATGGCGCTCGAACGCTTGGCCATAGGAACCCATTCGGCTACGACGCGTGTCGCCGCCGGGAATCCCCCACCCTCTCCCATGCCCAGGAGAAAGCGTGCGATGAGCAAAAAGCCGAAGCTGTTCGCCAGCCCATGCAACGCACAGGCCAGCGACCACCACAGCATGATGATCAGAAATCCTCTGCGCGTCCCCAGAAGATCGAGCAGCCGCCCGCCGCCGGCATAGAGAAACGCATAGGCCAGCAGGAATGCCGATTGCAGCCACGCAAAGTTGAGGTTGCTGAGAGGAATGCTCTTCTGAATCGCGGAGATTGCGATGGGCAGCGTCTGTCGATCGAAGTAGCTGATTGCGATCGCAACCATCACCATGACGACGAAGGTCCACTTCGTCGTCATGGGCTGCGGTTCGATGCCCCGGTTCACGGGAGCGTGTGTAGAGACACTAACCATCGGAGTTACCAGCTCACTCGCAGTAAGGATGTTCCCTGGCGAGGCAGGGATGTCTTGACTGAGATAGTACCCGCATCGACGTCCACCCAGCGTGGCGGCTCCAGCAGTTCGAGTCCCGCGAAAGCCTTCAGCTTGGCATACTGCTCAGGCGAGGGAGATTGAGGCGACCCCATCTCCTTCCATACGGTGTACGCGTTGCTGTGATGATCGTCGATCCGATAGTGAGTAAGCAGTACTCGCTTCGCGCCAGCCGGAAGACCGCCAATCTTCACGGCTACATCGCTGGCAGCGGCAGGCACATCGTCGTCATGATAGTTCCAAAGCATCACAGCCGCCTGATGATCGCCCTTCGTGGCAAGAGCATCGATATCCGGCGACTGCGTCACGCCTGTTTTGATGATGTCACCGACAGGAACAGCCGAGCAAACTCAAACGACCAGCTCAGCATCGAGATCAGGTTGACCTTGTACTGATCCTGCAGATCGAAGAGCCCCTTGAGAGCAGCGGCCGTGTAGGTCGGGTAGAGCGGGCCGTTGCGATAGGCATTCGCAGGATTCACCTTCGCCGAGCAGGCCGCACAGCCCTCAGGATCTGCCTCGCTCAAAATGATAGGCAGCTTGATGAACTGCGGATACTTCGCAACAATGCGAAACCCTTCACTGGTGTTGATGAGTTCGGTGCCAAGGCTCATCCTCACGTGGCCATCAACCACAGTCGGCCCTTCGGATGGTATGAGATGAAGTCCAGTGGAACCGGCTTGCCGTTCGCAGCACTCTTGCCCTCCGCGCAGTGCTTCAAGAAGTCATCCAGGAACTTTGCGGCTTTTGGAGAGTTCGCACCTGTCGTCGCTGGCCCACCTACAATCGCTCCGGGCAGTGCCGCACGGACACCCGCAACGGCATAGTCGTACAGTTTGAAGTACTCCTCCGGGGTCCCATGCCAGTAGCCGATATCCGGCTCGTTCCACACCTCCCAATACCACTTCAGCGTCTCTTCTTTGCCATAGCGCTGGACCATGTGCTCGGCTACTTTGCGCGCCAGCTCGCCCCACATGGCAAAATCCTTCGGCGGCGCATTGGATGAGCCGGATACGGTGTTCTTCGGATAGTGGATCTGGTACGGCTCAGGCCCGCTCGTCAGATCCTTCGGCATAAAGCCAAGCTCAACCATCGGTCGCACGCCCGCCTGCTTGAAGGTGTCGAACATCTCATCGAGAATCTTGAAGTCGTACACCGGCTTGCCCTGCGCATCCAGGGTGAAGACATTCGTCGAACTCCACTTCAACTCCGCTACACCGTTGCCTGACGTCAGCAGGTGATGTGCGCGTATGTAGACCGGTACCGGGCTGAGATCGTGCAACTCGGCAAGCAGCTTCTTGCCATCTTTCATCGTGGTGTAGTTCGATTCGTCATAGCCGAACCAGCTATAGATCGGCTTATAGGCGCCCAGCGTCTTATTGAGATCTATCTGGATAGCGACAGTGCTCTGCGCCGCCGCGGGAAGAGCGGCGGCACAGAGGAACAAGGGGAGAAGTAACTTGCGCATGAGTTCGGCCCGTTTCCTTAGTTAGAAGTTGTATTTGAGTGCGAATTGAATGTCACGCGACGGAACGGAGGTTCCCGTCACAACACCCCCTGCAGCCGTGTTGATCGTCGAATTGGGAGCGTTGAAGCTGGTGGTATTCGAAAGGTTGAAGAACTCCGTTCGGAACGACACGGCTGAAGTGTCGGTCACCTTGAAGTTCTTGAAGATGGACGCATCGTATTGCCGATAATTATCCGATGGCAAGGTATTCGAACGCACCTGCCCATACGTAAAGGCCGGAGCAACGACATACGCCGTCTTATCGAACCACGCCGACACAGTAGGATGAGCAAGCTTCCCCGGCCGAATCTGATTGGGCCGCTGATTGCCAACGCCCGTATTCGCCACGTCGGTCGAAACGATCGGCGTATACGGCGTACCACTGCGTTGCACCACGATGGACTGCAGTTGCCAGCCACCGAGAGCGGCATTCACAAAGCCGTTCGCTGTTCCCAGAAAGCGCTGCCCCTTACCCACCGGTATCTGATAAGTCATGCTGAAGGCGAAGTTCTGCGGAACATTGAACGCAGAATACGATTTCTCGTAACCCGTGTTTCCTCCAATCGAAGGCGACTGGAAGCTCTCCAGGAACTTCGACCACGTATAGGAGACTAGCAGCGTCAACCCATGGCTTGCGCGCTGTTGAACCTTCGCCTGCAGCGAGTTGTACGTGCTCCCCTGGTTTTGCGATTGAAAGACAATCGACCCGAACAATGGATACGGACGGCGAGCCTGTACAGCGCCGGGCCCAGGAGCCGGATCGTTGAAGTCGGTTGAGCCCTGCAGATGCACCCCATGGTTCCCGACGTAAGCCACATCGAAAACCGTGCTCTGTGTCACCTGCTGCTGCACGCCAAAGCTCCAGTGTTGATTGGACCCCATCTTCATGTGCGTAGGACTCGGAGCCAACGTGGGGTTCGTCGCAGCAGAGCCCAGCGCGCTTCCCAGAAAGAAGTTGGCGAGCGTACGGGTAGGCACAACGTTAGTTGTCTGCAATACTGTCTCCGCCAGACGATAGGGCAAGGTGTTCAAGTTCACGCGCCCACCCGTTCCCTAGGTCTCATAAAAAATACCGTACCCTGCTCTGAAGACGGTGGAGTTGCCGAACGGCCTCCACGCAAAGCCCACACGAGGCGCGAACTGCGTCCGGTCGGTGTAGGTAATCGAGTAAGGCAGACCCGCCTGATGGCTCGTCTGGATATATTGTCCAAAATATTGCATAGCCGCAGGCGTGGCGTATTGCGCCGTCATATCAACGGTGTCCGTATTGCTCGCCACGATGATCGGCTTGGACTGGCTCGGATCGAAGGTTCCAACCTGTCCCTTATATCCATTCATCCAGGGCGAGTACTCATACCGCAATCCAACGTTCACGGTCAGCCGGTCATTCACGCGAATATCGTCCTGCCCATAGAACTGATAGTAGGTTCGCTGACCACCAAAGTAATCCGCCGCGTAAGCACGGCCGACACTCGAGGGATAGCCCAGCAGAAAGTCGGCAAAAGCATCGCCGGTTCCTGTAGACGATGCGGGGTTCTGCGTCTCAGCTCCGTTGAAGGCGAAGTTGCCGACATAAGATGTCTGGCTGTCATACCCAATCCATTGGTAGTACCGTATCAGCGTCCCGAACTTCATAGCATGACGCCCTTTGATCCACGTGAAGTTGTCCGTCCCTTCAACGACCTTGCGATCCTGAGCCTTCGGCCGCTGGTCGAATGTCGACCCCTGCAGCGACTGATATCCACTGAAGGCGAAGTCCGGAAACGAGCCGCCTGTTCCTGGACGCAGCAGCTGTTGGAAACCCGTGATGCCATTCGTCGTGTTGAAGTCGGGCCCCTGCAGGAATGCGGTGAGACGCACAATACTAGGCAGATAATGCATGCGGAAGTCTTGCACCTTGTTTGAGCCGATGGTCGTGACCAGGCCGACCGCAATATCCTGTCCGTGCGACGTAAGCGATGCCGTCCCCAGGGCAGGCGATGCATTCGGATCCACCTCGCGGTCATTCGTGTAGAACCAGCGGCCAAAGAGACGGTTCGCTTTGCTTAGCTGATGATCGATGCGCACCGTGAACTGGTCTAGATCGATTGCCTGCGAAGGCGTAAAGGCAGCGGTACCGCCGCCATTGATGCCGCGGGGATAGTAGTTCAGAATCGCCAGCGCCTGCGGAGAGAGCGGCCTGTTGATCTTGTTGCCTGGAAATTGCGTCCGTGTGGTGACACCGTTCGTCGTCTTCGTGGTCAACGGATCATAGATGGCCTTCAAGCCCGAAGCGCTGAAATCGCCAGCCCGTTGCGCATCGGTCGGCACAATCAGATTGAACACCAACCCCTGACGAAGCCGCTGCGCCTCATAGCTCAGGAAAAAGAACGACCTGTCCCTCCCGCTGTAGAGATGTGGAATCGACAGCGGACCGCCGAAGGTGCCGCCAAACTGATTGCGCTTCAGAATCTGTCGCGTAGTCGCAAAGTAGTTACGGGCGTCCAGCTTATCATTGCGAATAAACTCGAACACGCCGCCATGAAACTTGTTGGTGCCCGACTTGGTCGTTGAATTGAAGAATCCGCCGCCGCGATTGAACTCCGCCGAGTAGGGGTTCTGCTGCACGCTGAACTCCTGCAATGCATCGACCGATACCTGCGCGAACGTCCCACCTTGATGCTGCTCGCTCGTATCCACGCCGTCCAGCAGGAAGGAGATCGCGCGGCCCTTGATTCCGCTGATCGTATTGCCATCCACCGTCTCAGGACGAATCGCCAGTGAATTTCCCGTGGGCGGCAGCAGTGCTGCTCCCGGCGTCAGCTGCGCCAGCTTATAGAATCCACGGCCGTTCAGCGGCAGGTCAACCAGCTGCTCGTTCGTGATCACCTGGCTCACAGTCGCGGAGTCCGTACTTAGCAACGGAGCCGTGCTCTGTACCTCGACCGTTGTCGTCTCGGCGCCGATCTTTAAAGTGAGGTCTTCACGAACGATCTGGCCAACCTGAACCTCCACGCTCGAGATCGTATTGGTCTCGAACCCTGCAGCGCTCACCGTCAACCTGTACATGCCCCCCTGCACCGGCGTGATGATAAAGTCGCCGTCTGCGTTGGTATGTGCGGTCTGGGCCAGATTCGTGCCCAGGTTAGCCACCGTTACCGTGGCGCTCGGTACGACTGCTCCTTGCGGATCGGTAATCCGGCCGACAAAGCGCCCGGTCTCAACCTGCGCATCGGCCCATGGGGCGCAAGCAAACGTCGTGAGAGATAGAATCGCGACTCGGAAAGCGGTAAAGCCATAGTTCTTCTTCATACGGTATCCTCGAGCTAGCTTTGCAGCCGAAATCAGGTTGCGTTTTGATCGGGTGCAAAGGTAGTACCTTTGCTCGAAATGTGTCAAGATAAATTCGATTTATCTCGAAATTAGCGAGATTTAAAGGTTATATGGCGCAAAAAAAAGGACGTACCTTAACCGGTGAAGCCATCGAGCCTCTGCACGAGCAGGAGAAAGATGACGTCACTCGACTCCTGATCGGACGCTTTCAGGATCTGCTGGGCAATGGGCTGCTCGTGCCTGGAGCGCGCCTCCCGTCAGAACGCGAACTCGCGAAAAACTTCGGCGTCGCACGCTCTTCTCTCAGGCAGGCATTGAAGGTCCTCGAGATCATGGGGGTCATCACGCAGAAGGTGGGCGACGGCAGCTATCTCAACAAGGACGCCTCCCTCGTGCTGTCGGTCCCGATGGAGTTCCTCTTCCTGCTCGATGGAATCTCGCTCCACGAACTGGCCGAGATGCGCCTCATCATGGAGCCGGAGCTTGCCGCCCGCGCAGCCCAACGCGCCAACTCAGACGACATTGCGCTTCTGCGCCAGTCCATCGTGGATCTGGAAGCAAGCCGCGGCGATCCGGAGCGCATGGTCTCCGCAGATCTGCTCTTCCATCGGGCTGTCTTCCAGGCATCGGGAAACAGGCTCAGCGGGCGACTCTTCTACATCATTCATCGAGAGATGCTCAAGATGATCACGATGACCTCGCAGCTTGTCGATCTCGAGCACACCCTCGACTTCCACAAACCCATCTTCAACGCGATTCAAAAGAGGGACTCCGCATTGGCCGAGCGGCTCATGACGGACCATTTGATGGACGCCCGCGATCTGCTTCTGCAAACCCAGAAAGACATCGCGAACAAGCGTCTCCGTGACCACCTCATCGCCAACCAGCCCAGCGGCGGCCGGGTTCGGCCTAAGCATCCTAAGGCTGCGAAGTCCGCAAAGAAATCCAAAGCGTAGCTATGCTGCCCAAAACAGAACAAGCTTCGCAGTGGTTGCGAAGCTTGTTCTGTATGTGGAGAGACTAGGTAGTGTCTGACGAATCCGCATTTTTGCTTCTAAGCGACATAACTCATTTAGAAAGACCAATTTACCCGTAAAGCTTTTGGAATGAAGAGCTTGCACATATATTCGTTCAACGCAAGCTATTGAATCAAAATACAGCAAGGCATGGCATGCACTAGCAGCCTCGCCTCTATAGCTTGATATGGCTGGGGTCGAGGGTGGGTGGCGGGTATTTAAGTTTGAGGGCCTGCATGGCGTCGACGATGACCTGCGAGATGGCCACGTTGCGGTACCACTTGTTGTCGGAAGGGATGACAAACCAGGGAGCGTGCTTGTGGCTCGTGGCGGAGATGAGGGTCTCGTAGGCATCCTCGTACTGCGGCCAGAACTCACGCTCCTTGAAGTCGGACTCGGCCAGTTTCCAGTGCTTGTCGGGGGTGTCGATGCGGGACTGCAGGCGGCGAGTCTGCTCCTCGTGGGAGATGTGCAGGAAGAACTTGAGGATGACGACGTCGTTGTCGGAGAGTGTGCTCTCGAACTCGTTGATGTCTTCGAGGCGGCTCCGGACGGTGTTGGCGGAGATGAGCTTGTGGACCCGCGGCGAGAGGACGTCCTCGTAGTGAGAGCGGTTGAAGATGCCGATCATGCCGCGCGGGGGAACGGCCTGGTGGACGCGCCAGAGAAAGTCGTGGCGTGCTTCGAGGGGCGTTGGGACCTTGAAGGCGGCTACGTCGCAGCCCTGGGGATTGATGCCGGAGAAGATGTGGCGGATCGTGCCGTCTTTGCCGGCGGTATCCATTCCCTGGAGGACGATGAGCAGCGCCCTCTGCTGGCTGGCATAGAAGACGTCCTGCAGGCGGGTCAACTGCTCTCGATGTTTAGCGAGGACAGGCGCTGCCACCTCTGGTGTCTTGAAGTCGCCAGTCTCAACTGTGGCCATGCGCGATAGTTTGACTTTCGCATGTGGCTTGATGAGGTAAGGCGACTTTAATTTCATGCGGGGATGCCTGGGACTCGCGATGGGTATCGAGACGTTAGAACAGGACTACACCGGAAGAAAGCCTGCACAGGGATGAGGGGCCCTCCGCTTACGGAAGCAGCGGCTTATTTGACTGATTCTTCGCGCTTCGGAGCGACCGGATCGGCAGGCTTGTTGACCTCGTCGGTGACGCCTTTCATGCCGTCTTTGAAGCCTCTGAGTCCTTCGCCGAGACCCTTGCCGAGCTCAGGCAGCTTTTTGCCGCCGAACAGGACCAGAACGACGATAGCAAGAACAATGAGGTGTGTTGGTGTGAATAGTTCGCCCATAGTAATTCTCCCTGCAGCCGGAATATACACGCGCCGACCGGCACTCACTATTGTCGCACAGGCGCAATCCGCTGATAATACGCTGCCTGGGATAGGGCAGATGGGTGCCGGACGTTATATCTTTGGATAGTGACGGAAACGCAGGAGATGATGTTGGAAAAGAAGATACCGGGAATGGTGTTGCAGAGGAAGACGACTAGGGCGCGGAAGAACAGGGTTCGCGCATTGACTGGGATGCTGGTGGCAGTGGTGCTGGTGGCGGGAACGAGACGAGCAACGGCACAGGGCAAGAGCAAAATTGGCCCGGCGGCTCCTGTGACCTATGACAACAGGTACGAGATCTATGGGGGCCTCAGCTTCATGAACTTCCAGGCCGGGCAGGCCCTGCCGACCCGGATGAACCTGGGCGGAGGCGAGGTATCGGGAACCTACTGGATAACGCCCAGGATCGGGGCCACTGCGGAGTGGCGCGGCGAGTGGGGGACCACTCCGGTCAATCCGAATGCCTTCAATATCAACCGGCCGTTGGTTTACATGAATATGGGGCTGCTGGGAGCACAGTACCGCGGACCGAAGAACCAACATGCGGCGATCAACTATCACGCCTACTTCGGCGCCTCCCACGGCGTGTTCGACAGCGGCACGACGCATGTGCCGGCGCAGTATCTTCCTACGATCGGGCTGTATACGAACCGCACCAAAGGGATTGCCGCTCTTGGCGGCAGCGTCGACTTCAACCGGTCGAAGAATCTGGCGGTACGGCTCTCGCCCGATCTGATTCTGGAGCACTTTGGCACGGAGACGCGGCAGTTCTTCGCGATCTCGGCTGGAGTGGTCTACCGGTTTGGCAAACGGTAGTCACGAAGCCGTAGGACGAGGCTGGGAAGGCGAGTAAGGCACGAACATAGAGAAGACCGTGCCGGTTGTGGGACCGTCTGTGCGGCTGCGGACACGGATGGTGCCCTGGTGCTTCTGTACGATCTCGAGCGCAATCCACAATCCCAGGCCGGTACCGGTATTTTCCTTCGTGGTAAAAAACGGCTCGAAGATACAGGCCATGGTTTTGGCCTCCATGCCGTGGCCTGTATCGGCGATGCTGACTCGAACGCCTCTCTCCCCTGTCTTCCAGTCCCTCGACTCGACGCAACGAACCAGCAGCCGACCACCCTCGAGCCGCATGGAATCCATTGCGTTCCCGACAAGGTTCATGAAGACCTGGCGGAGTTCGCCTGAAAAACCGAAGAAAGGCCTTACCTCCCAATAATGCTGCTCGACCCGGATTTGGGCATGATGCAAGCGGCTTGCATAGAGCTCGATAACCGAATCGACGATGTCTGCGATGTAGACCTCCGTGGCTCGGGTCGGCTGCCGGTAGAAGCCCAGGGTTTGCGTCGTGATCTGCGTGATGCGCGCCAACTCCTGCTGGGCGATCGCGAGATATTCCCTGGCCTGCTCGTCGAGGCTGGGCTGGCAGTCGATCAGGTACAACAGGTTGACGACCGATTCCAGTGGGTTATTGATCTCGTGGGAGATCGTGGCAGCGAGCCGGCCTGCGGCGGCGAGCTTCTCGGTGCGGCGCAGCACATCCTCGGTCCGCTTGCGCGAGGTGATGTCCATGCAGACGCCCAGCACGCCTATGGCGCGACTGAATGAGTTCTGCTGCACCTTGCCTTTGCACAGTATCCAACGGAGGCTGTCGTCCTTGAGCAGGGTCCGGTACTCGACTTCGAACTCGTTGCCGCGCTGGATTGCCCGGGTGACAGCGCTGTGCACCTGCTGCCTGTCTTCAGGGTGCATGATCTCAAGCCAGTTCTCAAAGTGGCCAGCGAACGCGCCGGGTTCAAGACCGTGCAGGCTTTCGACCTGAGGAGACCATTGCACCCGTCCCGAGAGGATCTCCCAGTGCCAGTCACCCATTCTGGCGGTGGCCTGAGCGATGGACAGCCGCTCATGCGCCTCGCGGAGAGCCTCCTCATTTCTGAGGATGCGGTCGAACCAGGAGGTAACAAGCGCAGCCACCAGCACGAGCGCTGTCGTTCCGGCAATGGCCACGATACCGAGTGTGGAAACCCGAACCGTCTCCTGCGGAGAAAAGGCCATATTCCCGGGCATGAACGTAACGGCGGCCATAGCCGTGTAATGCATGGCGGAGATGCCGACGCCCATGATGGCCGCTCCGCCAAGGCGCCTCCAGGTAAACCGGACCGTCTCCTGCCGGAAATAAAAGGTGAGCCCGAGAGCCACAATCGAAAAAACCACGGCTACGGCGATGGACAGGGCGACCAGCCAGTCGTTGTATACGTGCATTGGCGTGCAGCGCATGGCCGCCATGCCGGTGTAATGCATCGCTCCGATGCCGCCGCCCATCAGCAGGCCGCCCATCAGCAGAAGCGGGGTCTCCAGCCGCTCGCGGCTGACCAGAGCAAGTGCGACCGCGGATGCGAACACCGCCAGCACCAGGGAAAGGAGGACGGTAGGGACGTGGAAGAGCACCGGCACCGGAAGACGAACGGCGAGCATACCGGTGTAGTGCATGGACCAGATGCCGAGCCCCATCGCGAAGGCGCCAATGGCGAGCCACCAGGACCGGCGAGAGCCATTGGAGGCTGCCACCCGTTCCCCGAAGCTGAACGCCGAGTAGGACGCAGCAATCGCTATGGTGATCGAAAGGACGACCAGAGCGTAGTCATAAGTGGTGGAAACTGGAACCATGGCAGGCAAGACACAACACAAAAACCTAGTCGTTCGATGCCCCTACTCCGTACCCGGAGCAAAGTTGCCGCAATAAACCCAACATTCATTTAGCTCGACGGAATTCGTTCATCATACAGCCGATTCACAGACAATTCGCAAATAAGCTTTGAACTAGGAGCTCGCAGGGCGTACATGCAGGTATACACCTTTGCAACGATCCCATCCGGCAGCAGCCGGCATTCTGAGCAACGGGGCAACCATCAGGAGTTTCCCTGTTGCAGGAACTCCGGCGAGACGGGGTTCTCGTAGACGGAGTAGTCGCGGGTGACGACGGTGAGGCCACTGGGAGAGACGAAGTAGTTCTTCTTGTCCTCGTTAGGGTCGTAACCGATGACGGTTCCGTCCGGGATGTGGACGTCGCGGTCGATGATGGCGTGGCGGATGCGGCAGTGGCGGCCGATGTTGACGTGGGAGAAGACGATGCTGGAGTCGACGTCGGCGTAGGAGTTCACGCGTACGTCCTGCGAGAGAACGCTGTTGCGGATGACCGCGCCCGAGACGATGGAGCCTGAGGCGACGATGGAGTTGATGGCCATGCCAGTGCGGCCGGGTTCGCCGAAGACGAACTTTGCGGGCGGGTACTGGTAGGGACGTGTGCGCATGGGCCAGGACTTGTCGTAGAGGTTGAAGGTGGGTGAGACCGTGGCAACATCCATGTTGGCCTCGTAATAGGCCTCCAGCGTGCCGACGTCGCGCCAGTAGAGTGCGCGCTGCTTGTTCTCATCGACGAAGTTGTAGGCGTGCATCTTGAAGCGCCCGAGGAGCTTGGGCAGAATGTTATGGCCGAAGTCGTGCCGGGAGTTAGGGTCTTCGGCGTCTTTCAGGAGTTCGGGGAGAAGGACGTCGGTGTTGAAGAGGTAGATGCCCATGGACACATCGACCATGTCCGGGTTGAAGGGGGAACGGATCTTTGTCTCCTTGGGCTTCTCCTCAAAGCCGGTGACCTCGCCGTTGCGGGCGACCTCGACGACACCAAAGGCGGAGACCTCGGTGGGACTGATGGGCAGTGTGGCGAGGGTGACGTCCGCGCCGGAATCAACGTGGTGCTGCATCATCAGCGCATAGTTCATCTTGTAGATGTGGTCGCCGGAGAGGATGAGCACATATTTCGGCTCTTCGGAGCCGATGGAGTAGATGTTCTGATAGACGGCGTCGGCAGTGCCCTGGTACCAGCTCTTGGAGACGCGCTGCATGGGCGGAAGGATCTCGATGAACTCGCCGAGTTCATTCGCAACGACCGGCCCCCAGCCTTCGCGGATGTGACGGTTGAGGGAGAGCGCCTTGTACTGCGTCAGGATGTAGACGTGACGCAGGTCAGAGTTGATGCAGTTAGACAGGGTGATGTCGATGATGCGGTACTGACCGGCAAAGGGAACAGCCGGCTTCGCACGATCGCGGGTAAGGGGGAAAAGTCTTTCACCGGCGCCACCGGCGAGCAAAACACCAAGCGTATCTCTCATAATCCGGCTACCTCAGACCAGGTTAACTCCGAGCCACGTCAGTCGGATGCACAAAATGGCAGACGCGTCTCGAAGAAACGCGAGTCTACCATGTGGCGATTGATTTTGTGATCTTTCGTGAGTTTATTGAGCGGACAGGGACTGGCTCAGGCAGCGGAGCCTGGGCTGGTAGAGGAGTTGCCGGTTCGCTACTCTTCGATGGTGCCGTCGGCCGAGCCTTCTCCGGTAAGACTGATGCGCAAAGATTTCAGGAACGTCAGGTCGTTATGGGTGAACGGGCCTTCTGCGGTTTCCTCGGGGGCTTCAGAAGACTCGTCGGCCTCTGCCTCTACCTCGTTGAGACCTATCGTGGCCTCAAGCATAAGCAGGACATCGAAGCCTTGTTCGCGGATGTTTTTGACGACGCCAGCGATGTCCTCCGACTCTGAGACAGACTCGTGAATCGCTTCGCCAAGCTTCTGGATCAGGTGTTTTACCTTCTGATTCAATGCCACCTCCGGCCTGCCCTATGTATGCAATCTAACCACGCATCGGGTATTCCCGGCCCAACGAGACCGGCGGGAACGGCATTGCGGGTACTGCTGGCGTACTCGACCTACTGCTACAGAATACGCTCTAGCTGGACGGGCTGCAATGACATTGAATGCGGGCGATGTACTCCCTTAGACGACCGTGTGGTGGTCGGCCCAGGCCTCTTCCAGGCGATGGGCCAGGACCTCCACCGGCTGGGTCCGATTGCGCCCCATGACCAAAAAACCTACTGCCGCTGCACAGAGTCCGCCTACCATCCAGAAAACATTCTTCATTATGACTTGCCTCCTTTTCCCGTTACTGCCGACTTGGGTTTTGGATGCAGAAGAGTGGATGGACGTTGATTCGGGCGCGAGACTTTCGCGGGGGAGTTGGAACGGCTACACTTTCGGGTATGGATTCGGTGCGCTTCGGTCGTGCGCTTGGTATGGGAGCCCGTGCGGCAGCGAAGACGCTGGTGACAGCGGTGGACGCGGCCACGTCTCCTAGCCCTTCTGCTGGGGTCAAGGCGAATAGTGTGCATAACGCGGCTCCGTCGGAGAGTAGAGCGGCAGCTTCCGGGGTTCGACTGGGGGAGCAGGCGGCCCGCACGGCGGCTCAGGCGCGACAGACCAAAGAGGGCCTGGCGCGGGGAGGCAAGCGGTTCGGCGAGGCCGTGTGGGGTCCCTTGGTGAAGCTTTCGGGCGTTCTGTGGCTGGAGTTTACCGGGGTGTTCTTCGGTATATTCGCGCTGTTCGCTGCGACGGGAGCGTGGAAGCTGCGGGGCGATCTGCATGAGACGATGGCGAATCATGATGCTCATATGCACTTTTTATTGTCCGCTGGGATGGCAGTGGTGTTTGGGTATTTCTTCGTAAGCAGCTTTGTAAGGGCGAGCCGCAGAAGCCGCAGGCGATAGGCTGGCTTGTCAACGGGTACACTACAGCGTCATGCCGGAGTCACCTAAAACCAGTTCTGGAATTTCTGTCGATCCTGTCTACGGGGCAGAGAGCCTCGATGGGTTCGACGCTGCTGCCCGGGTGGGCGAGCCCGGGGCATATCCATATACGCGTGGGATTCAGCCGACGATGTATCGCGGCCGCCTGTGGACGATGCGACAGTACGCGGGCATGGGTGACGCGGAGGAGTCGAATCGGCGCTACAAGTTTCTGCTGGCCAACGGAACGGCGGGGCTTTCGGTGGCCTTTGATCTGCCGACACAGATTGGGTACGACTCGGACTCACCGCTGGCGCTGGGAGAGGTGGGCAAGGTAGGGGTTGCAATTGATTCGATTGAGGATATGCATCGGCTGTTCGATGGAATTGCGCTGGATACGATCTCGACCTCGATGACGATCAATGCGACGGCCTCGATTCTGCTGGCGCTGTATGTAGCTGTGGCGAAGCGGACAGGGGCTGAGGTTCGGAAGCTGAGCGGGACGGTCCAGAACGATATCTTGAAGGAGTACATTGCGCGTGGGACATACATCTATCCGGTGAACCACGCGATGCGGCTGGTGACGGACATCTTCGCCTGGGCGGCTGCCGAGGTACCGGAGTGGAACACGATCTCGATCTCGGGCTATCACATGCGAGAGGCGGGGTGCACGGCGGTGCAGGAGGTGGCGTTTACGCTGGCGAATGGCATGACGTATGTGCAGGCGGCGCTGGACGCTGGGCTTGAGGTGGATGCGTTTGCGCCACGGCTGAGCTTCTTTTTCAATTCGCACAACAATCTGCTGGAAGAGGTGGCGAAGTTCCGTGCGGCGCGGCGGATGTGGGCGCGCATCATGCGGGAGCACTTCGGCGCGAAGAAGGAACGCAGCTGGATGCTGCGGTTCCACACGCAGACGGCAGGGTCAACGTTGACGGCGCAGCAGCCGGAGAACAACATCGTAAGGACGACCCTGCAGGCGCTGGCAGCGGTGCTGGGCGGGACTCAGTCGCTGCATACGAATGGGTTCGATGAGGCGCTGTCGTTGCCGACGGAGAACGCGGCCCGGATCGCTCTGCGGACGCAGCAGATACTGGCTCATGAGAGTGGTGTGGCGCAGACGGTGGACCCGCTGGCAGGCTCGTACTATGTCGAATCGCTAACGAATGAGATTGAGCGACGAGCTGATGAGTACATGGCTACGATTGCGGGGTTTGATCGTGCGGGCAAATATGGGATGCTGCGGGCGATTGAGCAGGGGTATGTGCAGCGCGAAATTCAGAACGCCGCCTATGCCTACCAGCGGGCGGTGGACGATAAGAAGGCCATCGTCGTTGGGGTGAATGAGTTCGCCAGCGAGCAGGAGGTGGCAGTGCCGATTCAGCGGATCGATGCGGCACTGGAAGGGCGGCAGGTGGAGCGGGTGCGGGCACTGCGGGCAAGGCGGGATGCGGGTGTCCATGAGGCAGCGCTGCATCAGGTGGAGGATGCGGCGCGTTGCGGGGTGAATCTCATGCCGCACATTGTGAATGCGGTGGAGAGTTATGCGACCGTGGGCGAGATTGCGAACTCGCTCCGGACGGTATTTGGGGAATATCGCGAGA
>WNGR01001896.1_pt1 | contig 24677 bp, 24 predicted proteins | sample 5407581 | NCBI WGS metagenome assembly WNGR01 (sample SAMN13153383, study PRJNA577476) | soil metagenome | isolation source: 80 cm soil or saprolite under Garry oak tree replicate 2 | place: USA:California | collected 2016-06-15
GTTTTTCCAGTATAACCGATGATTTGCCCAGCAAGTTTTCCATTCGGATAAATGCGCACATAAATTGGCCGCACCATCATACCCGCCGGCAAATGGTCTTTGACCTCGTCGTACTCCGACTGACTGAGATTCTGCGCGATCTCGAGAGGCATGATTCCGCGATTGCGATAATGCCGAATGATCGCTTCGTCTGAAACTTTGAGCGTTCGCCCGATTAATTGTCCCGCCTTGTCGATCTTTTCCCGGACAAAGCTAAGCACCTGCGCATCGGAAAGATCAAGCGGCGTGGGAAAATTGATCGCGAGATTGTAACTCAGCCGATTTTGCGCAAGCGCGACGCCGTTGCGGTCTGTGATTTGGCCGCGCGGGGCAGGAACATCGAGGATATAGGTGCGCGCGAGTTTCTGCGTTTCGAATGTCGGGATGATTGCTTTCTCGGCGGGCGGGGGACTCGCCGAAAGTGTCGGACTCGGGCTCGGCCCAGATGTCGGTGCCAACGTTTGGGCTAGCAATCCAACCTGCGTTGCCAAGATCGACAGTAAACAGGTAGAAAGATTTTGGAGTGCGCTGACATGCCCGCGCTTTCGGAGCGAGGCGACATATCGCCTCGAGAAAAAGCGGCGACGCGTCGCCGCAATCCAAAGCATCCGTCGCATCTGCCGAATCTGCGAATAACTAGTGCCGCTGCAAGAACCGATGCACTTCTTCGGCTAGCTTTCCACCAATCCCTTCCGTAGCCGCAATTTCCTCCACTGTGGCTTTGCGCAGACGTTTCACAGAACCAAACCGTCGCAACAGCAGACTTTTCCGGTTCTGGCTGACACCAGGACAATCATCAAGAATGCTTTCGCCGACGCGCTTTTTCATGAGCAGCTGATGATAAGCATTGGCGAAACGATGGGCTTCATCGCGAATACGCTGGAGCAAGCGCAAAGCACCGGAATCAACGGGCAGTTGCAGCGGCAGTGCCCGCCCCGGCCGGTAAATCTCTTCATGTTCCTTCGCCAAGCCAATGATCGGCAGATCATGCAATCCGAGCCGTTGCAGCTCGCGGCATGCCGCCGACAGCTGACCCTTTCCGCCATCGACAATAATGAGATCGGGGAGGCGAATGTAGTGCGAGCCTCTGGCTTGCGAATCTTCGTTACCTGCAAGCGGCACGCTTGCGCTACTTTGAAATCGCTGCATGGCTTCTACAGCATTTTCCTGCGAGTAATCGGCCGCTTCGGGATTTAGTTCGCGTGCCTCCAGCAAAATCCTTGAATAACGCCGCCGCACCACTTCCGCCATGCTGGCAAAGTCGTCCTGTCCTTCCACTGTGCGCACTCGATAGCGCCGGTAATTATCCTTGTCCGGAACGCCGTCTCGAAAACAAACCATCGAGGCGACGACGTGCGTTGTGGAAATGTTCGAGATGTCGAAGCACTCCATGGCGCGGGGGGTGCGGGGAAGTTGCAACGCATCGGCCAACGCCTGGACATCTGCCATCGGATCGATCGCGCTCGGCAAACTGCCGCGGGTAAAGCGGCGCATGGGTTTTGTCGTGCTGCGCACATCGTCAATCATATTGCGAAGTTCGGCCGCCTTCTCGAAATCCATTTTCGCCGCCGCTTTGCGCATTTCCTCCTCTAAGGTTGCGATCATCTCGCGCGAATGCCCCTCGAGAAACTCGCACGCTTGTATGGCGCGCTCACGGTATTGCTCGGCGCTAATTTCGCTCAAACGCGTCGGCACCTGATAAGTGGCCGATTTCAATTCGCGCTCTGTCGGCGAGCCCCGGCCAAACGTGAGCACGCCAAATTTTTTGCGCATGAAATTCAGCGTCTGCCGCAAAGAGGGATTCCGCATCACTGCGCACCGTGTGTGTCTCAAAATCCCAGACTGCATCGAGCATGGCACGCGTCTTCAAATCGGCTTGAGCCAATTTTGATGGGAGAAAGTACGAACTGACGCGCTTGCGCAGGTCGCGCGCTTTGCCCACGTAAATCACGCGATTAAAGCGGTCCCGCATCAAGTACACACCAGGTTTGTGCGGCACTTCGTGTACTTTCTTTTGTAAATCCGGTCTCTCTTTCGTCAACGGGGTCATCCAAGCGCGAATTTACGCAAGAACCGCGCGAGTGGAAACCTGTAGCCGGCAGCACTGTTTCCTGCAGCGACCTTATGAAAGACGGCGACGCGGCATCGCCGATTGAATCATCATCAACTCGGTGACGTTTTCCGGCGTGAGCAAACCGACGAGGCGTTTCATGCCGTCGAGCACCGGCACAGCCGGGCAGTTGCATTCCTGCATAATGCGAAAGGCTTCTTCGAAGCGGGTTCCGGTCGTGACCGTGGGAATATCGCGCCGCATCACGTCGCCGACACGAAGCTGCGGATCGTCTTTGCGCAAAGCCGCAATGAGATCGTGCCGCGTGAGCACACCGGCCACGCTTCCCGTCTCATCAAGCACGGGAAAATCATGTTGCGAGGTCGCCAGTAACGCATCGACCGCTTCTTGCAACGTCGCGTTTTCCGGAAGCGTGTGGAATTCGCGCACCATCGCGCTCGAGACCGGAAACCTACGCGAGACATCTTTCATTTGCGCTAGGGCCGCCTCCTGCGACGCGCCGATGTAAACGAACAGCGCGATGAAGATCAGAAATGGATTCCAAATCAATCCGATAAATCCAAAGACGAACGCAAAACCCTGGCCGATGCTGGCAGCGACCTGTGTGGCCCGCGCATAGCTCAGCCGCGTCGCAAGCAGAGCGCGCAAGACGCGGCCGCCATCCATTGGGAATGCGGGCAGCAAATTAAAAAGGAGCAGCAGGATGTTGATCGTCAGCAGCTGCGCGATGAGGCCGCCCCCTTCGAGCGTTGACGGATTGAGAAGGGCCTGCGATCCGCCCGCTACAAACAAACCGAGCGCGATGACCACATTGACCATTGGCCCGGCCAGCGCGATCACCAATTCCTGCGTCGGCTTTTCCGGCATTCGTTCCAGTCTCGCGACACCGCCGATTGGAAGTAACGTGATGTCGGGCGTGTTAATCCCAAAAGCCTTCGCCGCGAACGCGTGGCCAAACTCGTGCAGCACCACGCAGACGAAAAGCAGCAGAATGAATAGCACACGGCTCGCCGCTGCCGCCGAACCACCTTCCGCGTAGTAACCGAAAGCCAGCCAGCCAATCAGCAACAGAAACGTCACATGAATGCGCAACTGGATGCCGGCTATGCGGAAGATTGGGAGAGACCAGCCCATGTGAATCAATCTGCTCTGGTATTAGATCGCGCGCCAGCGCTATCGGGGGCGTTGATTCATGGAAGCAATCCGACAGAAGGGTACAAACAAAACCAAGTTCTCCCTGCGCATCTGAAAGTAAAATCTTCACACGTCGGGAGCCATAGCCACGGACCTGTGGGTCCGTCATTCCTTCGCTGCGATTTGTCCTTATCGTGAATTCGTTCCGTGAGTGCACGGTTTCTTCCAGACTGAGGCGAAATGGAAAACTTTGATGTTGCAATTGTTGGGGCAGGCCCGGCCGGATCGAGCTGCGCGGCATTTTGCGCGCTCGCCGGTTTGCGAACGGTCGTCCTTGAGCGGGAGAAATTTCCCCGCGAAAAAGTTTGTGGCGATTGCTTGAATCCATCGTGTTGGCCGGTACTGGGACGGCTCGGAATCGCGGAGCGTGTCCGGCAACTGTCCCACGGAATTCTCGATTCCGTCGAGTTCATCGCCATCGGTGGACGAAAAATTATTGTCGATCTTCCATCCGGCGAAGAGAGCGAGATTGCAGTCAAACGCAGCTTGTTTGATATGCTGTTGATGTCGCGAGCACGAGAGCTCGGCACGCAAGTTTACGAAGAGACAACCGTAACGGCTTTGACCAGCAGTAGCGGTTGGATAATTCAAACAGCGCGAGGACCAACCTTTGCCGCGCGAACGTTGGTTGGCGCCGATGGTCGCAATTCGACCGTGGCGCGTCTTTGCAATTGGCTCCCACGGCCGGCGCGCGAACGCGTCGCACTGCAAGCGCACATTGCGCTGCCAGCGGGATTCGGCAATCGCGTGGTGCTGCAGTTTCTGCCCGAGGGCTATTCCGGACAGGCGCCGGTAAATCGCAATGAATTGAATCTATGTCTCGTGAGCAACCCTTCCAAGCTGCCTGCGCTTCGGCATTGGGCTGAGAAGCAGTTTGGTCTTCAGCCGAACCATCAGTGGCACACCATTACTCCGCTCACCCGCGCTGCTTTAGCGCCTGCACGCGAGAAGTTGTTTCTGGTCGGCGACGCCGCCCGCGTGGTTGAGCCGTTTACCGGCGAAGGAATTTATTACGCCATTCGCTCGGGAGAACTGGCGGCGCAGGCCATCGTGAAAATTATTCGCGGAAACCACGATGTCGATGCCGCGACGGAATATGCGGAAGCTCACGCAGCTATTTATCGCGGCAGACTATGGATTAACCGGCTGGCTCGCGCCGCGGTCCTGTCGCCGCGAATCACATCATTTCTTATTCACGCGGGGCGAACTCGACCAATTATGCGCTCGCTAACCGCGAAAATCGTCACCTCACAGTTGTAGCCACGGCTCTGGGGTGGTCACGCAGCTGTACGCGGAACACAGGCATTCCTGCCTGTGCGACATGCGGACATTCTGTCCGCAGTTTATGATTCAACGGATTACAACTTCGCTGGCCGCACAGACTGCAAGTCTGTGTTCCGTCTGGCCTCGGCAGAGGTGCCACAGGCCTGTGCTACAAAGATTGCCGACATGCCTTCACGGTGTTCGACATCAGCATTGCGATTGTCATCGGCCCAACGCCGCCCGGCACCGGCGTGATCGTGCTCGCTTTCTTCGCTACTTCGTCAAAGGCAACATCGCCCACCAGCCGATAACCGCGTTCGCTCGCCGCGTCCTCCACGCGATTGATGCCAACATCGACAACAACGGCGCCATCGCGCACGTGGTCAGTTCTTACAAAGTTCGGCTGGCCGATCGCCGCGATCAAAATATCCGCTGACCGGGTAATCTTTTCTAGATTGCAGCTGCGCGAGTGTGCGACCGTGACTGTCGCATTCGCGTCTTTGTTTTTTTGCATGAGAAGAAGAGCGAGTGGTTTGCCGACGATCATGCTCCGACCAAGAATGACGACATGCGCGCCGCTCAGGTCGATCTTGCTTCCAATGAGCAAGCGCTGCACGCCAAGTGGCGTGCACGGAACAAATCCGATCGGATCTCCGAGCGTGAGTTTCGCAATGTTTTGCGGATGAAAACCATCCACGTCTTTGCGCGGATCGAGCGCGCGCACGATCACTGCTTCGTCGATCTGCTTTGGCGGCGGTGATTGGACCAGGATCCCGTGGATTGCCGGATCACGATTCAACTCTTCTACACGAGAGAGCAGTTCGACCTGTGTCGTCGCGGCAGGCAACTCTAGTTTCAACGAATGAAGCCCAAGCTCGCGGCACATCTTGTCCTTGGAGCGCACGTAAGCACGCGAGGCCGGATTATCTCCCACGAGAATGACGGCAAGACCAGGCGTGACGCCTTTCGATTTTAACTCCGCAATCTCGCGGCGAAGATCGACGTAGACTTGTTCAGCGATTGCGCGTCCATCGATTACCTTCGCCATGCGCTGAACGTAGATGAGTCAACGTCGTTCAACCAGCGCCATCATGGCGTTCTGCAAACGCAGACGCTCGGCTTCGAACTCGTCGTCTGTGCTTGTCGATCTCACCCGATATGCCGCACCGATGATCACCCGCACTCTAGCGAAGGGGCGCGGCACGATAAATCGATCCCAGCTTTTGATACGCCAACAGCTCGAATATTCCATGTTGATAGGCACAACCGCCGCTCCGGATTTCTGTGCGAGAAAAATGATGCCCGGGCCCAGTTTGTAGGCAGGGCCGCGTGGGCCATCCGGCGTAATCACGACGTCGCGCCCCGATGCGAGCACACCCTCGAGTTGAAGAATTGCGCTCGCGCCCAGTCGCGAGCTCGAACCGCGCACGACGTCGAAGCCGAAACGTTTGATTGCATCGGCCAGTAATTCTCCGTCGCGACTGGCACTGATTAACGCCGCGCCGTGACGATGGACAAAAAAACGCCGCAGCACGAAGGGAAATATCAGCAACCGATTATGCCAGAGGGCCCCGATGAAATTCTCACGAACGGGTGTTCCAATCATGCCTGCGCGATCATCGATCTCGTAGCGCAACGTCCGGGCCCAAAGCTGCAACAAACGAAATCCAACTGCGATCAGCCAACGCGCGCGCCAACCTTCGATCTTCAACGTTTGCGGGAAGGTTTTGCCGTGTCATCGCGCCAGCGATATGCGCTGGGGTTGGGCAAGCCGATTTGATCGAGAATGCGCCAAACAACGGTATCAACAACGGCGGTGACAGAACCTGGTCGGCTGTAGAACGAGGGAATTGCCGGCAGCACAATCGCTCCGGTCTCGAGCAACGTCACGACATTGCGAGCATGAATTAAGTTCCAAGGCGTCTCGCGGGGGACGAGAATTAACTTCCGGCGTTCCTTCAAAAAAACATCGGCGGCGCGTAGTAAAGCGCTGTCGCTTGAGCCGGAAGCGATCCGCCCAAGCGTGGCCATCGAGCAGGGAACGACTACCATCGCGTCGAACCGCGCCGAGCCGCTAACAAATGGCACATTGAGGTCATTTTCCGCATGTTGCGAGACGCTGGCGGGAATTTTGAAATGATCGAGCTCCTGCTCCGCAACCTGCTTTGCGTAGGTGCTCATGACGAGATGAACCTCGTGCGCGGCGCAATCAATCTGCTCGAGCAATCTCTGCAGATAAATCGTTCCGCTGGCGCCGGTCGCGGCGATGACAAGTTTCATCGTGAAAATTTATCCTGAGTTTGAATTTAATCCGGTACGGGAGCAATAAGATACGGTATGGTCAAAAAACTCTTACACACTCGTTATCGAGTGAGCGATCTGGAGAAGACGGTCTCGTTTTATAAGGATGTCCTTGGACTTAAAGAGCTGCGTCGCCACACGTCCGGTCGCGGCTCGCAGCTCGTTTTCCTGAAAGCGCCTGATAGTGAAGAGGAGATCGAGATTTGCAAATTCGACCAAAGCGGACCGGTCGTGGTCGGTTCTGACCTCACACATCTGGCTTTTGAGGTGGACGATTTGGAAACGTTTGCGCGCGAGGCAGCGGCGAAAGGCTATCCGCTCTCGGATGGGCCGCACGCAACTGGCAGCGGTAAAATTGCCTTCATCGACGCCCCGGAAGGTTACGAGATCGAATTGATCGAGCGCGGCCCAAAGTCATAAGCCAAAAAATACGGCCAGACGATGAGCTTGCGCCGGTGAAAGGTTTATCGCTAATTTCCCACTCATGAAATTGTGGCGTAATCGGATCCTGTTCGTTTGCGCATTAACATTGCCGCTCACCGTCTGGGGCCAGGATGCTGAATCCGAGGCGGTACGGCCCAGCGGCATCTCGCCCGGGCCCGTTCGGAAAGCGCAGGCGGTTACAGCCAAAGATGAACAGGATAGCGACATCTCGCCCAGTTCGGTTCGGAAGAAGCAAACGGCGAAATCGACTCATGCTCGCACCCACCGGGCGCGTCCCAAGCCGAAAGAAGCACCGGAACCAACGGCGCCGCCCACCGAATACACTCCCGACGGAATACCGAAAACTGGCGCAGCTTCAGTGATTGTGGTGGACGCGCAGAATGGCCGAACATTATACGAAAAAAATGCCGACCAGACGCGCTCCCCGGCGAGTACCCAAAAGTTGCTTACTGCTTTAATTGTCGCCGAGCACGGTTTTCTGGATCAAGCGGTCACGGTTCAACAGGTCGATACCATGGCTGAACCAGTGAAGCTGAATATTAAACCGGGCGACACTTATCAACGCATAGATCTCCTGCGAGCATTGCTTGTGAAAAGCCCGAACGATGTCGCGCGCTGTCTGGCACGTGATCATGCAGGCAGTGTGGAAGCATTTGCGGCTGTCATGAATCAGCGAGCACGCGAACTTGGGGCCGTAAATTCACACTTCGTTAATCCGAACGGTTTGCCGATGCCCGGCCAATACTCGACTGCGCGCGATCTTTCCATGATCGCGCGCGCCGCTTATGCCAATCCGACCATCCGCTCGATTGTTTGCCTTCCGCAGCTTGTTTTTCGTTACGCGAATGGCCGCACACGCGAGTTGGAAAACACTAACAAAGTTCTAAAACGTCTTCCTTACTGCAACGGGATGAAGACCGGTTACACTGAAGCCGCCGGACACTGCTTGATTTGTAGCGGTGCGCGGGCGGGCCGCGACATCATCGTTGTCGTGCTCGGGGACAGCAAGGCCGGTGTGTGGCGCGACGCTTCTGCACTGCTTTCCTGGGGTCTTTGGAGCTCTAACAGTAGCTCTCCGAGTCGACCGGCTTTAACGGGAGTCGCCGAGCGCGTGCACTGAGAGTCGGTCGATCCCCAACGTGCCTCTCGGCGTTCGCTCAGGAAAAGCGGAAACAAAATGCGCGATCTTTTCCAGGAGCAATTGCAAGCGCTCCGCGCGCGTTCATTGGAACGCAGGCTGCGCGAAATTGGCACGGCCCAAGGACCGGAAATCGAGATCGCCGGCCGGCGGCTGATCAATTTTTCTTCCAACGATTATCTCGGTCTTGCCAATGATTCTCGGTTACGCGCGGCAGCAATCGCCGCGATCAGCGAATTCGGCGTTGGCGCCGGAGCTTCTCGATTAATTAGCGGGACGCAATCACCGCATTTGCGATTGGAAAGGGGACTGGCGAAGTGGAAAGGAACGGAAGCCGCGCTTTGTTTCAGCAGCGGATACGCCGCCGCGCTCGGCACCGTGCCGGCCCTCGTCACCAAGAACGATGTTGTCCTGCTCGACAAACTCTGCCACGCCTCGCTCATCGATGGCGCAAAGTTGAGCGGCGCGATCCTGCGCGTATTTCCGCACAATCATCTGGGCAAATTGGAGAGTCATCTTCAATGGGCTCAGCGCGAACATGCGGGCAAGCGCATCCTCATCCTCACCGAATCTGTCTTTTCGATGGACGGTGATCGTGCACCGTTGCGCAAGTTGGTTGACTTAAAGAAGAGCTTCGGGGCGCTTTTACTGCTCGACGAAGCGCATGCTGTGGGCGTAATCGGTCCGAATGGCCGCGGACTGACCGCGGCGGAGAACTTGGATAAAGATGTCGATGTTCAGATGGGAACGCTGAGCAAGGCCCTCGGCACAAGTGGAGGATACATCTGCGGTTCCCGAGATCTCATCGAATGGCTGATTAATCGGGCGCGCTCCTGCATCTATTCCACAGCGCCGCCGCCCGGACGCGGGAGCGCAGCCTTGGCGGCAGTGAATTTTCTCGCATCTCCTGAAGGCAAAGAGAGAAAACTCGTACTTTGGAAAAGAATCAGATTGCTCCAAGAACTTCTCCCTCGGAGTGGATTAAGCAAAAAGGCCAGCGACGCCAGTAGCGCAATTTTCCCGTGGATTGTGGGGGACGAACAAGCAGCACTCGATTTGGCGTCAGCCCTTCAAAATGAAGGATTTCTGGTTCCAGCGATTCGCTATCCAACTGTGGCCAAAAAATCCGCACGATTACGGATAACCGTGACTGCGTCACACGAAGAAGATCAAATCCGATCGCTCTGCGAGGCGATCGAACGACTAAGCGACGTTTCCCTGTAGCCACGCGCCTGTGGCGTGTCGAGGACAGCGGATGTCTGGTGCGAACCGTCCGCGGGGCGAGGGCTACAAAAACCGCCCCAAAATCGGTTTTAGCTTTTCGATTGTTGCGGCGGGCCACAGCTTGCGGTCGGTGACCAGCGCCGAATCGAGAGCGAAATGTTCCGGCCAGTTCGGCTCCATTGGCATGCGCGGAATTACATCCAAAAGCACTTTCTTCGCCGTTTCCGCGTTCGCGATCAGATGACTGAGGACCGTCTGCGCAGAGACCGCTTCCTCCTCCACTTTCCAGCAATCGTAATCGGTAATCATCGCCATGGCCGCGAACGCGATCTCCGCTTCGCGAGCCAACTTCGCTTCGGGTAGATTCGTCATGCCGATCACGTCGAAACCATTCTGCCGATTGAATTCCGATTCCGCCCGCGTGGAAAACGCGGGGCCATCCATATTCACGTAAGTGCCGCCATTGTGGACCGTGACACCGAGAGATCTCGCTGATTCTGCCAACAAATTTCGCAGCTTCGTGCTGATTGGCTCAGCAAATGCGATATGCGCGGCAATTCCCTCGCCGAAAAACGTATGAGCAGTGGGCCGACTGGTGCGATCGTAAAACTGCGAAGGCAACAAGACATCTCGCGGCGCATATTTTTCCTGCAGACTACCGACCGCTCCCACTGAGATGATCCAGCGGACGTCGAGTGAACGCAGCGCGTAAATGTTGGCTCGATGATTTAATTCGTGCGGCAAAATTCGATGGCCGCGCCCGTGTCGCGGTAAAAAATAAACCTGCCGGCCACTGACCTTGCCGCCGATCAACGTGTCCGATGGCGGTCCGAACGGAGTGTCGATCTCATATTCGGTTGCATTGCGCACCTCTTCCATATGATACAAACCGCTTCCGCCAATAATCCCGATTGCTGAAGGCTCGTTTTCCACTTGCGACGCGATTAAATCCCAAAGATCGAGCAGATGGAAAGTGGATAATCGGTTCGCCGATTCGCCGCGCTACCATAAGCCGGACACCATTCGTACGAACAACATGGCGAAGGCGGCTCGGCCGTGTATTATTTTCGCCCGTCCCATGCCAAAATTTTTCATCAAAACCTACGGCTGCCAGATGAACGAACGCGACTCGGAACAGGTCGCGCATTCGCTATTGGCGCGGGGGTACGAGCGGGTCGCCCGCGAAGCGGAGGCCGATGTCGTGCTTTTGAATACTTGCAGCGTTCGGGACATGGCCGACCAAAAGGCGCTTGGCAAAATGGGAATGCTCGGGCGCATTGCCAAAGAGCGACCGCACGTTGTCTTCGGGTTCCTTGGCTGCATGGCCCAGGCGCGTGGCGAATCGCTTCTAAAGAATTTGCCACATGTCGATCTTGTCGTTGGCACGCAAAAATTTCACCGTGTCGCGGATTACGTGGAAGAGATTCTCGCACGCAAACGTGGTGAGGCGCGACCGCCGGGCGCGCCGCAACGAAACGGACGGCCCGGCGGTCCGTCCCTACCAATGGACGATTTACGCTTCTCAATCGTCGATGTTGCGGAGGAAGTCGGCTCGCAATCGACAATCCGCGAGCAGCAACTGGTGCCCCGCCAGGCGACCGCTTTCGTCTCGATCATGCAGGGATGCAACATGCATTGCACCTTCTGTATCGTCCCGCGGACGCGCGGTGCGGAGCGCAGCCGTTCCATCGATGAGATTGTGCGCGAAGTACGCGATCTAGTTGCCCATGGAGTCAAGGAAGTCACTCTACTTGGGCAAATAGTGAACTTGTATGGCCGTCACGAGTTTCCGACTGTAGCTGGGGTCAGTAATCCTGGCCGCAAAAAGAGCCCCTTCGTGCAGCTGCTCGAAGCCGTCCACGAAATCGACGGGCTCGCACGGCTCCGCTTTACTTCGCCCCATCCGATGGGATTCCGCGACGATTTGCTTGGTGCGCTCGCAGCGCTGCCGAAACTCGCCGAGCACATTCACCTGCCGCTGCAATCTGGTTCGAACAAAATCCTCAAAACGATGCACCGTACGTATACCGCCGAAAAATATGTCGATCTTGTCCGGCGAATCCGGCAGGCGCGCAGAGAAATTGCGATAACGACAGACGTGATCGTCGGTTTTCCCGCCGAGACCGAGAACGATTACAAACGGACGCGCGATCTTGTCGAAGAAATCCAATTCGATAACGCATTCATCTTTCGCTATTCACCGCGGCGCGATACTCCTGCCGCGGAAATGGCTGAGCAAATCGACGAAGCCGTCAAAGAAAAACGTAACCAGGATTTGCTTCGAATCGTGAATGAATCGGCTCGACGCGCCGGCGAACGGTTGGTTGGTCGCGATGTGGAAGTGCTTTGCGAAGGTCCCAGCAAAACGAACCCGGCGCGCTTAACGGGCCGCACCCGCACAAACAAGATCGTCGTGTTCGAAGGCGATGAGAAACTCGCCGGCGAAATTGTGGAGGTACGGGTCCAACGGGCGAATGGATTCAGCTTGTATGGAACGCCGATCCTGCCAACCTCGCGCGCATCTAACAGCGATCACATCCGCCACAGGACGAATTCGCCGGAGCGAACATGATTTACCATCTCTCCTTGCAAACCGCGGGAATCATCGCGGGCGCATTTCTTATTTTGATTAGTTTGCCCGGACTGTTCAAACCGGAGTTCGCAAGTGTCGCGCGACGCTTTCCGCGCTCTCGTTTCGCTGGTGTCGTTCTCCTGACCATCGCTCTTGTCTGGACCTTTTGGCTGCTGGCGACGATCGAAATGGGAGAATTCGCAGCTTTCCGGCGGCCGCTCCTCATTGCCGTGCCGATTGGTTATGTTCTCGTTCTGCGCTTCGTCGACGAATTTCTCGCTGTGCGCGCGCTTGGAATTCTTTGCTTGCTTGCCGCCGAACCGCTGCTCGACGCGGCCTTTTTGCGTTATGAAACAAGCCGGTTGCTCGTAACGGTGTTCGCTTATTTGCTAATCATCGCTGGACTTTTTTGGGTTTCCATCCCGTACGTTCTGCGTAACCAAATCAACTGGAGCACGCGCAGCGTTTTGCGGTGGCGTTTTCTGCATGCGATCGCGTTCATTTATGGCGGCGCGATTCTGGCCTTCGCGTTTACGCGATATTAAAATGTAGTGGCCGCCGAGTCGGGCGGTTGGACTGAAAGGTTGCCGCTGGGGACAGCGGCCTCTACAGAGCAGTATGAACCGCATCCTTGTGATCCGCGGGGGCGCGATCGGCGATTTTATTCTCACCTTGCCGGCGCTTAAGGCGTTGCGTGACGCCTATCCTCGCGCTCACCTTGAAATACTCGGTTACAAGCATATCGCGGTGCTCGCAGAAAATCGGTTTTACGCACAGGCCGTCCGTTCAATCGAGTACGGAGCGCTCTCCAGTTTCTTTGCGAAGAATTCGCAGCCGTCGACAGAACTCGCACACTATTTCGCGAGTTTTGATTTGATTATTAGCTATCTCTACGATCCGGACGGGATTTTTGAGAATAATTTGCGCCGGTGCGGTGTTGAGGAACTCATCCGCGGACCCGCGAAGATTGATAATCATGAGCACGCCATACGCCAACTTGCGCAACCGCTCGAACAATTGGGGCTTAGGGTTGATGATCTCGCGGCGAGAATATTTCCGTCGGACGCCGACCGGAATGCAGTCGAGAAATTGCTGGGTCGATGTTCCAAGCCGGTCGTCGTCTTTCATCCGGGCAGCGGAAGTGAAAAGAAAAATTGGCCGCTCGAAAACTGGATTGATATCGGCAATCATCTGCTTGATTCGAACGACCTGCGCGGATCACTCGTCGTTGTTTTCGGCGAAGCAGACCAAGATCGAGTCAGGCCGCTCCGAGCGATTTGGAAAAATGAGAGTGTTCGATTTGCGAGTAATTTTCCGCTTCCGGGACTGGCGGCACTATTCCAAGACGCTATTTTTCTCGGACACGACAGCGGAATTTCGCATCTTGCTGCAGCCGCAGGCGCAAATTGCATTTTGCTTTTCGGCCCGACCAATCCGCATGTCTGGGCGCCGATGAACGAGAATGTGCAGGTGATTCGCGGGGCGGACGGCAAGATCGACAATATTGAAGTCGCGGTGGTGGAGGAAGCAATGGCGGCTTTGGCAGGGTGCGACCGCTGGGCGCGCCGAATGCGGAAAATGGAAACTTGATCGAGGCGGGATGGCCCGGCGGCCCGTCCCTACCAGCTTACGAGCTGATGCGCATTGGCATCAGCACATAGAGAAAGGGTGTTTGAATTTTCAAGACGCCGGGGCTCATTTCGTCGATGAGATCGAGAAAAACTTCGTCCTCCGTGAGGTTGCGCAACGGCGCCATAAGAAATTCCGGGTTAAAAGCGATGGAAAAATCGCGACCCTTATAGACAACGGGGAGCGACTCCTTCGCTTCGCCGACCTCCGGCGTATTCGCGGTTATCTCGATGTTATTCTTGCTGAAATTCAGCTTGATCGAGTTCGACTTGTCGCTCGCCAGCAGCGAGACACGGCGTAATGAATTTAGAAACGTCTCCCTCTCGAGCGTGACCCGCTCCTTTGCTTCGGATGGAATTACCTGACGATAGTTTGGATAATTACCTTCGATTAATTTCGAAACGAGCAGCGTCTTGTTCAGATCAAACGCAATCTGGCCGCTACCCATGCTCACCTTCACTTCGCCGTCGTCAGTAAGGAGGCGCTGTAACTCCGTCACGGCCTTTGTCGGGACAATGATGTCGGCTTCGTGGCTGCGCGGGAATTCCAGTTCGATGTCGAGCATGGCCAGCCGACGGCCATCCGTTGCCACAAGCGTAAGCTTATTGTCCTTAAAACTGAAAAGCACGCCGTTTAGCACATAACGCGTCTCGTCGGTGGATATGGCATAGGAAGTCTTACGCAAACCATCTCGCAGCTCTTTTTGGCGAATCGTGACGACTTTCGCATCCTCAAATTTGGGCAGGGGCGGAAATTCTTCCTCGGGCAATCCGAGAATTTTGAAAAAGCTTTGCCCGCTCCGGATCGACGCAGCGTTCTTTCCATCGACATCGACCTGGATTTCGCTGGAAGGCAGCTCGCGAACAATGTTGAAAAGCCGACGCGCCGGGAGTGTGGTCGCACCCTCCTTTTCCACCTGCGCTTCGCAACTGCCACGCACCCCGACATCCAGATCGGTAGTAGTTAGGTGGACTTCGTTGTCATCAGCCTGCAACAGAACGTTTGAAAGAATAGGAAGGGTTGTACGTGTGCTGACCACGTTTTGGACTTGTTGCAGACCCTCGAGCAGTTTTTCTTTCGTGACACTGAATTTCATGACGGAAAGGAGCGCTTAAGATGTAAGGCTTCCGATTTTGTTCGGCAACCGTAATCTCGTGGCAGGTCAGCGGAGTCCAACTCCGCTGACCGCACAGACTGGAAGTCTATGTTCCGCGCGAGCATCAGCGCTGGAGCGAACTGTCGATGAAGGAAATCGTCTGACGAATGTTGTCCTGCTCACCCATGCGTCTCTTCACCAGCTTGCAGGCGTGCAGGACGGTGCCGTGATCGCGTCCGCCAAATGCGTCGCCGATTTCGTTGAGCGACGCCTTCGTACGCTCGCGCGCCAGATACATAGCGACCTGGCGTGGAAAGGCGATGCTGGCGGGACGTCGTTTGCTTGTCATATCGGCCAGACGCACGTCAAAGTGCTCCGCTACGCGTCGCTGAATCTGCTCGATCGTGATGGAGTGCCGTCCTTCTTCCTGTAAAATGTCCTTCAGCAGGTGCTCGACGACTTCCTGGGTGAGTTCTTTTCCGCTGAGTGACGCAAAGGATGCGACGCGCATGAGGGCGCCCTCGAGCCGACGCACGTTTGAGCGAATGCGACTGGCAAGAAACTGGAAAATTTCATCTCCAAGTTTGATCTGCATCGTGTGCGCTTTTTTCCGCAAGATGGCCATACGCGTCTCGATGTCCGGCGGCTGAAGCTCAGCGGTAAGTCCCCATTCAAAGCGGGAAACCAAACGGTGCTCCAGGTTGGAGATCTCCGATGCAGGCCGGTCGCTGGAGAGCACGATCTGTTTATGTCCGTCGAAGAGCGTGTTGAAGGTGTGAAAAAATTCTTCCTGGGAACGTTCCTTGCCACCCAGAAATTGAATATCATCGATTAACAGGAGGTCGGCCTGGCGATAACGCTTTCGGAATTTGACCAAATTACCGTGCTGGATCGCGTCGATGAACTCGTTGATGAACAGTTCGCTGGAGAGGTAAATCACCTTGGTTTTCTTCTTCGCCCAAGCGTATTGACCTATGGCCTGCATCAGGTGTGTCTTGCCAAGGCCGACGCCGCCGTAAATAAAGAGCGGGTTGTAAGTCCGGGCCGGCGACTGCGCGACAGCCAGACTGGCGGCATGCGCGATCTCATTGTTAGGGCCGACTACGAACGATTCAAAGGTGTTTCGTGGATTGAGCCCGAGCGCGCTTGCGCTCGCTTTGGTGTCGCGTGGTGACTCTGGCGAGATCTCTTTTAACGAGGCGGCATCCTCGAGAGGCATTTGCGTCGTAGCTCCCGACGGCGAGGAAAACTTAACGCCGCGTGGACTCCCAAGCGCCGTGACGATGGCGGTCTCCAATGCGGGCATATGATTACTCTCAATCCAAAATTGATAGATGTTATTTGGGACGCGGAAGGTAAGCGATTTATCACTGGCCTCGACCAGTTCGACGGCGGAAAACCAACGCTTGAAAGTATCAGCGCTAACCTGTGGTTTTAATGCGGCGGACAATCGCTGCCACAGTTGGGTACACTTCTTGTCCATAGCAACTTGTTAACAGTGTTACACGATCGCCACAAAGGCTGATGCCGACGAAAATCGACCCTCGAGGCGGACCCGATGCCGCGGTGATTCCTCGTGCGATGGCCAGAGAAAGCGCCGGAAAAAACCGCTCAAAACGCCTAAATGCGAGGGGAAAATACTTTGGGCGCGGTGCAACACCCGCCGGAGTGCAGCGAGATCGACATCTGAGTTGAGTCTTTTCTCTGGAGAGGTTAAGGCGTCGTTCATTCTCACTGCTAGAAGTTTCTCGGAAATGTTCACATCTTATTCACATCTACTCCCGTTCTGCCCTGCCAGCGGGCTTGAGAGTAGAAACCATCGCGAAAATCGACAAGAAAAAAACTGAACTTTATTTTTCGTCGCGCAAAAAAAAATCTTGACTGAAAAATCAAAATGACAGGTCCCCAAGATCGCGAAACTGATTCGCCGCGCGGGCGGTTGATTGCGAAAGTCAGGCAGCCGGACGAGTTGACCGGATTGGCGCGCACGCGCATTTTTGCCGCCTTCAGAGCGCCCACGGGGGAGCGCTTGTTGATCGAAAATGAATCCGACGCGAACTGAAATGAGGAACGGGGAGTGAAATTGGTTGTCGATTTCATCCGAGCCAAGTAACCATGCGCATTCTTCCAGCTGTATTAGCTGCTTTCTTTCTCGCAGTTTCATCGGCACATGCTGCCGAAGAGCTAGTCCCGCCGTTCGGGTTTCGCTGGAACGACCAAATGGCGCGTGTGGAAGCGGTTCTGCACGGCGCCAAAGCGAAAATCGTGTCGCGGGAAAAAAAGGAGAATCGAGAGGTCTGGACAGTGGAAGGCCTCGTTCACCCGGGATTAAAACGCACACTCTTTACCTTCAAGGAAAGGGCACTCCTTGGAGTGGAACTGCAATATGAATATCCAGACTGGACGATCGAGCGCTACAACCAGCGGATGGGAGAAATTCGCAAATACTTCGATGAAAAGTACGGAACAGGTAAACTGGTCTCGCGTTCGAAGGACACCGACACCGACGTCATCCAGACGTTGGTCGGCTATCAATGGATGGTGGGCGCGACGATGCTCGAGCTTTTTTATTTCTCTGCGCAACACGACTCGCTCGTTTACCGCACGATTTCGGTCGATTATAAGGCGCTCTGATGTGTAGCCGCGGGCTGTGACCGCGGGCGGCCGGTGGCGTGATCTCGCTACAACGATGGCTCAGAGCGTGGTCTCACCAACGAGCGGTTGCCGATGTTGCCTGTGCCCGCGGCGCGTTTCTTTTTGCAATCGTTTTAGGCGACTCGATAACGCGGCCTTCGCGGCTGAACTCATTCGATCGATAAAAAGAATTCCATTAAGATGATCAACCTCGTGCTGGATGGCGCGCGCAAGCAATCCGCCTGCTTCGATCTCAATCGTGCCCCCGTCCAAAGTCTGCGCGCGCGCGACGACGGATTTCGCGCGAGCGATTTCGCCTGTGATCTCGGGAAAACTTAAGCAGCCCTCCGTTTCAACGACCGTTTTCTCATCCAGCGTAATCTCCGGATTGATCAGGATGAGCGGCATCGCCGCCTTTGGATCGACATCTTTGCCTTCAAACTTCATCTCGCTCGGCCGATCTTCGGCTTGCGAAATGTCGATTACAGTGAGTTGCAAAGCTTCACCGACTTGCTGCGCGGCCAGGCCTATGCCATTGGCGGCATGCATAGTCTCAATCATGTTGGCGGCCAGCTCGCGAATGCGATCGTCAATCTCCTCAATGCGTTTGCCCTTGGCGCGCAGGATCGGGTTACCGTACTGTAGGATCGACAAGTTCATTTCTCTTCGCGAGTAAAGGCCGGCAAATTTCGCACGCCCGCCAGCTTAAGGGCATCCATTACTTTGATGATTGTGCCGAACGAAGCCTTTTTGTCCGCTTGCAGGGCAAGGGTGGATTTGCGAGCCTCGGGTAAATCGTGCACCGCGGTTTCAAGCTTATCTACGTCTACCGCCCGTCCGTCCAATTTGATCTCATCGTTCTGATCGACACTAACGATTGCGTGCTCGAGTTCGGATGGCAGCTTCGTCGCCGTTTTTGATTCTGGCAGATTAATCTGAACTTCCGGTTGGTCTTTCTTAAACGTCGTCGAGACGACAAAAAAAATCAGCAGAATGATGAGAATATCCACCAGCGAGACGATGATAATGTTAGGCGCCCGCCGCTTTCGCACAGCAAAGTTCATGGTGTGAAATGCGCTTCGCGTTTCACGCGAACGGCGTCGGAACCGCTACCGGAGGCGGCGCTTTTGCCGGCTCGAATTCGCGCGAGGAACGGCCGTAATAACATTTGTTAATTAACTCGACCACCAGCGTTTCCATCTCCACCGACATCACTTCGACTTTTTTCGAAAAATAGCTAAACCCGATCAGCGTCGGCACGGCGATCGAAAGCCCGAAGACGGTGGCATTGAGCGCTTCCGAAATGCCGAGCGCGATCTGACGCGTGTCCGATGCGCCCGAGCTCAAGCCAAGATTCGAAAAAACGTGCACCAAACCCGAAACAGCGCCGATCAGACCAAGGAGTGGCGCAATGCCCACGATGACTTCGAGAACGATGAGACCTTTTTCAAGCCGCACCATCTCGTGACGCGCACGCGTTTGCACCACTTCTACGTTTTCCGAACGCGGCGCGCGCAAATGCAGCAGCGCGACGCGCGTGATCCGCGCGAGCGACGACGGATCATGATGCACGATCCGCATCAATCGTTCTACACTGCCTCCGGGCACGAGTCGTTCGATCTCGCTCTCGATTACGAGCGGCATCACATTTTTCTCTCTCAAGGCGAAGCCGCGCAGAATCATTGTCGTCACGGAAACAATCGAGCACGCCAGAAGCGGCCACATGAAAAGGCCGCCTTTCGCGAAAAATCCAATCACCGTCTTTACGGTTCCCGGCGCTTCGGCAATTATCCAGGCAGCGATCATTAATTTGGATACATAGTGAAGCTGAATCCGTCGACCTCCAGGCCCTCGGGCGGCAAAGTGTTCGCGACGTCCTCAGGAATCGGCGGAAGCTGTGCTTCGAGCACGGACTGCAAACAAACATTGGCAAAGGACTCGTTCGATGTGTTCTTGATGATTTTGAGATTTTTCACCTGCCCGCTCCGGTCAACGTAAAATCGAAGTTGCAGAGTGCCGATACTGATTAAGTCGCGCTTTTGATCCACGTAAGCATACCAGCGCGAGCCGACTGAGTCTTTCAGGATTTTTTCGTAGCGCCCCAGGGGGGTGCCGAACGCATTAACCGAGGGGCGGCCTCGGTTTGTGATGTTGCCGGAGATGCGCGTTTGATCTCTTAAGGGCCGATAAGCGGATCGCACTTGCGCCGGCGTTGGGGCAACAGAGGGCTGAATCGGCGGAGTTGGTCTTGCGGTCAACATCGCAAATTGCTCCGCTGCGGTAATCGGACGCAGTTGCGAAGTCGGCTGTGGCGCTTCCGAAGGCTTTGGATTTTCTTGTGGCACCGCACTGGGCCGCGGTTGCACCCCATTCATTTGAAGCGAGTAAGGATGTGTTTCTAAATCTACGAACGGGCGATCCTTGCCATTTTGCGATGGCAGCGGCAACACGCCGGTCGCAGGAAGTTCACTTGCCGCCTTCGAATTGGCGTTCGATTCAAATGTTTTCTCCTTCGGCGGCTCGGCCGATTGTTTCGACTCATCCGTCTCGATAAAGGCCGAATTCTTCGGAACCAGCGGCGCGGTTGGAAGATCGACAAACGTCAGTTGAACCGGCTTTTCTTCGACCGGAAGCGCCGGCGAGAAAACCCCTCCGAACACAGCCAGCGAATATGCGACCACAAGATGAATGAAAAGCGCCGCCAGCAACGCCCACAAAACTTTTCGAGCGTCGTGTTCGCGATCGATCGTCCCGTCGCCCGGCTGGGCGAACATGATCTCGGCCGTCGTCATAAGAGCGGTCTATAAATGATGGAAAAGGTATTCGGCCTCAGTTTCCTAACCTTGGCGGACGTAAACATTATCCCACCCAACGGGTGCTGACAAATAGCACCGCAGAAAGTGGCGCATGCCTCCGGCTTGCGCGCCAACAAAAATGCAAGCTGGAAGCTTGCGCTACCTTCGCTTCTTGTTCATCCGAGCGCGATGAAACAAATATTGCTGTGCGTAACCGCCATGTTCGCCAAAATAGGTTTCGGAAAATTCACGCAGCCGTGCCGCCGTTATTTTTTTCTTCCCCGAAAAATATTCCTGTCTCAAAACGCGCTCCATCCAGACGTCAACCGGGAAAGCGCGCCGACGTTCGTAGGCAAAGAGCATAACACAATTCGCGACCTTCGCGCCCACGCCCGGCAATGCACAGAGCTTTTCTCGAAGATCGGCATCGGAGAGCGCTGACCACGCTTCGAGATCGGCTGTACCGGCACTGACGAGCCGCGCCGTCGCGAGCAGGTTTCTGGCGCGATAACCGAGTGCGCATTCGCGTAATTCCTTCTCGGCAGCTCGGGCAATTCGCTGCGCCGACGGAAACGTGTAAACCACGTGGTTATCGATCTTACGCTGGTCACCAAAGCGGTTCCGGAGCGCCAGTGAAATTTGACGAATATGCGCCACCTGTTTCATCGATGAACAGATGAATGTGGCCAGACATTCCCATTTCGGCTGACGAATAATCCGCAAGCCGCGACAAAAAGTTCGCGCTGTGTCCATAGTCGCATCTCTCGGGAACGATGCGCAGATTTCCGCAAGCGGATGATCGAGCGCGAAGTAATTCGCAACGGATCGAGCGAAACTCGACGGCTTTAAGCCGTCGAGTATGCGTTCCTTCCTGTACAGCTTCAAAACATCCCCGCGCTGCTCGACGTAAACGCCGCGATCGCCAATTGTCCCGATAAATCCGTTGTCGATCTTTTCCCAGTGAAAGACCTGGCCGGAGTCGAGTGTCATTGCGAGATCGAAGTCCAGCGCGGGGATTTCCGTCAGTTTCATTCTTGCCACAGATTAACATGGATCTTGTAACCAAGATGCTATGCGCTGTCCCAGCCGGGCCGCAGGCCGGTCGCTACACCTGTATTTGTATAAATCTGTTTTCACTGTGGCTAATCTGATCCGTCGTGACGAAAAAGCGGATTGCGTCGCCAGAAAATTCTGTCACCTAGATCGATATGGACGGACGGCTCGCGATCGATTCAGGCGTCTTGCTCCTCTATTTTGTTGCTATCATCTCCATCGGCCTCTACATGGGCCGGAGAGAGGAGAACCTAAAAGACTTCGCGCTCGGCGGGCGGCGCATTCCATGGTGGGCGGTGCTTGCTTCACTGGTGGCGGCTGAAACAAGTGCCGGCACGTTTTTCGGAACACCCGGGGAAGGCTTCAGCCACCGCGATTACACCTACTTACAGCTCGCCTTCGGCACGATCATCGGACGCGTTCTCGTCAGCTATATTTTCATCAAACCGTATTACGACTACAAAGTTTTCTCGATCTACGAGTACCTGACCGCGCGCTTCGGGGTCGCGAGCAAGAATGCGGCTTCCGCTGTTTTCATGATCACCCGTCTGCTCGCTTCCGGAGCGCGGCTATATGTGGCAGCCATCGCACTCGCCCTGGCCTACGAAATGATCAGCGGCACTCGACCAAACCAAACTCAAACTCTCTGGATTTACCTCGGCGCCACGATTGCCATCGTCATTCTCACGGCGATTTATACCACATTCGGTGGCATCAAGGCCGTCATCTGGACCGATTTGATTCAAGCCTCAATCATGATTGGGAGCGCGTTCATTGCGCTTGCATTGCTTTACTTCGCAATTCCAGGCGGCTGGCACGAGATCGTGCAACGCCACGGCGCATTTCAGGTTTCAGATCTCATCACAACCGGTCTCGACCCGGCCAAACATGGCTGGGACAAAGTGAAGAGCATGTTCGAGACGGAGTACACGATCTTTGCCGGCTTAATCGGAGCAGCGTTCATCACGATGGGCACACACGGTACGGACCAAGACATGGTGCAGCGAATGTTAACCGCGCCCGACATACGCCGGAGCCGTCGCTCCCTTATTTGCTCCGCGTTCGCCGACATCCCGATCGCGTTCACGTTCCTCAGCATCGGATTACTGCTCTGGGTTTACTATCAAGCCCATCCCGATCCGACGCTGTCCAAGACTCCGAACGAAACCTTCTGCCACTTCATTCTGTATCAAATGCCAGTGGGACTTCGCGGATTGCTCCTCGCCGGAATCTTCGCCACTGCCATGGGATCGCTTAGCACGGCCCTCAACGCCCTTGCCACCAGCTTCACCCGCGATTGGTATGAGCCTTACATCAACCCCGGAGCCACAGACGCACAAAGCTTGCGCGCCGTCCGTTGGGCGACTGTGTGGTTTTCTGTTCTGATGATCATCGTGGCATCGACAACGGCCTATCTTGTCATCGTCCATCCCAATGTCCGAATCATCCCAATCGTGCTCGGGATTTTCGGCTACACCTACGGCTCACTTCTCGGTGTGTTTTTTGCGGGGATGCTAACCAGGACGCGCGGGAACGATCGCGGCAACATCATTGCCATGATCGTCGGTTTTATTGTCGTCGCCATTCTGAGCGGATTGCCGAATGGCATCACCAACATTTTTGGCACGCAACTCTATACACAGCCGGCCTGGCTGCCGGTCCTAGCGTTTCCGTGGTGGATTTGCTTCGGAACAATCGTCACGTTTTTTGTAGCGGTCTTGTTCCGGACTGGTCACGAGCATCACCCAAGTGTAGCTTAGCGGTGACATTGAAACAGGAATTGACCGCGCGGGCATCACTGAAATACATGAGTCGCTAACGGCAGTCTTGACACAATCTTCAACCACGCAATTCCATGCCCCACATCGTGACCGACAAATGCAACGGATGCAAGTTCACCGACTGTGTGGAGGTGTGTCCCGTCGCCTGTTTCTACGAACTGGACAACCAGGTAGTCATTCACCCGGATGATTGCATTGATTGCATGGCATGCGTAGACGTATGCCCGGTGCACGCCATCTACGAGGAGCAGGACGTTCCGCCGGAATTCGCGAAAGATGTCGAGTTCAACGCGGTTCAGGCCAAGCAGCTGAAGGACTCGGGCGCGCCGGCAATCACAGCTCGCAAGGATCCCCTGCCGAACGCCATGGAGCGAAAAAAAGTCCTGGGTTATTGAGCGATCAGCCCGCGCGCATTATTCCGATCGTTCTCGGGATTTCGGCTACACTTACGGCTCGCTCCTCGGCGTTTTTCTCTGCGGAATTTTCACAAAAGACGCGGTAACAACTCCGGCAACATCGTCGCCATGATTATTGGCTTCATCATCGGGGCCATCTTAAGCGGATTGCCCAATGGCGTCGCCAGTATTTGGCACGCAGCTCTACAAGCAGCCAGGCCGGCTGCCGGCCCTAGCATTTCCCTGGTGGATTTGTTTCGGCATAATCGTCACGTTTTTTGTGGTGATTCTATTCTGGACAAAGAATGATGAGTTCAATTATGAAGAGACGTGACTTAATAAAGGCGCTCGGCGCCGTGGCGTTAGCGGGTTCGATCGGTGCGCGGGGCGTCCATGCGCAGCCGCCCGCGCCGTCCTCCAAATCGCCCGAGAACAGCGCTCCGACGGGACCGCTTCCAAAAGTTGTGGCCGGCATCGCCATTGTAGATTCGAAGATTGCGACGGAAGCTACCAAACTCGCGCAAGAGGCATCGCCGCCATTCTTATTCAATCATGCAGCCCGAACGTTTCTTTTCGGCGCACTGACCGGGAAAGCATCGGGTCTCAAAGTGGACCACGAACTCCTCTATATCGCGTGCATCTTGCATGACATTGGCCTAACCGAACAATTCGTTGGCGATTTGCCATTTGAGATCCAAGGCGCGCAAGCCGCCAGGCGATTTTTAGAAGCGCACGGACTGGCGAAGGATAAATCGGCAATCGTGTGGGACGGAATTGCGATGCACGCCTCGGCAATTGGAGAATTCAAGCAACCGGAAATTGCCCTAGTTGGCGCCGGAGCCGGGGCGGATGTCGTGGGTCCCGATTTCTCGGTGATCAAAAAAGGGGACGTAAACGAGATTGTGCGGGCGTTCCCGCGCCTTAAATTCAAGGGCGAATTCGTCAAAACGTGCGCCAGAGTTGTGCGGCAGCATCCGCGAGGGGCATCGCGCGGTTTCATACGCGACATCGGCGAGAGAAATGTGCCTGATTTTCATCCACCGAACAT
>WNGR01003808.1_pt1 | contig 24677 bp, 15 predicted proteins | sample 5407581 | NCBI WGS metagenome assembly WNGR01 (sample SAMN13153383, study PRJNA577476) | soil metagenome | isolation source: 80 cm soil or saprolite under Garry oak tree replicate 2 | place: USA:California | collected 2016-06-15
CCCGAGCGCGAGGTGTTGTCGTCGATTGTCAGGGTGCAGAGCGTGACCGCCGGCGGCTCGGCGCGCTGCTTGAGATAGGCCTCCTTGCCGATGAAGTCCTGCGGTTTGACCTGGGGCCGGGCGAGACCGGTCTCCACCAGGTTGAACTCCTGCTCCAGCTCGTTGCCGTAGGCGCGGTAGCACTTCTCGAGCCGGCCGGTCGTCCCGTAGACGCCAATGCCGACCGGCGCGATCCGGTGCGGCTGGCCCGCCTCCCAGATCGCATCCCACAGCCGCGCCCCCTGTTCGAAGGGCACATAGATTTCCCAGCCCAGCTCACCAACGTAGGAGATGCGCGAGGCGAGTGCCCGCACCGGCCCAATGTCGATGAAGCGGCAGGTCCCGAACGGAAAGCCCTCGTTCGACACGTCGGCGTCGGTGATCGACCGCAGCAGGTCGCGGGCGCGCGGCCCCCAGACGCCGATCGTGGCCCAGCTCGATGTCAGGTCGGTGATCTGCACCGCGCCGTCTTCCGGCAGGTGGTCGGAGAACCACTTGCGGTCGCGCATCCCGTCGGCGCCGCCGGTCACGACCCGGAAATGGTTTAAGCCCAGCCGCATCACGGTGAGATCAGCCTTGATCCCGGCGGCCGCGTTCAGCAATGAGGTGTAGATGACGCGCCCTACCGGCACGTTCACCTGGACCACGCACATCTTCTGCATGTAGTCGAGCGCGCAGCTGCCTGCGATATCGAAGACCGCAAACGCCGACAGATCGACCATGCCCACGCGGTCGCGCATCGCGAGGTGCTCCGCATTGATGATCGGCGACCACCAGCGCGCGTCCCATTCGTAGCGGCGTGGCATCACGCGCTCGCCGTACTCCTCGAGGAGCGGCCTGTTCGAGGCGTACCAGTTGGGCCGCTCCCACCCGGCGGTCTCGATGAATACCGCGCCGAGATCGCGCTCGCGGTCGTAGACAGGGCTGAGCCGGAGCGGGCGCCCCGACTCCCACTGCTCGGCCGGATGCACGATGCCGTACATCTTGTTGAACCCCTCGCGCGCCCGCGCGGTCACGTGCGCGGTAGTGCGCTGATGCCCGTAGAACCTGGAGATGTCGGCTTCGTGGATGTCGATCTCGGGCGCGCCGCCGCTCATCCATTCCGCGACCGCGCGGCCGATCCCCGGCCCTTCCTTGATCCAGCTCGCGGCGACCGACCACAGGCCGGGTACCTCCGGCGTCTCGCCCAGCGCAGGATGCCCGTCCGGCGTCATTGAGATAAGCCCATTAATGGCATAACGGATACCCACGCGCTCATCGCCCAGCAGATCCGGCATCAATTCCAGGGCCTGCATCAATTGCGGGTCGAAATCGTCCTGCGTGAATGGCATCTCGGTCGGGGAAAGCGCGGCTTCCTCAATGGAGGGAATGTCGTCAGGCGGCACGATGATCGGGCGGTGCGCATAGGAGCCCACCTCCATGTCGCCGCCGTGCTGGCGCTCGTACATGTTGGTGTCCACGTCCCGGACGATCGGGTAGCTGATCTCGCCCTGGGTGTCGGCGAACAGCGGTATCGGGCCGACGCTGATCATCTGGTGCACGATCGGCGTGAGCGGGATCCTGGCCCCGGCCATCCGCGCTATCCGCGGGGACCAGACGCCGCAGCAGATCGCCACGACCTCGGTCTCGATATCGCCCTTGCTGGTCCGGACGGCGCTGACCCGGCCGCCGGGGCCGGTGCCGATGCCGAGCACCTCGGCCCCGGCCAGCACCTGCAGCGCGCCGAGCTGCTGGGCCTGCTCGCGCATCAGCGTCCCGGCGCGCAGCGAGTCGACCACGCCGACCGTCGGGAAGTACCCGCCGCCGAGGATGACGGAGTCGTCCAGGTACGGGACGAGCTTGGCCACCTCGCCGGGCGAGATCAGCTGGGCCGGTATCCCCCAGGCCTTGGCCGCGGTGCAGCGCCTGCGCAGCTCCTGCATGCGGGCCTCGGTCCTGGCGACCTCGATCCCGCCGCTCTGCGTGTGCACGCCGAGCTCCTGGTACTGCTCAGTGCTGTCGGCGGTCAGCTCCATCATCATCTTCGAGTACTCGATCGGGAAGATGAAGTTGGACGCGTGGCCGGTCGATCCGCCCGGGTTGGGCATCGGGCCCTTGTCGATGAGCACCAGCTCGCGCCAGCCGAGCCGGGCGAGGTGGTGCGCCAGGCTGTTGCCGACGATGCCGGCGCCGATGATGACGGCGCTCGCCCGGGTGGGGGTGTCATTCATCAAGGTAGCGGACTCGGAAACCCCGGCGTTCAAGCCAGGAGGAAGCGCCGCTTCCCTCCCTTCATTCGCTGGTTCTGCGGACCGGATTGCGCCGGCCCCGCTGCCCGGTTCCGGTGGGCAGCGGGGCCGGCTGAGCCCTGGGGCTGTTGATGCCGATCGGCCTATTCGACCGGGATCTCCTTGTTGATCAGGCCGAGGTCGATGCCCTGCCTTCTGCGCACCACCCGCGCGACGACGAAAATGACGATCGCCAGCACGTACATCGCGCCCATGTAGACCAGCGAGGGGATTTTGTTCACGTAGTACAGATCGTTTCTGAGCCACTCGTAGAGGTTGAAGCCGAGCAGCCCGATCGTGATGACCCCTGCCACCGGGACGATCTGCACCCCGAACACCTTGATCCGGCTGGCCGGCGACGCCCGCCACAGCTCCGGCTTCCGCCACGGCAGGATCACGACGGCGATCGCGCTGAACAGGTAGGTCACCGCGATGACCAGCACGGCGTCCAGCGTGTAGGTCCGGAAGGTGGTCGAGTAGGCGTACACCGCGGCCAGGCCGACCGCGGGGAGCAGCATCAGGACCAGCGAGTAGAACGGGACCTTCCGCTTCTCGGAGACCTCCGCCGCCCGGTCCGGGAGCACGCGGTCGAACGCGGCCGCGAAGATGACCCGCGTGGAGGACAGGAACAAGGTTCCCACCCAGCCGAAGAACCACAGGCTCAGCACCAGGATCAGGGCGACCTGGAACGCGGTGTTGTGCACCAGCCAGCCGGCGAACATGAACGGGTACGGCCAGATGCCGAACTGCGGCGTGAGGTTGTAGCCCAGCGAGTTGAGGTTCTGGTAGAAGTCCCAGCCGACGGTCTTGGCCACTAGCAGCAGGAAGATGACCGTCAGCGCCACGGTGATCCACAGGCCGGTGAACATGCCGGTGAACACCCGCCGGAAGTCGCTCGCCCCGCGGATCTCGCCGTAGAGCGTGGCGCCCCAGTTCGGCCACAGGATGAAGAACATCATCGCGGGCACGAGCAGCATCGTCGGCCAGAGCGGGCCGAAGCCGAGCGGCGACGTCGTGTACCCGGCCTTGGCGGCGGCCACGTTCGTGGCGTGGTAGGCGTTGTTGACGCCGAAGAGCTTGTGCGCCTCAAGGTTGAACGAGCTGACGAAGCTGGCGTGGGAGTTGAACAGCAGCAGGACCACGACCACGGCGAACCCGATCATCCCGCCGATGAAGCACCACTTCTGGATCCTCGCGTAGCCGGACATGCCGAGCGAGACCAGGATGCCGGCCAGCGCGATCGTGATCAGGGTCACCACAAAGATCCCGTTGTTCGTGCCGAACCACGCGGCGCCACCCGCGGGCCAGGTCCATTTGAGCGTCGCCCACAGTGGCTCGAACAGCTGGACCGAGAGGATATTGCCGTAGATGGGGGCCCACAGCCAGAGGATGAACCACCATCCGGTGGCCGCCATCACGAAGCCCAGGCCGCTGCCCAGGATCCTGGTCTGCCAGACGTAGTCACCACCTGCCCGGGGGATCGTGACGATCAGGCCCGCGTACGCGATGACCAGGAACGACACCCAGATCCCGGAGATGATGACCGACGTGATCAGCTGCCCCGTCGGGAACGCAGGCCCGGCGAAGGTGAACTCGTAGATGCCGAGCGTGACGAAGTTGGTCGCCAGGCACGCATAGATGATCGAGTCCCGGACCGACCAGCCCCGGACCAGGCCGGTCGCCTTCCGGAGAAAGAGTGTTGGCGTCTCGCCGCCAACAGCTTCTGTGGCCATAGTTTGCCTCCAAGTCGCGGGCTACTCGCGGCCCGACCGGCCTGATACGTTACTCGTCTTTGGTATTTGTGACTATTGCTTGCAGTCAGCCGTTAACAAGCAGATATTTCGCGACCTTGCCCTTCTTCGGGTTCAGGTCCAGGACCGCGCCCTGCAGCACGCCGTCGCCGTAAACGCTGCCCGGATTGATGGCGAGCGTCCGGCCCATCCGCTTGACCCCGCGGCTTTCGTGGATGTGGCCGTGCACCGACAGCATCGGCTGGTGCTTGAGGATGGCGTCCCGCACCGCGGTCGAGCCGACCGGCTTCATCACCGCTCCGCCGTGCATCGGCCGCAGGTTCTCGTCGAGCGCGGGCGCCTCGTCGAGCCCGGTCCCGTACGGAGGGGCGTGGAAGTTGAAGATCGCCCGTTCCATGTCCGGGATCTTGCTGACCACTGCCTCGATCTTGGTGGCCAGCTCGGGCTCCGGTGCCTCGCGGAAGGTGTCCCAGGGCGTCGGGTTGGTCCAGCCCATGGAGACCAGGTGGAAGCCGTCCAGGTCGAGCATCTTGCCCTCGCCGAAGCTCACGCACGGCGACTGCTCGATGATGTCGTCGATCTCCCAGATGTCGTCGTTGCCGCCGTTGAGGATGCAGGGGATCTCGCCGCCGTGCAGCTTGCCGTCGGCCATGTCCAGCCACCGGTCCAGGGACTGGGTCATCTCGACGGTGAACCTGCGGTCGACCGCCCCCTCCTCCTTGCTGAGCTCCTGCAGCTCGTCCGGGCTGACGATGGCCGGGTAGGACCCGGCGTTGCGGATCTGCGTCTTGATCTCCTCGAGCTCCTGCTGCGACTCCAGCGTGTACGCCTGACCACGTACCGTGACATTCCAGCGACCGCCCGGATGGGCCACGATCGGCACCATCATCTTGCCGGTGACGTCACCGCCGAGCACCACCAGATCGACCTTGTAGAACGCGGCGGCGTTCAGAAACTTCCGCCAGCAGATCTCAGAGCCATGGATATCGGTGGCGAAAAAGACCTTCATGAAACCACCACACCTAAGGATGCGCTTCCTGTGCAACGGTGTAGCATCCAGCGCAACTGGGCGTCAAGCATCAGCCCGGGCTGAAACCCGGCGGCGCGGCAGGTCAGCGCGGCAGAGCCGGTGCTAGCCGCGACGGCCGGCCGGAGGCTGGCCCGAGCGGATGGCACGCGGGGGGGTCTGGGGGGGGTCGCCCCCCCCGAGGCCAGCACAGCCGGGGTCAGCCGCGACGGCCGGCCGGAGGCTGGCCCGAGCGGATGGCACGCGGGGGGGTCTGGGGGGGGGCGTCCCCCCGAGGCAACTCAGTGACCCACCTCCTCGGGCAGCTCGTACCAGCGGACCCGGTCGCCCACGTTCGCCCGCAGCTTCCACTTGACGCCCTTGGGAGCCGACTCGGCCAGTTCAAGCAGGTACGCCGCTTGCGCGAGCGGGTCGAGCGGCGGACTGGGCGGGATCAGCTCCGGGTGCTCGACGGCCAGCGTGGGCAGCTTCTTCAGGTTGCCGGTGACCGTGCGCCACCAGCCCCAGTCCGCGCCGAGAAGCTTGCCGAACCGCTCGCTGTCGATCGACGCTGTACTAGCCCCACTAGCCCCGCCCACCCTCGCTCCGCCCGCCCCGCTCCCGCTCACCGGCACCCCGCTGAGCAGGTGCAGGGTGTCCCGGGCGTCCTTCTCGTTGAGCTCGACGATCTGCAGCTTGGACAGCAGCAGGTCGACAGCGTCCACGGTCACCGGCAGCTTCCCGAACGAGGGCCGGAAGTCGAGCGTGTGGCACATAGTCAGCCGGTCGACCATCACGTCGATGGGCCGCCCCGACGGCGCGGTGAAGTACATCTGCCGGTCGCCGTTCAGGTTGTTGAACCGCCGGTCCGGCTCGCAGCCGCTGCTCTCCAGGTAGGACGCCACGTTCTTGCGGCCCTTGGACAGGCAGGCGAAGTCCATGTCCTGCCCCGCGCGCAGCCGCGGCGGGAAGTCGGGCGGGCACAGGACGCGTATCGCCAGCCCGCCGAGCAGCTTCAGGCCGAGGCCGGAGTCCGCGGCGCCGCGGGCGAGCGCGATGGCCTCGGGGAGCGGATCGTCAGCGGATGCGGCCGGGTAGGCCTGGCCAGGTGTCTGAGTTGCCACGGCTGCTCCCTGATCTGGGATGGTCGGCATCTGGGATGACCGGCGCCCGGGTGATCTCGTGCGTCACCGGCACAATACCGCCGGCGCCGGGGCAGCGTGTTTTCCCGCCGCTGACGTTCCCGACATTGACGGGGGGTGGGCGCCTTGTCCATCCTGGTTGCGTGTCACGGGCTGACGTTGCCGCTGGCGCAACCTATCAATCGGCAGAGCGCGTGCTCGCGCTCCTGACGAGCTTTGACGACGCCCGGGTCGAGCTCGGCGTCACCGAGATGGCCGCCGCGCTCGGGGTGCACAAGTCGACCGCCTCACGGCTGGCTGGGGTGCTGGAGCGGGCCGGCCTGCTCACCCGTTCCGGCCGCCGTTTCCGGCTCGGGCTTGAGGTGATCCGCCTCGGCACGCTGGCCCTGCGGAGCCTGGACTTCGTGGCCTCGATGCAGCCGGTGATGGAGAAGCTGTCGCAGCAGACCGGGGAGACGGTGAACCTGGCCGTTCCGGACGGCAGCTACGTGCTGAACGTCGCGGAGGTCCCGAGCACCTACCTCCTGAACAGCTCGGGCGGCTGGATCGGCCGCCGGACCACGCCGCACGCGGTCGCCAACGGCAAGGTGCTGCTGGCCTACGGCGCGATCCCGGTGCCCAGGGAGCTTGAGCGGTACACGGCCCACACGATCACCACGCAGGCCGAGCTCACCGCGGCGCTCGCCGCGGTCAGGCGCGACGGTTACGCCACGGCGGTCGCCGAGCTCGAGGAGGGACTGGTCGCGGTCGCGGCGCCGGTGCTCGACGGGACGGGAGCGTGCGTGGCGGCGCTGTCCATCTCCGGGCCGGCGTTCCGGATGCGGCCCGAGTCCCTGGACGAGCTCGGCCAGCTGTGCGCCGGTGCGTAACGGCACAGGGCAGGGAGTGCCCGGCAGGAGAGCTATCTCGTCCGTGGCTGGACAGCCTGGCACGCCAGCGGCTGCCATTGTGCCCAGCCACGGGCGTGAGACGGTGTGAGGCAAAGGAGCGCGACGATGCAGGAGCACTTGCTGTACCTCGACGGCGGCTGGCGCGGCGGCGGCGCCGGCACGGCCCCGGCGGTCAGCCCGTCGTCGGGCGAGACGTTCGCCACGGTGGCCGTGGCCAGTCCGGCCGACGTGGACGACGCCGTGCGCGCGGCCGCGGCGGCCTGGCCCGCGTGGGCCGGCGCGTCGGCGTTCGAGCGCGCGCGCTGGTGTGACCAGGTCGTCGCCGGGATCGCGGGCCGGCGCGAGGAACTGGCCCGCGCGCTGACCCTGGACCAGGGCAAGCCGCTGCTCGCCGAGGCCTTCGACGAGGTCGATGAGCTGGCCGGGTACTTCAGGATGGCCGGCGAGGACGCGAAGCGCCGCGCGGGCGGCCGGCCGGCGTCCGTCTCCGCTGAGCGCAGGATCATCGTCGAGCGGGTGCCGCTCGGGGTGGTCGGCGTGGTCAGCCCGTGGAACTGGCCGTACACGATGGGCGCCGAGATCTTCGCGCCGGCGATGGCGGCCGGGAACACCGTCGTCTGGGTGCCTGCCCCGTCCACGACCGCGTGCTGCGCGATCCTGACCGAGGTCATCGCGGGCTCCGGCCTGCCGCCCGGCGTGTTCAACTTCGTCCCTGGCCCCGGGCCGGTCGTCGGCGACGCCCTGGCCGGCCACCCAGGGATAGCCGGGGTGGGCTTCGTGGGCTCGGTCGAGACCGGCGCCAAGGTCGCCGTGCGGGCGGCCGGCAAGGCACAGCTGCTCGAGCTGGGCGGCAACGGGCCCATGGTGATCCTGGAAGACGCCGATCTCGAGCTGGCCGCGACCGCGGCCCTGGAGGCCGCGTACCTGTGCGCGGGCCAGAGCTGCACCGCGGGCGAGCGGTTCCTGGTGCACGCCGCCGTGCGGGCGGAGTTCACCGACCGGGTCGTGGCGGCGACCAAGGCGGGTATCAGGCTCGGCGACCCATTCGATCCCGAGACCACGATGGGCCCGCTGAACAACGAGGCGACCGCGGCCAAGTTCGGCCGGCACATCGCCGACGCCGTGGCTCATGGGGCGCGGATCTGCTGCGGCGGGCGGCGCGCCGCCGGCTTCCCGACCGAGCTGTTCGCCGAGCCGACCGTGCTGGACGGCGTTACCCAAGGCATGGCGATCGAGCGGGAGGAGACGTTCGGCCCGGTGGTTCCGGTGGTGGAGGTGCGATCGGCGGCCGAGGCCCTGGCGCTGACCAACGCCTCGCCGTTCGGCCTGACCGCGGCGGTCTTCACCGAGGACCTGGAGCGGGGACTGGCGTTCGCCGAGCGGGCCAGGGCCGGCTGGGTCAACATCAACGCCTCGACCAACCTGTGGGAGTCGCAGCTCCCGTTCGGCGGCCGGGCCGGCAGCGTCAGCGGCACCGGCCGGGTCGGCGGCAGCTACCCCATGGACACGTTCACGGAGCCGAAGACGATCACATTCCCCGCGCCCGCGTTCCCGGCGCGGCGCGGCCCGGGCCCGGCGTGACCGGCCAGCCTGCCTACCTCGACCTGCCGGTGAGCCAGTTCCTGGGCCAGCTGGCCGGGCCCGGGCCCGCGCCGAGCGGCGGTGGCGCCGCGGCCCTGGCGGTGAGCATGGGCGCCGGGCTGTGCGCCATGACCGCGCGGCTCTCGTCCCGCCAGCTCACCGCCGCCGGGGCCGAGGACCTGGCGGCCACCGCAGAACGCACCGCGGCCAGGGCCGCAGCACTCGTCCAGGCCGACGCCGACGCATACGCCGGCGTGATCGCCGCGCGCCGGCAGCCGGCCGGCACCGACGGCAACGGCGAGTCCCGGCGCCGCCAGATCGCCGCGGCGCTCTCCGACGCAGCCGCCGTCCCGATGGAAATCATCGAACTGGCGGTCCCGGTGGCCGGGATCGCAGCCCGGCTGGCCGCTGGCGGCAACCCGAACCTGCGCGGCGACGCGATCACCGGGGCCCTGCTGGCCGAGGCCGGGGCCAGGGCCGCGGCCGTCCTGGTCGGGATCAACCTGGCCGGGGCCGCCGCCGACGACCGGCCCGCCCGCGCCGCACGCCTGGCCGGGGAGGCCGCATCGTTCGCCGCCGCGGCCCAGCGTGCTTGACCAGCCCAGCAATGACGGCCCGGGGTCAGCCTGGCTTGCCGAAGTCCACGCTGAGCCAGTGCTCGGGACTCATCCGGAACATCGTCATCTCGCGGTCCGGATCAGGATTGCTGGCCACGTACTGGTCGCCGCCCTCGGGGCCCAGGTAGCGGCGGGCCATGGCCAGGCGCTCGTCGAGATCGAGTTCCTCGATCACGACCGGCCCCTCGACAGTGACATACCGGTAGGGCGGCGCCTCGTCCTGGGCGCACAGCGTCATCCGGCCCGCGGCGCGGATGGCCCGCCCCTTGCGCGAGCTGCGGCCGGTAATGACGCTGACCTGGCCACCTGGCCGATAGTCGTACCAGACCGGGACGGCGAGCGGTCCCCGGCCGTCCCCGGCCGCCACGCTCAGCACCCCGACGTGCAGCCCGGCCAGGAACTGCTCCCGCTCACCGGCGCTCATAGCCAGCGACATGACGGTTTCCCTCGGTCGGTATCCCGGCCCATCCTCGGGGGACGGAGCGGCCGGTCCACTGTACGCCAGCGTCATTCGGTCCGGAGCACCTGTCCGGTGCGAAGGCGGGCGGCGCGCCGCTGGGGCCAGACGGCCAGCGCGTTCGCGGCCACCAGGGCGATGGGGCCGATCAGCAGCAGCGCCCACACCGCGAGCGGGGGGTGATAGGCCAGCGGCGTCAGGTTGGCTGCCGCGCGCCAGAGGAACCGGCCGAGCGCGAACCCGACCGGAATCCCGAAGGCCAGCCCGATCACGGCGAGCACGCTCGCCTGGGTGGCGACCACCATCTGCGCCTGCCGCCTGGTCATGCCGAGCGCCCGGAGGACCGCGAGGTCGTGACGGCGGCGGCTCACCGCAATGGACAGGGCGTGCCCGACCGCGCCGATGGCCAGCAGGGCCAGGAAGGCGCTCAGCGCCAGCGGCAGCAACTGCAGGTCCTTGACCTCCTGCACGGCCGACGGCGGGGGCTGGGTCGTAAAGGTGAAATTCCGGCCGCCCCTGATGGCGGCGGCGGTGGCGTTCAGCCTGCGCGCGACCGCCTGCGCGTCGGCGCCGGGCCGCAGCGCCACGGCCGCGAGATGGAACTTGAAGGCATAGTGCGTGCCCGCGAACAGCCAGCCGAACCCGGCCGGGGTGAGCCACGCCCCTTGGTCGTATTCGTTGTGCGGGCCTGAGGGGACGAAGCCGATGCCGGTCACCCGCAGCGCGCGCCGGGTGACGCCGCCGGTGAGCCGGACCGTGGAGCCGGTCACGGCGTGCAGCTCCCGGGCCGTCGTGGGGCCCAGCACGATCTCATCCCGGCTGGCCGGCATGCGCCCGTCGGTGAGCACGACGGCCAGCCGTTTCCCGGCCACCGGGTCGTAGCTGAAGCTCTCGACGGAGAACTGGCCGGATTGCGCCCCGGCAACCCGCGCATCGTCGATCCCGATCACGTCGCGGTCGGCGGCGGCGGCCCGGAGGACGTGGCTGGCCGGCCCGAAGTCCTGCCCGTTGAGACCCAGGAACGTGCCGAGCTGCCAGGTCTGCCCGAAGCGGGCCGGGTTGGCGGCGGCATCGGACACTCCGGCCGAGAAGGTGAAGGCGGCGAGCACGCCGAGCACGCCCGTGACCGCACCCAGCAGGGCCGGGCGGACCGGCACGGCAGAACGGCCGCGTCCTGGCTCGAGCGCGAAACGGGCGCCGATCACCACCGGGACGGGAAGACCCGCTCTCGCGGTGGTCGCCGCGACGGCGGACCGGCGCGCGGTGGCGTGCCGCCGGCGGGCGGCAAGTGCCGTCGCCGTGGCGGCGGCCGATCCGGCCAGTACCAGGAGCGGGACGATGACCCAGCCGGTGCCCAGCACCAGCCAGTCCACGTCGAGGCCGGGATGCGGCTCCACGATCGATGCTGCGCCGATCGGCATCCAGGGCGAGGCCGCGACCGCACCGGCCACGCCGGCTGTGGTCCCTGCGACCGCGGCCAGGAACGGCGCGGCCGACGCGGACGCGACCGCCTGCCGCCTGGTCAGGCCCACCGCCTGAAGTACCTGCAGGTCGGTCGCGGTGGAGGCGGTGTATCGGGCCAGGGTCTGGCCGATGAGGAAGAACGCGGCGACCAGGGCCGCCACCGCGAAGGCCAGCAGGCAGGCGGACTCGTACCCGGTGACCCGGCGGATGGGATCGCCGAACTGGACCGCGTTGTTCCACATGTCAATGTCGGAGCGCCCGGTCAGGCGGGCCAGATCGGCACGGAACGCGGGAATCGCGGCGGCGCCCCCCTTGAGCCGCACCAGCGCGTTGATGTAGGCCTGGCCGCTCGTGCCCATGACGTTGGCGCGGTAGCGGGCGAACAGGGCCGGCGACGGGAGCACACCTCCCGGTGACCCGGGGCCGTCCACAGTCAACGACCCCCAGGGAGAACGGGCCACGCCGACGATGCGGACCCGGATCTCCGGACCGCGCGGCGGTCCCGTGGACCCGTCGTATCCCACGTTGATCTGCTGCGGGCTGGCCAGGTGCAGGGTCAGCGTGTCGCCCACGCTCCTGCCGGAGCTTGCCGCGAAGCTGGGGGTGACCAGGATCTCATCGACGCGGCGGGGATCGTACGGGCGTCCGGCCAAGATGACCGGCCGCTCGATGGTCCTGGTGTAGTTGTCATCCACGGGCGGGAAGCCGGCCGCGTCTGGGTAGCCCCCCACCGCGAATCCGAACGTCAGCGGGAACAGGGTCATCGCCGTGACCTCGGGCAAGGCGCGGACCTTGGACCAGTCGAAGCCCGGCTGGTTGAGCAGCACCGTGGCCGTCGCGGGGAGCGTGCGGGCCCATAGCCGGTCGATCGCGGTCTGGCCGCGCCTGGCTCCTGCCACGGCCGTCAGCACCGTGGCCGTGGCCAAGGCGACCAGCAGCGCCAGCACCGTCAGCGAGCGCCAGCGGCGGACCGTCTCCAGCCGCAGCCAGGTCAGCGTCATCAGCATGGCCGCTCACCTGCTCGACAGAGCCACGCGCGTGCCCCCCAGCGGTCCATGGTTCCCAGTACATGGCCTTGGGCCTGCTGGCCACAAGTGTGCCGGGACGACCTGCGCAGGAAGGTAACCCCACCACGAATGGCGTGCTGGCCTCTCCAAGGCGTGCCCGGTGGTGCCCGGGGTGCCCGCGATCAGCGCCCGGCGGCTCCCGCGGCGATGACCTGGAGCGTGGCCAGGGTGGGATCGGCCGCATAGGCGATGCGGCCGCCGTCGGCCTGGACCTCGCGCAGCGCGTTCAGGGCCTCTGACGTGATCAGCTCCCCGGGCGCCAGCACCGGGACGCCCGGCGGATAGGGCGCGATCAGCTCGGCACTGACCCGGCCGACGGCGGAATCAGCGGCGACCGTTTCGTTCGGGGCGAAGAATGCTTCCCTGGGCGCGAGGATGGCCTGCGGTACCACGGCCCACGCCGCCGCCGTGGCCAGGTGCCGCGGTGCGGCCCGGTGCCGGCCGATGACGGCGATGAGCGTCTCGATGAACCTGGCCACCTGGTCCTCGTCGTCGGCGATCACCGGGATCGGCACCAGGGTGTCCCGGTCGGCCATCTCCACCATCATCCCGGCCGCGATCAGGTCGTTCTCGACGGCATACCCGTTCGCGCCGGTGCCAGCCAGCAGCACGACCAGCTTGGTCGGCTCCACACCGGGGCCGTCCAGGACATCGAGCCCGGGTACCTGCCGCAGCCGGAGCTTGGCCGCCGCCACGGAGCGCAGCAGCCGGGCGCACAGCTCCTTGCCGTCGCGCGCCAGCAGCGCCCGGGCGGCGTCGATGCTCGCCATGATCGAGCCGGTGGGGCTGGTGGTGTGGGTGGCCTCGAACGCCCGGTCCAGCCGCGCCGCGTCCAGCAGGCCGGTCCTGGCCAGCACCAGCGCGCCCTGGGTGTAGGCGGGCAGCGCCTTGTGCGCGCTGGTCACCATGGCGTCCGCGCCCGCGGCGATCGCGTGCGACGGCAGATCGGGGTGGAAGCCCAGGTGCGCGGCCCACGCGGCGTCCACGACCAGCGGGACCCCGGCCGCGTGGGCGGCGGCGGCATGACCGGCCAGGTCGCCGATCGTGCCCACGTAGGACGGATCGCCGAGGAACACCGCGCACGCGTCTGGGTGCGCGGCGAGCGCGTCCCGCACCGTGTCCACGGCAACCGCCGCGGGCAGCCCGGTGCCCGGGTCCACCTCCGGCCGCACCCACACCGGGCGCAGCCCGGCCAGCACCAGGCCGAGCAGCAGCGACCGGTGCAGGATGCGGGTGATGATGACCTCCTGCCCGGGTGAGCCCACGGCCAGCGCCAGTGCCTGGTTGCCGTGCGTCGACCCGGCGACGGAGAACCGGCACCAGTCGGCGCCCCACAGCCGCGCCGCCCGTGCCTCGCCGTCCGCCCGCAGCGCGTCCGCGTGCTTGATGGTGTCCAGCCCGCCGTAAAACGGCACGTCGCCCGCTACCACCGACCCGACGAGATCTCGGCGCTGCTTGTGGCCCGGCACGCCCATGGGCAAGAGCTCGCCGGCCTCGACCCGCTCGGTGTACGTCAGCCAGGCGTCGAGCAGCGGCGCGTCTCGCCGCAGCCCCCGCGGATCCCGCGGGTCAGGTGGCTGCGGCGGGGCGGGCGGGTCGATATTGGGCATCCGCCTAGTCTGCCTGACCAGGGGCGATTACTGACCGGAACTGTCGGCCGTTACGGGAAAAGCCGGGTCCTGCTTGCCCTGGCTCGCGGCCGGTGCGCGCGGGCCCGATGAGAGCGCGCATTTGTTCTTCCCATCGTGGCTTTTATCGCCGCTGCACTCGACGATCAAGTGCAAAACTGTGCCGGTGGAACCAGATTTGTCTCGGTCGTCCCCCGAGAGCAGCGGCACCTATGCCGTCACTCTGCTTTACCGGGAGGCGCATCCTGATATGCGGTCTGGCGCGTGGGTTGCCGCCCTGCCCACGCAGATCGAGGCCACGCCCACGGGAGGGGGCCTGGCCCTGGCCGACCTCGCGCACTCGATCCTGGACCTCAGCATGCGGTGTGAGCGGGGGACTCCCGGTTGCCGGGTAAGCCCCGCGCGGGGCCGGTGCTGGCCGCTGACCCTGGCGGGCGGCTCGGCTCGTGGCGGTAGAAGGCGGCCGCCGACGGCGGCAGCGGGGTGTTGCCCAGGATCAGGTCGGCAGCCTTCTCCGCGATCATCATCACCGGCGCGTAGATGTTGCCATTGGTGACATAGGGCATCACCGACGCGTCCACCACCCGGAGCCCGTCAAGCCCGTGCACCCGCATGGTCGCGGGATCCACGACCGACTGCTCGCCGGTGCCCATCGCGCAGGTGCAACTCGGGTGCAGCGCGGTCTCGCCGTCGTGGCGTACCCAGTCGAGTATCTGCTCATCGGTCTGCACGTCCGGACCGGGTGACAGCTCGCCGCCGTTGTAGGCGTCGAAGGCAGGCTGGGACAGAATGTCGCGGGCCATGCGGACGGCCTCCACCCACTCCCTGCGGTCGGCCGGGGTGGACAGGTAGTTGAACCGGAGCGCGGGATGGACCGCGGGGTCGGCGGAGGTGATCTGCACCGACCCCCGGGAGTCGGAGTACATCGGCCCGATGTGCACCTGGTACCCGTGCCCGCCGGCCGGCGCCGAGCCGTCGTAGCGGATGGCGATGGGCAGGAAGTGGAACATCAGGTTCGGGTACGCGACGTCCGGGTTGCTGCGGGCGAAGCCGCCGCCCTCGAAGTGATTGGTCGCGCCGGGGCCGCTGCGCAGGAACAGCCAGCGCGCCCCGACTCCGGGCCGGTTACGCCACTTGAGCGCGGGCGCCACCGAGACCGGGAGCTTCGAGGAGTGCTGAACGTAGACCTCCAGGTGATCTTGCAGGTTCTCGCCGACCCCCGGCAGGTGGCTGATCACCTCGATGCCTTGCCTGCGCAGCAGGCCGGCGTCGCCCACCCCGGACAGCTGCAGCAGCTGGGGGGAGTTGATCGCGCCGCCGCACAGGATGATCTCCTTGGCCCGCACCCGCGCCGTGGCCCGGTTCCTGACGAACTCGATCCCCATGGCCCGTCCGTTCCGGAAAATGATCTTCGTCACGAACACCCGGCAGGCGACCGTGAGGTTGCCGCGGCCCATGACCGGGTGCAGGTAGGCCCGAGCGGCGCTGAGCCGCCGGCCGCGGTGCACGTTGCGGTCGAACGCGGCGAAGCCCTCCTGCCGGTACCCGTTCACGTCAGCGGTGCGCGAGTAGCCGGCCTGCTGCACGGCGGCGAAGAACGCCGTGAAGAGCGGGCCCTCGGCCGGGCCGCGCTCGAGCACGAGCGGGCCCTCCGTTCCCCGGTACTCGTCCCCTCCGGCCAGGCAGTTCTCCATCTTCTTGAAGTACGGCAGGCAGTGCGCGTAGTCCCAGGAGCCCATCCCGGGGCCGGCCGCCCAGCGCTGGTAGTCCAGCGGGTTGCCGCGCTGGAAGATCATGCCGTTGATGCTGCTCGAGCCGCCGAGCACCTTGCCCCGGGCGTGGTAGATGCGGCGCCCGTCCATGAACGGCTCGGGCTCGGACTCATACCGCCAGTCGTAGAGGCGGTTGCCGATGGGTATGGTGAGCGCGGCCGGCATGTGGATGAAGACATCCCAGATGTAGTCCGGCCGGCCCGCCTCGAGCACCAGCACCCGGTTCGCGGGATCGGCCGAGAGCCGGTTCGCCAGGGCGCTGCCCGCCGAGCCGCCGCCGATGATCACGAAGTCATAAGGTGCCGGAGACGGCGATACTTCGCTAGTCCGCTGCTGGCGTCCCATTTCGGGATGTTATATCGGCGGCCCCCGGGCGGCTGCACCGGGAACCGGTCTTGCGAGCGGTTCTGGACACCGTGCCGTATCCGGGTCACGAGCTTGGTCGCCGCGTTACGGGAATTTGGCTTGCCCGTTCGGGGAATGATGCGCATATGACAGCTCAAGACTTGGGGCCGATGGACCCGATAGCCGGCGGTCTGGGCCAGCAGCCGGGCGACCCCTTGTGGGAGTTCTCGCCGTACCCCCCGATCGCTGACTACGGGTTCCTGTCCGACTGCGAGGTCACGGCGCTGGTCGCGCCGAGCGGCTCCGTTGAGTGGATGTGCCTGCCGCGGATGGACAGCCCGAGCGTCTTCGGGTCGCTGCTCGACCGGGACGCCGGCTGGACCACCCACGTCCGGCCGCCGACCGATTACGACGCCGAGCACACCCTGCTGCGGATGGTGCGCTGCGTGAACGGATCCGTTCAGCTCACCCTGGACTGCGAGCCCGTGTTCGACTACGGGCGGGTGCGCGCCCGCTGGAGCCACACCGACCAGGGATATCACCAGGCCATGATCCGGCCGGAAGGCGGTGACCTGCGGCTCACCCTGACCTCCGACATCCGGATCGGCCTGGAAGGGCCGAGCGCGCGGGCCCGTACCCTGCTGCGTGAGGGTGATACCCGCTTCTGCGCCCTGTCGTGGGGCAGCCGGACTCCGCCCGCCGACTATGAGGAGGCCTACCAGCGCCTGACCTGGACGGCTCACCACTGGCAGCACTGGCTGGCCCGGGGCACCTTCCCCGATCACCGCTGGCGCCCCTACCTCACCCGCAGCGCCCTGACGCTCAAGGGCCTCACGTTCGCCCCGACCGGCGCCATCGCCGCGGCCGCCACCACGTCGCTGCCGGAGACCCCGCGGGGCGAGCGGAACTGGGATTACCGCTACAGCTGGATCCGGGACGCCACGTTCGCGCTCTGGGGCCTGTTCACGCTCGGATTCGAGTGGGAGGCCAGCGACTACTTCGCGTTCATCACCGACCTGGTCGAGCGCGACCGGGGCAACCTGCAGATCGTGTACGGCATCGACGGCCGGTGCGATCTCGACGAGCAGGTGCTCGAGCATCTGCACGGCTACCAGGGCGCCAGGCCGGTCCGCGTCGGCAACGCCGCGTACCGGCAGCAGCAGAACGACGTGTGGGGCGTCGTGCTCGACTCCTTGTACCTGCACACCAAGTCCAGGGACCGGCTCGACGAGCGGGTCTGGGAGATGGCCAGGCATCAGGTGGAGCACGCGCTTGAGCACTGGCGTGAGCCCGACCGCGGCATCTGGGAGATCCGCGGCGAGCCGAAGCACTTCACCTCCTCGAAGCTGCTGTGCTGGGTCGCGGCCGACCGCGGGGCGCGGCTGGCCCGGCTCCGCGAGGACGCCGACACGGCCCGCCTGTGGCAGAAGGCCGCGGACGAGATCCACGCCGATATCTGCGCGAACGCGCTCGACGTGCGCGGCGTGTTCTGCCAGCACTACGAGACCAGCGCGCTCGACGCGTCGGTGCTGCTGATGCCGCTGGTCCGGTTCCTGCCGCCGAACGATGAGCGGATCCGCGCCACGGTGCTCGCGATCGCGGACGAGCTGACCAACGACGGTCTGGTGCTGCGTTACCAGACCGGCCAGACCGACGACGGGCTGACCGGCGAGGAGGGCACGTTCACCATCTGCTCCTTCTGGCTGGTGTCCGCGCTGTCGGAGATCGGCGAGCACCGCCGGGCCCGTGACCTGTGCGAGAAGATCCTGTCCTACGCGAGCCCGCTGCTGCTGTACGCGGAGGAGATCGACCCGCGGTCCGGACGGCACCTGGGCAACTTCCCGCAGGCGTTCACGCACCTCGCGCTCATCAACGCGGTGATGCACGTGGTCAGGAACGAGTTGCTGGCGGAGCGGGTGGCCGCGGGCAGCGATGCCACCTCAACGCCGCGGCTGCGCTAGAAAGGTGAGCCCAGCGCCGCGGGGGCCGGTCACCGCTGCGGGGGACCGGCCGCGACGACGGCCTCGATCTCGGCGGCGGGCTGGAAGGGCGGAAAGCCCTCAAGCACCCAGGTGACGCCGCAGCTCTGCAGCGTGGCCAGCGCATCAGCCCGGTCATCCGGGCGAACGCTGCGCAGGGCGCACCGGATGACCAGGTCATGGCCGGCCGGGGCGCCCAGCCGGGCCAGTTCGGCCTGCAGCGCGTTCAGGTCGGCGGCGGCCGGCACGTCGGGGGCGTCCGAGACACCGAAGATCGGGAAGCAGCCCTGCACCCGGGCCGCCCGGGTCAGCGGCCTGCGCTTCGGCCACCGGCACGCCGCCCAGATCGGCACCGGATCCTGAACCGGGCGGGGCAGGAACGGCGTGGAGTGCACGACGAGCCGCCGCCCCTCGAACCTGACATCCTCACCGGAGAGCAGGCGGCGCAGCACCTCAAGCGACTCATCGAGGATGTGACCGCGCTCGCGAGCGTCGGTTACCTCGCCGAACGCGCTGAATTCCTTCCAGCCGTCATCGCCGAGGCCGACCCCGACCACGAGCCGGCCGCCGGACAGCCGGTCCAGCGCGGCGATCTGGCGCGCCAGCACCCAGGGCCGCCGCCGCGAGAGCGGCGTCACCATGGCCCCGAACCTGATCTCGCGCGTGGCCGTCGCGACCGCGGCCATGGTGGTCCAGGCGTCGGTAACCGGCACGCCGGGCTCGGACAGCATGTGATCCCACAGGAACAACCCGGACCAGCCCGCCTCCTCGGCCACCACGGCCAGGTCAGCGACACGCCCGGGATCGGCGAGCTCGCCGAACGGCGCTATGAACAGCCCGAGCCTCATCCGCGACTCCCTGGTCCGCCCTGGCTGCCCTGGACCGCGGCGCGCTGAGCCTCGGGCAGCGCGTCCAGCCAGCGCTGCGTAAGGCCGGCCAGCGCCTCCGCGGTGATCTCGCCGTTGACCCGGAGCCGGGCCAGGCCGCCGTCCGGGATCACGTCGAGCCGGACGTGGGTGACCGGGTCACGGTCGTCGATCAGGAACCGGTGCCGGGTATCGGGCTGAAGCCGGGTCACCGGCAGCACCTCCCGCCATAGCGAGTCCGGGATTCCCGCGCCAGGGCCAGGAGGCACGCCGCGATCGGCGGACGGGACAGCCAGGCCGCCGCCGGCCGGCACGCCGCGCGCATCCGCGGCAGCCAGCCCGGCCCAGCCGGGGGCGTTGCCCACGAAGCACGAGGTATCAACCTCGATATTATGCAGCGCACCCGGCGCAGCCAGGGCCAGGATCACATAGTCGTGCCCGGGTCCGCGGCGCCGCGCGTTCTCCCAGCCCTCTCCGGTGCTGGCGGCCCGGCCAGGCAGGATCAGGTTGGACGCCGAGGCGTAGAACGCATCCGAGCAGCCGGCCACCCGGCCGCCGTGCTCCATGGCCGCCAGGTCGATGGTGCCGGCCAGGAACCGCGGATCGGGCAGCGCCGTCCCGTGCACCCGGAACCTGGCCACCCCGCCGTCGGGATAGAGCGACAGCCGGACGTGCGTCCACCGCCGCCGGTCCGCGACGGGGTACGCGTTCGCCGTATCACCCCGGGCCCCGGTCCGCGGCACCAGCACCGGCCAGTCCATCCCGGCCAGCTCGTCCGGGGACGGATACCCCTCGGCCCCGGTGGCCTCCACCGACACCTGGGGCGGGTAGTTGCCGAGGAAGAACGACGTGTCGACGACGACGCCGTGCACGATCCCTGGCACCCCGAGCCGCACGACCGCGTCATCGTGCCCGCCCTCGCGGCGGCGGCGGGTCTCCCAGCCGTCGTAAACCTTCCCCCGGTTGCCGTACTCCCCGGCCGCGAAGACCGGCGCGGCCGGCTTGACCAGGTTCTCCTTTTCCGCGAACAGCTCGTCGCTGGCGGCGACCACGCCGCCGCCGAGCAGCCGGGAGGCCAGGTCGGGCAGGCCCGTGAAGTCAGCCGCCGTGACGGCAGCCGGATCGGTCATCCGGCCGCCCCCCGGGCCAGCAGCCGCCCCGCGGGCCGCGCACCGGGAACGGGCGCGCCCCGCAGCCAGGTCCGGCGCACCACGCCATGCAGCCGCTGGCCGGCGTAGGGGGTCAGCCGGTGCCGGTGGTGCAGCCCTTCCGGCGCCACCGTGAAGCTGTCCTCCGGCGCGAACGCCACCAGGTCCGCGTCGCAGCCGGGCGCGATCCTGCCCTTGCCCGCCAAGCCCGCGAGGTCCGCGGGGCCAGCCGCCATCCAGCGGGCGATGTCCTGCAGCGAGTGGCCGCGCGGGCGGGCCTGGGTCCACACCACGGGCAGCGCGAGCTGCACCGACGATATGCCGCCCCAGGCCGCGCCGAAGTCGCCGGCGTCCAGGCGCTTGAGTGCGGCCGGGCAGGGTGAGTGATCGGATACCACGCAGTCGATGATTCCATCCCGCAGCGCCTGCCAGAGCTGCTCCCGGTTGGCGCGCTCGCGGATCGGCGGGCAGCACTTGAACTGGGTGGCGCCGTCCGGGATGTCCTCGGCGGCCAGGGCGAGGTAGTGCGGGCAGGTCTCCGCGGTGACCCTGGCCCCGTCCCGGCGGGCGGCGGCGACCAGCCCGATCGCGTCCGCGGCCGACAGGTGCAGCACGTGCGCCCGCGCCCCGGTGCGGCGCGCCAGCTCGATCACCCGCGCGATGGCGGTCACCTCGGCGGCGGCGGGGCGCGACCGCAGGAACGAGCCGTAGCCGCGCCCGGCGGACCGCGGCGCGGCCCCGAGGACCGCGGCGTCCTCGGCGTGCACGATCACCAGGCTGCCCAGCGCGGCGGCCTCAGCCATCACGCTCTCCAGGCCCGGCGGGTCAAGCGGCGGGAACTCCGGCACCCCGGAATCAGCCAGAAAGACCTTGAAGCCGAACGCTCCTTCCTCGTGCAGCTCGCGCAGCCGGCCGGTACTGCCGGGCACGGCCCCGCCCCAGAAGCCGACGTCCACCTGGATCTGGCCCGCCGCGGACTCCCGCTTGGCGCGCAGGGCGCCGGCATCGGTGGTGGGCGGGATCGAGTTCAGCGGCATGTCGATGATCGTGGTGATCCCGCCGGCCGCAGCCGCCCGGGTCGCCGAGGCGAAGCCCTCCCAGTCGGTCCGGCCGGGCTCGTTGACGTGGACGTGGGTGTCCACCAGTCCCGGCAGCAGCACCTCGTCGTCGCCGAGAACTATCGTTTCCGCGGCCCCGCCCGCGGTGTCCTCGCGCGCACGGCCCGACCTCGACGATCGTGCCCCCACCCACCTCCCCATCCCGTTTCACTCGCACCGATGCCGGGCGGGTGCCGTCCGGCAGGACGGCCCTGCGGGCGCGGATGTCCAGGTCAAAGGCGGGCAACTCAGCGGCCCGCCGGCCCGGGCGCGGCGAGGGTCTCGAGGCCGGCCCGGTCGAGGCCGGTCAGGTCCGCGAGCTCGGGCTCGGTGATCGCGCCGCAGTCCAGGCCGCGGGCCAGGTAGCCCGCCAGCGCGCGGGCGGTCGCCGGCTCCTCGGGGACCCGGCCTGGCGTGCCCCGCCCGCCCGGGGCGCGCGCGACATAGCGGCGCAGCCGGGCGGCCGCCGCGGGCAGCCCCTCGCGGAAGAAGCAGAACGTGGCCGCGTAGCGGCTGGCCAGCTGCGCCGGATGCAGGTCCCAGCCCTGGTAGAAGCCCCGCTCCAAGGACCTGCGGACCAGCCGGGAGTGCAGCCCCCAGGCCTCGAGGACCTCGTCCCGGCCGCCCTCGGGCAGCACGTTCGACGACCCGTCGCTGAGCCTGACCCCGGTGCCCGCCGCCGCGACCTGCATCACCGCCCGGGCGTGATCCGCCACGGGATGCGCCATGCTCTGCTGCTGCGCCGCGATCCCCAGGGCCGCGCTGTAGTCGTAGGTGCCGAAGTGCAGCCCGGTCAGGCGGTCCCCGGCCGCGTGCACGCACCGGGCGATGGCCGCGGTCCCGTCCGCGCCGAGGATCAGCTGCGGGGTCTCCACCTGCACCTCGAACTTCAGCAGGCCGGGCGCCAGGCCATGCGCCTGCTCCAGGCGGGTGCAGAGCCGCGCCATCGCGGTCACCTGGTCCGCGGAGGTGACCTTCGGCAGCGTCACCACGAAGCCGGCCGGGAGCGGGGCGCGGGACAGCAACTCGGCCAGGAAGAGGTCCAGTGTGCGGATCGCCCGCCGGCGGGTGGCCCGTTCCAGGCTCTTGCCGCGCAGCCCGGTGAACGGCGGCACAGTGCCGGCTAGCACGGGGCCCGCGGCGGCCTCGCCGGCCAGGCACGCCGCGGCGGCGCGGGCGTCGGTGTCCTCGTCGTCACCGGTATACCCGTCCTCGAAGTCGAGCCGGAGATCTTCGACCGGCTCGGCGACGAGCTTGGCCAGCACCAGCGACCGCACGTCCGCGGCCAGCGCGGCTGGCAGCTCCATCGCCTCGCCGAACTCGGCCGGGCCCGGCGCCCAGGTCTCCAGCGACCTGAGGGCCTGGCGTCCCCACTGCGCGGCCATGCCCGGGCCGAACCTGTCGGCCGGCAGGTACACGGTGTGCACCGGCTGCCGGCCGGGCCGCGGCCCCGGGTAGTCCTCGGCCAGCGCCTGGTCGGCGGCGGCGAGCGCCCGGTCGGCCTCGGCCAGCATCGAGTCGAGCCGCGCCTGATCCACGGCCGCGCGGCCAGGACCGCCCTGATCGGCGGGTGCGCTGGCCGGCTCGGCAGCCGGGGCGCGGGCCAGATTGGCCGGGCCGGTCGGGGCACGGGCCGGATCGGGCGGCTGGGTCGTCACGCAGTGCCCGTTATGTGCTCTGGTCTGATCGGTATCCGTGACAGGCCGAGCCCCGTGGCGGCGCGGATCGCCGCCGCGACCGCGGGGCCGGAGGAGATCGCCGGCGGCTCGCCCACGCCGCGCAGGCCGTAGGGGGCGTGCGGGTCCGGGTACTCAAGCACCTCGATCCGCATCGGCGGCATGTCCAGGATGGTGGGGATGAGGTAGTCGGTGAACGAGGGGTTGACGATCCGGCCGTCCCGCACCTGGATCTCCTCCATGATCGCCAGGCCCAGGCCCTGCGCGGTGCCGCCGTGGATCTGGCCTTCCACCGCCTGCGGGTTCATGGCCTTGCCCACGTCCTGGGTACAGGCCAGCTCGACGACCTTGACCAGGCCGAGGTCGGTGTCGACGTCGACGACCGCGCGGTGTGCGGCGAACGCGTACTGGACGTGCGCGAAGCCCTGGCCGGTCTCCTCGTCGACCGGATGGGTCGGCCGGTGCCGCCACTCGACCGTTTCCTCGATGACCTCGCCGCGGACGACCTCGGCGATCGAGCCCAGCGTGCCCTGGGCGTCGCAGACCACGTGGCCGCCCTCCAGCCGCAGCCTGGCGACGGTGCGGCCGAGCCGGCGCTGGGCCAGGCCGAAGACCTGCTCGGCGATCCGCTCGCAGGCGGCCCTGACCGCGCCGCCAGTCATGTAGGTCTGGCGGGAGGCCGACGTCGAGCCGCCGGAGCCGACCTGTGTGTCTGTCGGGTGGATCAGGACCTGGTCCACGCCCAGCTCGGTGCGGCAGATCTGCTGCTCGATGGTCACCAGGCCCTGGCCCACCTCGGCCGCGGCGGTGTGCACGGTCACCACCGGCTCGCCGCCGGCCACCTCGAGCCGGACCCGCGCCGTCGAGTAGTCGTCGTAGCCCTCGGAAAAGCCGACGTTCTTATAGGCGACCGCGTACCCGATGCCGCGCGCGACGCCTTCGCCGTGCGTGGTGTTGGACACCCCTCCGGGCAGCTCACGCACGTCAGGGGGGTCACTGCCGTTCGCCTCCGGCGGCAGGGGCATCGCCTCCAGGCGGTGCAGTAGCTCGGCGACCGGGGCCGGGCTGTCCACGATCTGCCCGGTCGGGGCCTCGGAGCCCAGGCTCATCGCGTTGCGGCAGCGCACCTCGACCGGGTCCAGGCCCAGTTCCGCGGCCAGCTTGTCCATCTGCGCCTCGTAGCCGAACGCGGCCTGCACCGACCCGACCCCGCGCATCGCGCCGCACGGCGGGTTGTTGGTGTAGACACCGTAGGTGTCCACGTGCACGTTCGGCACCACATACGGCCCGATGCCCATCGTGCCGGCGTTGCCGATCACGGCCGGGGTGCTCGAGGTGTAGGCGCCCCCGTCGAGGTAGATCTCCGCCTTGACGTAGACCAGGGTGCCGTCGGAGTTCGCCCCGTGCTCAAAGCGCATGGTGGCGGGATGGCGGTGCACGTGGCCGAAGAACGACTCCTCGCGGTTGTAGACCATCTTGACCGGCTTGCCGGTGTGCAGGGCCAGCAGGCACGCGTGCACGTGCATGGACAGGTCCTCGCGGCCGCCGAACGCGCCGCCGACCCCGGCGAGCACCAGCCTGACCTGCTCCGGCGGCAGCCCGAGCGCGGCGCAGATCTGCTTCTGGTCGACGTGCAGCCACTGCGTGGCCACGTACAGGTCGACCCCGCCCTGGCCGTCCGGCACGGCCAGCCCCGCCTCCGGGCCGAGGAACGCCTGGTCCTGCATCCCGACCTGGTAGGTCCCGGTCACCACGACGTCCGCGGCCGGCTCGGGATCTCCCTTGCGGATCTTGAGGTGGCGGACCAGGTTGCCCCGCGGATGCAGCTTCGGCGCGGCCTCGCCGAGGGCGGCCACGGCATCGGTCACCGGCGGCAGCACCTGGT